>Ga0209536_100004754_pt1 | contig 21386 bp, 16 predicted proteins | sample DeeMarSeWOR28_12_FD_187461 | JGI IMG/M metagenome (GOLD analysis project Ga0209536, IMG submission 187461) | Marine sediment microbial communities from White Oak River estuary, North Carolina - WOR-2-8_12 (SPAdes) (version 2) | ecosystem: Environmental > Aquatic > Marine > Intertidal zone >... | reverse complement strand
TCAGTGTTAATTACTCCATCACCATTAATATCCTTCCATTTTATATCTCCTAACCAAACACCAGTAGTTCTTTCAATTTTATTAAAATTTGGATCACCATCATCAGGAATCTGAACAGCATGATCCAGAATTTCCTGCTTAGAGGTAAATATCCCCTCCTTCACATACCCGTAAAATTGACCAACTGGATAACCTGAGGCCGTCATAGTAGCTGTCTGGAATCCAGAGTACCAATAAAGATTTCTAAAGATCTGGGCACCTCCAATATCAGTCACCTCATTTCGATTAAAGGTCATATTTAAATTAGAAGTCCATAGGAAACTACCTTGATCAATATTAACCGTGTTTAAGGTAAGCTCAATCCCTTGGTTCGTCATACTACCAACATTGGCCTGCGGCCCACCAACCTGGCCCCCAAAAATTTCTGGTAGGTTAACTTGTAAAAGTAGATTTTCAGTTTCCTTCAGATAAGCTTCAACTGACATATCAATACGTCCAGCAAATAGAGCAAAATCAAGTCCTATATTGTAAGAAGATGTTGATTCCCACTGAACCTCCGGATTAGAATAAGCGTTATTCCGAACAGCTGTGCCAAAGTACGAGTTAACTGTTGTAAGTGAGGAGCCGAAAGCATAGTTTGGAATAGCCTGGTTACCTACCATCCCCCATCCTGCTCTTAGTTTCAGATTACTTATAAAATCGGAACTTGAAAGGAATGATTCCTCAGATATTCTCCAACCGACAGAAGCTGATGGGAACCATCCCCATCTATTTTCCGGACCAAACCGTGATGAGCCATCACGGCGAATTGTTGCCGTGAGTAAATATTTATCTCTATAGCCATATATAACGCGTGCGAAATAAGATGCCATGGAGTTCCAGCCCTTATAACCATCATTTAATATGTTGGAAACATCTCCCTGATTCATCACAGGTATATCATTGGGTAAATTCACCTTATAAGCTGTAAAACCCTCCCATTCTGATTTTTGAGCTTCATAGCCGGCCATTACGGTAAGATTATGGTTATCATAAGTTTGGCTGTAAGTGGCATAATTTTTCCATAACCAGAACAGACCTTCTCTTGAAGTTTGTCCAAGTTGGCTAACAGCATTAATCAATGTTCCCCATTCATAGGTTGGCTGGAAAGCCTTATTGAGTCCATTATTATAATCTAAAGCTAATTCCGTTCTAAAAGTAAGTCCTTCGATAATCTCAAAATCAGCATAAAGGTTGCTCAATATTCTGTTTTCAAGCAAAGTATTGTTCCTTAGTAGTGCTAATCCTACAGGGTTTGAACCGATCTGTGATGATGCATTTTGCTGGTCTGGGCCAGCAAAGGTCCCATCAAAGTTTCTAACCGGAATATGAGGTGGCATTTGAGCCGCTTGAGAAATTACGCCATCACCTCCATCTTGTAAGGTTATGGTTTCATCTTTTCTTGATATGGCAATTGTAGCACCAAACTTGATGCTTTCTCTGATTCGACCGTCAATATTTGCCCTTATGTTAAATCGATCGAATTTAGAACCAATGATGATCCCTTCCTGATTAAAATAACCGGCAGATACCATGTATTGAGTGGCTTCCGAACCTCCTGTAACTGAAAGCGTATGACTTTGCATTGGTGCAGGTTGGAAAATTGCTTCCTGCCAATCTGTGCCCGGACCTAGAATGCTAGGGTCAGTAAATCGTTCGTTTGCACCAATAGTAGATACTTCTTCTGCAACTTCATTGTTATACTCCGCATAAGCTGGAAGATCCATCAAATCAAAAGTCTTATAAACATCCTGAATTGCATAAAAGCCATTGTAACTCACTTTTGCATCTCCCTTTTTACCTCTTTTGGTTGTGATCATAATCACACCGTTAGCGGCACGTGATCCATAGATTGCTGTAGCAGAGGCATCCTTTAGTACCTCAATACTTTCAATATCATTTGGGTTTAGGTTAGCCAAAGGATTAGAGGTACGCTGTTGCTGACCACCTGAACCTCCTTGCCAGTCAAAACCTCTAATTCCAGAGGCATCACCGCTTACCTGAATTCCATCGATCACATACAACGGTTCACTACTATTTGTCAATGAAGTTGTTCCTCTTACTCGTATTGAAACCGCTCCACCTGGCTGTCCTGAATTCTGAGTTACCTGAACACCAGCAACTCTCCCCTGAAGTGCTTGGTCGACACTTGCAGTTATAGTACCTCTTAAATCATCACCTGAAACAGAGGAAACAGCTCCAGTTAAATCACTCTTTTTAACAGTGCCATAACCTATAACAATAAGTTCCTCCAATTGTGTAATATCTGGAATAAGTGTAATGTCAATTGTTGATAAGTTACCAACTTGAATTTCTTCAGTATTATAACCTACAGAGCTAAAAACTAAAATGGTTTCTTCGTCCGGTACTTCAATTTTATAGTATCCCTCAACATCTGTTACTGTACCTGTAGAAGTACCTTTAATGACAACATTTACTCCAGGCAACCCCTCATTATCCTCACCGGAAATTACCCTGCCACTAACCTCAATACCCTGGATAATGATTTGAATTGGCTGTTCTATTTTTTGAAAAGATTTGTTGTTTTTTTTAATACTAATATTATTGTTTACTTGCTTGAAATGTAAATTGTACGTCTTAGAGATTTCTGTAAGTAGATCTGCTACCGATCTTTTTTTAGCATTTACCGTAAATCCAGATTTATATGAGATGTCTTTTTCATCGTAGATAAATCTATACCCGGTTTTATCCTCAATAGTTTTGAGGACTTCAGATAGATCAGCGTTTCTAAAGCCAACATCTATAGTTACCTGCTTAACACTGACAATCTCCTGAGCTAAACCGTCACTGCCAAAAGCTATCGTCAGGAACATCGCCTGTACGATTGCTATCCTTAGTGTGAGCTTCGATATCATAATAATGAATCGTAATAGTTTGTTTTTCATATATTTGTAAAGTTTAGGTGATTTAAAAATTACTTAAACAATTTTTGGTGTGAGTTGCAAACCGCCAAATCTGTTACTCACTACCGAGCTTTCACTTACCGGCGATGTACATCGCCGGTTTTTTTACAGTTAGTAATCATCTCATAGGCATTATTCGTTTTGTCTAAATGTGATATATACTTGTTTCCCTTTTAACTCATAATCAAATCCATACGAAAAACTTAAGGCATTCAGGATATTATCAAGGTATTCGTTATCGTATGCACCGGTAGCATCCCATTTTCGGGTGGGTTTATTTCTTAAAATCAGTTCAACCCCGTACCACCTGGATAGTTTTGTTATTGTTTCGTTCAAACTGGCTTCCTTAAGTTCCAAAATTCCATCTTTCCAGTTTTTGACACTTTCAATGTCAATGGTAATCCTATATAAAGCTTCATTTTTAGTAGGATAATAGACCACTCCCTCGCCTGGATTGATAATCAATGAATTATTATTTTGTGGTGAATTATCTTTTTGGACCAATACTCTCCCACTCGTTAATGATACAATTACTTCTTCACGGTCTCCATAGCAATTGACATTAAAGGATGTTCCCAAAGCAGTGGTTAAAACTGATTTACTCTTGACTACAAAAGGCCGCAATGAATCTTTCTTCACTTCAAAATATGCTTCTCCTTGCACTTCAACAAACCTTATGGAATCATTAAAATCTTTTTCATAACGCAATGATGACTCTGAATTAAGCCACACAATTGATCCGTCAGGAAGGAATACTTTCAATTTTTGACCCGCTGGATTTGATTTTAACACCCATGAGTTAGGATTAATTTCACGATGATCCAGTTTTGTAGAATTCAGTAAATAAAATGTGCCTACACTAAGGATAATTAATAAGGATGCAGCAACGCTAAGACCAATTCTTAATATTTTATTTTGGCTATTTTTTGTCTCGAGAATAATTTCCTTTTGCCGACCTATCTTCCTTACTATTCCGTCAAACGCCCTTTGATTGTTATGATTTGTTTTTTTTCCTTTCGATAGTTGGTAAGTCAAAGCAACTCGATTAAACTCTTCCCGGTTTTTAGGATCGGCATTCAGCCAAAATTGAAGCTCATTTGCTTCATGAGAGGTAGCTTCACCAGATAAAAACCGAGCAAATAGCCGATCGATGTGATCACTCATTTTAATTAATGATGATATATTGAATTATTCTTTGTGAAAATAGGATGCACTTGGAGGCAAATACCCCTAACCTGTTTAGTAAAAAATTATAAAATTTCCTGGTGCTCTTTCCTATTATGGTAGGCCTGATATGAATTGATGCACTTCCTGATGTGACCAATAGCTTTTGACATGTGGTTTTCAACAGTTTTTGCAGAGATATTCAGGATGGTGGCTACTTCTTTATATTTTAAACCTTCATCTTTAACCATCAAATAAATAAGCTTACATTTTGGAGGTAATTCATTTACTTTTCGATTAAAAAATGTGATAAACTCTTCCGAAATTAAACTGGATTCCGGATTCTCGATGATGATTCGTTGTTTTATATCTATCATTTCACTATTAAACTCAATCTTCTTATTGGAGCGAATCACATATAAGCACTGATTTTTACACATGGTGAATAGAAATTTGTCAATGCTTTTTACTTTTTTGAGTTTTCTACGGTTATCCCAAAGCTTTACAAAAACATCAGCAACAGCATCTTCGGCACGAGGTTCAGTTTTGAGGTAATATATTGCCACGCGAAGAAGTTTATCATAGAAATGGTTGAAAATAAATTCAAAGGAGCTTGTGTCATCGTGGGTGGCAATGGCATTTAAAGCTGAAGCTATATCAAAAAATCGTTGCGCCATTTTCATCAAAATTGAAAACAAACGATAAATAAAATCAATTTCTATTTCATAGTAAAAGTCATCTTTTATTTATGAAATTACTGTGTCATAGAGCAAATAAAAGAGTTCTGTCTTTTTTTAACTAATATAATTTCAGCATAAATTCAGTAAAAGGCAAGTGTTTTACCGGAAATTGTAAAAAATACACTTTCAACATGAATTATTAAATGAAAGCTGTTCAGATAAGGGATATTATTACAACACATTGGTCCCTGTACAAACCTCCTATATTTAAGTGTTTATCTCATAACAGGTAACGAACCAAGTAAAATATTTTAATTCAAGGAAAAATTAATACTCAGCCATCATGAGATCTCCACTCAATTGGAGCAATGCTAGCTCAGCTGTTTTTGCTGAATATTTGGCACGATTAAAATTCAGCTGTGCATTCAGTAAATTTAATTGTGCCTGCCTGAATTCAATGGAAGTGATCTGTCCTAACTTTTGTTGTTCCAGGGTTCGTTCAAAGTTCCTTTGGTTGGTCAGCAGATTTTTTTTCTCAGCTTCCAAAACAAAACGTGAGTTTTGATAAAATGCCCAGGCATTATTTACATTTCTTTGAAGGACTTGCCTGGTCTGTTGCAAGCTGATCTGCTGATTTTGAACGGCGATCCTGGAGTTCTGAATTCTCACCTTTGAGGTCCCTCCATCAAATATATCCCAGGTAAGATTCGCATTAATTGTTGGCCCTAACGAGGTTTGGTGTTTAAAAAAGGAAGTCGGATCATTGAAACGATCATTGTAATTGTATGCTGCACGCAATCCAATATTCGGTATAAGACTAGATTTACTTATATTAATATCATACTCAGCTGTCTTTAAAAATCCCTGATCCTGGAGTAACCCCACATTATTTTTCATGGCATTATTCATTAATACCTCAGCATATAACCCTTCCATGTATGTGATGGTAGTATCCACTTCAAATGGAATATTTACATCACGACCCAGTAATACATTCAAATCCCTTTTCATATTTTCAAGCTCTAATTTCAGGTTTAAGAACGTAATACTGTCATTATTGAAATCGACCTCTGCATTGAGCACGTCTAATTGTGTATTTTGTCCATACTCATACCCAAATTTTGCCCGTTGTAATCTTCGCTTCGAAATATCTATCGTTTCAATCTGACTATTTACATTCTGAGTTAGCCGCGCTACCTCATAGTATACCGCAAATAAATTGAGTATGGAATTTTCAATCACCTGACGCGCCTGCAGTTCAGTAAGATTATAATTTTCCTTTAATTTTTCGAAGCTGTATTTTCTCCCAAGTCCATCGAATACAGTATAATTTACGCCTACCGATCCGGTAAATGCATAGGTCTGAGCCCCCCTGACATCTTGGCTAGAGCCATCCTGGTATTCTACGATATTATCATTTACATTATATGATGAACCACCAGTAGCTGTTACAGAAGGCAAATAACCACTATTAAAAACGCTGGCACTATTCGCAGCACTTTCCACATTTCCCTGGGCAATTTTTATATCATAATTGTTTTCCAACGCAATTTCCACCGCACTTTGCTTTGAAAGCAAGGAATCTTGCGCATGCAACTGGTTTATAAATAAAATGTTTATGATTAAAATAAATTTATACAATCTCATGCTGTTCTGCTTTTTGTTCTATAATAGCTCGCTCTACCTCCTCTTTTGTTGGTTTATTTCCAGTTGTCATCCACTTCCAATAAACTTTTATTTTATTACCCAAAGAAAGCATCAGCGGTAACATGACAAGCGTAAGTATGGTTGCCAATGCAATACCATAGGCTATGGAAATAGCCATTGGAATAAGAAATTGTGCCTGACGGCTTTTTTCAAAAATCAATGGTGTCAACCCGGCAATCGTGGTCAGTGATGTCAGAAATATGGCCCTGAATCGTGATTTACCCGCTTCAAAAAGGGCATCATCAAACTTTAATCCATCTTTCAAAAATCCATTGAATTTACCGATCAGTACCAAACCATCATTTACTACAATACCTACAAGTGCAATCACTCCCAGATATGAAAGCATGTTTACGGAAAAATCGTGTATCCAATGACCCCAGGCTACACCAATTAAACTAAAGGGCACCATCAGGATAAGCATTAAAGGCTGGCTAAATGATCTGAAGGTAAATGTAATGATGACAAAGATCAGGAATATGATAATTGGAAGTACAAGGCCCGCCGATTGCGAAACTTTGCCTGCTTCGCGATTTTGTCCTTCAAATGAAGCCGTAACTGAAGGAAATTGCGCCTGAATGACCGGGAGCAATTCTTTCTTGATATTTGCCATGATCTCAGGAGCGCTATCCTGGGGATTTTTCAGGTCTGCATCCACACTTATTTCACGTCGACCATCGAGATGATTGATTGATATTTCACCCCGGGCTATATCATAAGAAGCAATCTCGCTAAGCGGCACCCGTTCTCCAGTTGCACTGACAACACGCATTTTGTCCAGATTTGAGATAGAACTTCGTTCACTACGATCATATCTCACCCATACCCGTATTTCATCTCTTCTACGTTGAAATCTCTGCACCTGCAAGCCAAAAAAACCACTTCGCACCTGGCCAATTACGTCACTAAGTGTAAAACCAAGAGGGTAGGCATTATCCTTCAGCTTGATCTCAATCTCTTTAATACCGGCAGGATCATTGTCAGAAACATCCTTCAGTAATGGATTTTCAGCTAATGCGTCTTTCAGGATTTCCTTTGCACCTTTAAGTTCTTCTATATTATTTCCCATTAAAGAAACAGATACAGGTTTACCTCCGAAGTTCCCACCGGAACCAAACTCGACACTTTCAACTCCATAGAGAGGCCCTACTTTGTCATTGATTGCCGTTGCGATGGCAAATGATGGGAAATCCCGCTCTTCTCCGGGTAAAAGGTTGATACGCAACGAAGCATTAGATGTACCAGGTCCAATTGTTTTGATAATATTTTCAATAACCTGTTTATTATCGGTTTGTCTTTTTGTAAAATCATCATTTACCAGCCATGCTGCCTCCTCGATTTTTGTGATCAAAGAATCGGTAAGATTTTCATTAGTCCCCTGAGGCATTTTCAATGTAATGGTGACTCGGTCACTGGCTATGGATGGGAAAAAAGTAAACCTGATAATGCCTCCATTCATTGAACCGATCGTTACTGCCAAAATAGCTATAGGAATGGCGAAACCTAAAAACTTGTTTTTTAGAAAAAATTTAAGATATGGCCCATAAATCCTGTCTCTGAGCCAGGAGATAAATTGATCTGCACGCCTGTTGAACCAATATGTTTTTTGATCTTTTGAAAGCGCTCTTGAATGAGCCACATGCGAAGGAAGAATAATGAGTGCCTCAATCAATGAGATACTCAACGTTAAAATAACAATAATCGCCACCTCGCTAAAAAATTCGCCAATCCTGCCATCCAAGAAAAAGAAAGTAGAAAATGCAACTAAAGTCGTTAGGATCGCAGAAGTAATTGGTGCGATTACTTCCATAGTCCCGTCTAAGGCAGCACGTATGGGATTTTTTCCCTGTTCGTAATGAAAGTAGATATTTTCCGCAATGACAATTCCATCATCCACCAGGATACCAATGACGATGATCATGCCAAACAGCGACAACACATTGATAGTTACGCCAAGTGCATGAGCAAAAATAAACATACCAAAAAATGATATTGGTATGCCAAATGCAACCCAAAATGCAAGCCTTGGTTTGAGAAAAAGTGCCAGAAATAGTAAAACTAAAAAGATCCCCTGGCCACCATTGGTCAATAATAATTTTGTCCGTTGAATAACTGTAACTGATGCATCCCTGGTAATGTCGATTTGTACATTGGAATGTGTCTCATTAAAATGTTGAATATATTCCTTGGTCGTATTAGCCACTGAGATCAAGTCTTCAGAATTCGTTGTACTCACCTCAATAGTCACAGAAGGCCGGCCATTGAAATAGGAACGATTGGGATTCTCCGACCACCTGTCACGTACTGATGCTACATCAATCAACCTCACCTTATTTCCGGATTGGTCTGATTTAACAACCAGATAATCCAATTCCACCCCATAATATGCGCGATTACTTACTCTGATTAAAAACTCTTCTGTTTCCGTTTTTATGGTCCCCCCAGTAACCAATATATTTGTTCCTGATATGGCATTGGCAACTTCCCTAAACGTAAGATTATATGCCCTTAACTTATTTTCATCAACAGCAATCTCAATTTCTTCCGCAGGGAAACCACTTATATCCACCTGGGAGATGCCATCCATGGCTCTGAGGTCTGTTTCAATTTCCCGTGCAATTTGCTTAAGTGAACGGAGTGAAACATTTGCACCATGAAGTGCCATCGAGACAGCCTCAGTCCTAAAAATAGCTTTCGAAATAACAGGTGGCTCCATGCCTACAGGATAGGATGGTACACGATCGACGGCATTCTTAATATCCTGTAAAACTGCGTCTACATTATATCCTTTCAGTATCTCTATCAGGATCTGGGCTGAATTTTCTGACGATGTTGAAGTAAACCTGTCAATCCCTATAAGCCCCCTTAAATTATCCTCAATTTTCAATACGATCCCCTCTTCCATTTCCTGTGGAGATGCGCCCGGATAGGCAACACTTATATTTACCATCCTTGATTCATTCAAAGGGAAAAAAGAAGAATTAAGGGTAAGCATACCTGCTGTACCAAGCACCACCATCCCAAGAATGATGACATTGGCCGCTACAGGATACTTAATAAAATGTTCGATTATGCTTCTCATATTTTACTATAATTCACCTTGGTAAATTTCAACTTCCATACCAGCATATGCCCCTGGAACGGCACGAGAAATGACCTGCTGACCATCCTGAAGTCCTTTGATAATTACTGTTTTCTCATTGTAAAAGACCGGTTCAACATTCATCAGATGAAGCGCACTGTCCTGAACAATATACACCTTTGATTCATCGACAAGTAGATTTCGGGCAATCTCCATCGAATCGTGAATTGGTTCTCCACTCATGATCGCCTCCAGATACATTCCTTCTTTTAGATTAGCTCCATTTAATTCAATATAGACCATAACTGTTTGGGTAGTCCGGTCAACTTTCCCATTTATTCGAATAATTTTACCTTCCCACTGATTCTGGTGATTTTCCGGGTCTCTCACGATAACATCCTTGCCTACTTGCAATGATGGCAAAATGGATTGGTTTATAGCGACTTCCAGTTCATAAACTGAAGGATCGATGAATTCACCTAGCTTTTGCCCCGGTCTAACCAATGAACCCGGGGTTACCAAAGCATCTGTTAAAACACCATTAAAAGGTGCCTTCAGGTTGTATTTAGTCAGCACTATTTCCATATTTTTGGTATTGTAATAGGTAGTATAAATGTTGCGTCCGGTCACAAAAAATTTCTCTTTGTCTGAAGAAGGCTCAGGGAGCTTTTCCACGGGTTTATTCATATCAAAATTTCGTAAATATTCATCCCATTTAAGATAGGCTTCAGGGAAATCCAGTCGTAAATCAGGAAGGATCGAAGTGATCAAATTCTGAAGATTGCTTTTTTGCGCCTGGAGATTTGCATAAAAATCATCATTTCTCATGCTTACAATCGTTTCACCTTTGCGGTAAGTTGCACCGGGTTTAAATTCCTTATTTGATGATTGCATTACTCCCTGAACTTCAGAAAAAATTTCGATCCGGTTTTTAGCAATCAACCGTCCGCTTTCCAGTACAGTCACAGGAACACTTTCATTTTTCACTGTTTCAACAAAAACCGTAGGCATGACTTTTTCATTTCTTGGTCTTACGCGTTGTTCACGATTGGATAAATCACGTGCGATATAAGCAGCAGCTACCACCAGAAGTATCCCAACAAAAATTGTTATGTATTTTCTCATATTATCATTTAGTTTCAAGTGCAACTAATTCTTCAGATTTTATATTATTGATTAACTTCTTCAATACGTTAATTGCGATCATTCGTTCTTCCTGGGATAACCCGTTTTGCATTTCCCTGATCATATCTTCTATTACAGGCCTGGATTTTTTCAGGATTTTTTCACCATAAGCCGTAATGTAAATCCTGTTAATTCTGTGGTCTGATTCGGAAGGGATACGGGCCACAAGATTTTTCTTCTCCATTGTAGTTAGCAACCTCGTAAGGGAAGCTTTATCTCTATTAGTCAGAAAGGCAAGATTATGCTGAGATTCCCCGTTCATCTCTTTCAGCCGTTTTAGAAGTAGCCATTGAACTTTGGTCAATTCAATGCCATGCTGAAGAAACCGGTCCATGATAAAATAGTCAATCACTTTCATGGATCTACCGATCCAGGGCATCAATGTATTATCAATATTTATCATCAATTTATATCCTACTGAAAATTTAGGCCCGCAAAAATAGAATTAATTATTAAAATGATTGCATATGCAACAGTACCAATAACTATAAATCCGAAATTGTGTTTAATTTTTCTATTTAAATTGGCACCACCTTAAAATTTTCCTGAAACATCCCTACAGCCACCACCCCAAAAAACCTCTCACTTTCTTCATTCTTAGTACGTAGGCAAACTTTTATATTAAAATGTTATTAGACAAGATTATTCAACTAATTGGTTTAAATTTTCAACGCATGCAGTTCAATACGTACAAAACGTTGTGATATTTAAAAAATCGGGCAAACCTATTCCTTAAATCTATAGACAATCTGATTTGAGGTAAAATTATTTCCTAATTACATTACAATCTTTGAGCTTTGATCTAACTAAAATTTACTGAGGGCAATTCCTGTGACGTACAGGTATATTGTGCCTAAGTTTATTAATTTGAAATTTATATCATTACTTTGAGCAAAAAAATCCATTAGACCATCAGGACTTGGGAGTAATCAAGAAACAAGCTTTTCAATCTTCAGTATTATTATACACCGGTACCCTTATTGGTTTTTTGACCACTGGAGTTATGGCTCCTAATTTATTGTCAAAAAGTGAAATAGGAACACTTAAACTTTTACAATCGTATTCCTCAGTTGTAATGAGTTTGGGTATTTTTGGTTTCAGCACAATCACCATTCGATTTCTGCCAATTTTCTTTGACAAGATTAAAGAACACTATAATGGTTTCTTGGGCATTTCATTAATCGTTGGAACTATAGGTAGTATTCTGGCGACGCTCGTGATTTATGTTATTAAGCCATTCATCATCGAGAATAACATAGATAAATCTCCAGAGTTTGCCCAATATTTTCTTTTAATTATTCCACTTACCATATTCCAGATTTATTACTCCTTATTTGATTCATATAATAATGCGCTTTACAGATCTTCATATGGAGTACTTATCAGGGATTTTGTGCAACGGATACTTATTTTAATAGGTTTATTCCTGATATTAATTCAGTTTTTTAATTTTGACCAGTATATTTATTTTTTCACCGCAGCCTTATGTTTTCCAACCATTTTAATGCTCGCTCATATTATAAAACACAAATCCTTTGATATAAAAATAAATTTCAATTTCCTGAAAAAGCCCATAATTGCCTCCATGGCAAGTGTCGGATTATTTGGGATGTTAAATAATTTTAGCGGGATAGCGGTAATCCAGATTGATACAATCATGTTGAACATGTACCTGGATTCTGCGGTGGTTGGAATTTATGCTATCACATTTTATTTTGGGACACTTGTCCTCATACCCTCCAAAGCCTTAAATAAAATTGCTCCAACATTAATTGCCAAGGCGTATAAGGAAAAAGACATGGAAACCGTGAAAGATGTCTATTATAAAAGTTCAGGGAATTTATTTTTAATTGGAGTGTTGATCCTCCTTGGTCTGTTGGTCAATTTAGAAAACGTATTCAATATTATTCCAAAAACTTATGAGGAAGGGAAATATGTAATTGTTTTAATCGGTCTGGCAAATTTGATTAAAATGGCTGCCGGCAGTAATGACTCTATTATTACCTATTCGAAGTACTATAAGATGACCACCTTCTTCTTAGTTATTATGATAATATTGATCGTCATTTTAAATTTCATTTTTATTCCCATATTTGGCATGACTGGTGCTGCTCTTGCTTCATTACTCGCCATACTTATTCACAATCTGATGAAGTTTACGTTTATCAAAGCTAAATTTGATCTTAATCCGTATAATTTCCAGTACCTAATTGTCCTTATAATTTCTGCGATTATTTATCTTCTTGTTTCACTACTTCCCGACATTAATAATTTTATAATCGAGATTTTTATAGATAGTATTTGTGTTGCTATTTTGTTTTATTTTTCAGTTCGTTATTTAGCTATAGCTCATGAAATCAATCATTTCATAAATCAGCTAACAGATCGTGCAATCAAAATAATTCGGTCAAAATTCAAGCAGTGATTGTTTTATATTAAAAATTTAATCATACCTTTGTACCTCGAAAAATAGAACGGTCAAAATTGTCCCATGGTGTAACTGGCAACACGTCTGATTTTGGTTCAGAAGAGTCTAGGTTCGAGCCCTAGTGGGACAACATAAACTCCCGGATTTTATTCGGGAATTTTATTTTAAAAATCAACAATTTCCCATGCCGAAGGTCAAGCTTTTCTCAGGTACTAACTCGCAATATTTAGCCAAGAAAATTGCCCTTGAATACGGCAAACCTTTGGGAGAAATTGAAATCCAGAAATTTAGTGACGGTGAAATGTCACCTTTTTTTAAGGAATCTGTGAGAGGGTGTGATGTGTTCCTTATTAACTCAACCTTTGCGCCTTCAGATAATCTTTTGGAGCTGCTGCTTATGATAGATGCTGCCAAAAGAGCTAGCGCCAAATATGTTACAGTGGTCATTCCCTATTTTGGATATGCTCGTCAGGACAGGAAAGATCGTCCACGTGTAGCTATCGCGGCAAAATTGGTAGCTAACCTCATATCTGCTGCCGGTGCTGACCGCATCATGACATGTGATTTGCACGCTGGTCAGATTCAGGGATTTTTTGATATTCCATTGGATCACCTTGATGGGTCATACATATTTGTCCCTTACGTGAGAAGTCTGGAACTCGAAAATCTGCTGATTGCATCGCCAGATGTTGGCGGGACCAAAAGAGCAAGAGCATTTGCTAAACATTTTGAAGTGGATATGGTGGTCATTGATAAATACCGAAAAAGGGCAAATGAGGTTGCAAGCATGCAGGTAATCGGTAATGTCGTAGATAAAGATATTGTCCTCGTTGATGACTTGATAGACACAGGCGGGACAATCTCAAAAGCAAGTATCGTATTGAAAGAGGAAGGTGCCAGATCGGTAAGGGCTATCGCCACACATCCGATTTTATCTGGGAATGCCTATGAAAATATTGAAAATTCCGCATTGGAAGAATTAGTCGTAACAGATACAATTCCATTGTATAGAGAAAGCAGTAAAATAAAAGTGTTGAGTGTGGCTAATTTATTTGCCAAGGGCATAAGAAAAACCCACACCAACGAATCAATTAGTTCATTATTTATTCATTAAAATTTATTAAAAAAATGCGAACAGTAGAGATTATAGGGTATAAAAGAGCAAATCTCGGTAAAGCAGAAGCAAAACGGCTTAGAGCAGAGAGCAACGTTCCGTGTGTTTTGTATGGAGGAAAAGAGCAAATACATTTCTATGCTCCAATGATTCTGTTTCGAGAATTGGTATATACACCTGAAGCCGCTTTTGTAAAACTGAATATTGAAGGTGATGAATATTCAGCAATTATTCAGGATGTACAATTCCATCCGGTAAATGAAATTTTACTTCACGCTGATTTTCTGCAGTTGTCTGAGGATAAGCCAATAAAAATGGATATTCCGGTGAAATTTGAAGGAAATGCTCCCGGTGTAGTTCAGGGAGGTAAATTGATGGTAAAAGTTGGGCGAGTAAGAATCAAAGCGTTACCCGCAAATATGCCGGAATCTATTACCATGGATATCAGTGGATTGGACCTGGGAAAATCATTAAAAGTTGGCAATATTGATGCCACAAATTTTGAACTACTCAACAATCCAAGGGTGACAATTGCGACCGTCGATATACCGCGGGCACTTAAGAGTGGAGAATTTGCTGAAGAGGAAGAGGGTGAGGAAGAAGAAGGCGCAGAAGAGGCCGCAGAAGAAGAAACAACAGAATCTTCGGAAGGATAATAATTTGAAAATATTATGTCAGAAATCCTGCTTATATTTTTTAAGCAGGATTTTTCTATTTTTAGGGTAAACGCAACTTTCAATGAAATTTTTACTCGTTGGATTAGGAAATATCGGAGCTGAATACGAATTAACCAGGCACAACATTGGTTTTCTTATCGCCGATTACCTGGCAGATGAGGCAAATGTTTCCTTCAAATCTGACAGACTTGCAAGTACAACACAATTCAGACATAAGGGGAAGCAAATTCATTTGGTAAAACCTTCCACCTATATGAACCTCAGCGGTAAAGCTGTGAATTATTGGATGCAATTACTCAAGGTTCCCATAGGACAAACACTAATCATTACTGACGATATCGCCCTGCCTTTAGGGAAAATTCGCATGAGAGCCAAAGGTTCAAGTGCTGGACATAACGGATTGCAAAACGTCGAGGAAACAATTGGCAGTAACTATCCACGGTTGCGTGTCGGTATCGGTAATGATTTTCCTAGGGGAAGACAGGTGGATTATGTACTGAGTAGATTTTCTGAAGAAGAATTTACTGAATTACCGAAAATCATAAAACAAGCGGGTGAAGCAGCATTATCTTTTTGTACTGCCGGAATTGAACGAACAATGAACTTTTTTAATAATTAATTGGCCCGAATGGCCACCACAGGGTCTAATCTTGCGGCCATTAAAGCAGGAATTATTCCGGAGGCCACACCTACAAATGTAGATATGCCAATGCCCAAAATAATATTCTTCATCATCAGTGTAAGTACAAATGAACCCAAATCAATAAAAGTACCAAAGTAGACCAGCATCAATCCAAATCCTCCACCAATTAAACTCAGGAAGATTGCCTCAAATAAAAACTGAAATAATATAAAGTAGTTTTTGGCCCCTAGAGATTTTTGAATGCCAATAATTCCCGTTCGTTCACTTACTGTTACGAACATAATATTTGCGATTCCAAAAGCGCCCACTAATATGGAAAATATACCAATAAACCAGCCAGCCGTGGTCAATACATCAAAAACTCCTTGTAGCTGATTAGTAATTGCTTCCGGACGGTTTATAGCAAAATCATCTTCGTCTTTTGGTTTGAGACCTCTATAATTTCGCATCAATCCGCGTATTTCGTTCTCAAGCTCAACCAGTCCAACATCGGTTTCATTACCTTTTATTGCCATCAAGACATAGCTGCCCCGTCGCCTACCTGTATAGTATATTTTTTTAAAGGAACCAAAAGGTATCAGTACAGTTTCATCATTGCTTGGCGTATTCAATAATGTTTCACCTGATTCTTCCATTAAACCAATCACGGTATATTTCAATCCCCTTATGACAATTTCCTTTCCAATGGGATCTGAATATGGGAACAAGGTGGTTTTTGTTTTATATCCTATAATTGCCACATTTGTTGCATAATCAAGTTCGCGTGTCGAAAAATATCTCCCCTGTTCCAGTTCAATATCATACAGATCTGCATGTCCTTCCGTCACACCCATCAGGTTTATTCCCCCAATGCTATTGCTTTTCCGTTTTATTGTTCTTCCTCCACTAACTACGAAGACACAAATTGCTGAGGCATTCCTAAGATTAGCCTCAAGATATTTATATTCGTTGAACGTCACCATGGGTCTTTTTTCATAGTCCCACCAGGGAGCATTTGGTGAAAATATATATGGCCATTTTTCCACATACAACACGTCAGTACCCAGAAAAGATAAACTGTCTTTTATATTTTCCTTCAACGAGTCGACAACTGTCAGCGCGGCAATAATGGCGAAAATACCGATGGTCACCCCGGTCAATGATAATATGGTACGAAGCAAATTTTGTCGAAGGGCTGTAATGGCAAATCTAAAGCTTTCGAATATTAATCTTATGAAAATCAACACCTCAATAATTAAATAAAAGACTTCATAAAAAAGGACACAATAACCAAACTAATTGTTAACTTTGCAGCCTTTTAAAATTCAACTCATTTTATACTATTTAATACCGTAATATTAAATATGAAACTTTCTGAATTCAAGTTTGATTTGCCGGCTGGCGCCATAGCTTTATATCCGGCTGAAAACAGGGATGAATCCCGCCTAATGGTTATCCACAAAGACACTGGAAAAATTGAGCATAAGATCTTCAAGGATATTGTTGAGTATTTCGATGAAGGGGATGCGCTTGTAATCAATGATACTAAAGTGTTTCCAGCCAGACTTTATGGCAATAAAGAAAAAACAGGAGCAAAAATTGAAGTTTTTTTGCTGAGGGAATTAAACAAAGATATGCGTCTATGGGACGTTCTGGTTGATCCGGCAAGAAAGATCCGGGTTGGGAATAAATTGTATTTTGGAGAAGGAGATTTAGTAGCTGAAGTAATCGATAATACAACATCCAGAGGTCGTACCATTCGATTCCTCTATGATGGTTCTGACGAAGAATTCAGAAGCCTTATTGATTCACTAGGAGAAACTCCCTTACCCAAATATATAAAGCGCCAAACCGAAGCAGAAGATAGGGAACGGTTCCAGACAATATTTGCTGAAAAAATTGGTGCTGTTGCGGCACCAACTGCCGGTATGCATTTTACCAAGCAGTTAGTAAAGCGGATGGAAATTATCGGGGCAGACATGACACCTATCACCCTACATATTGGGCTTGGTTCGTTCAGACCCGTAGATGTTGAAGACCTGACGAAGCACAAGATGGATTCTGAAAATTATTTTGTCGGGAAAAAAACTGTCGAGATTGTAAATAAAGCGCTTGATAATAAAAAGCGTGTATGTGCTGTGGGAACTACAAGCATGAGAGCCCTGGAATCTTCAGTTTCTGCCAATGGAAGACTCAAAGAACGAGAGGGCTGGACTGACAAATTTATTTTTCCACCATACGAATTCAAAATATGTAACGCCCTCATAACTAATTTTCACATGCCCGAAAGCACTCTGCTCATGATGGCGTGTGCATTTGGCGGCTATGATCTTGTCATGAAAGCATATCAAACGGCAATTAAAGAAAAATATAGGTTTTTCAGCTATGGCGATGCAATGCTGATAATTTAAGTTATTTTAAAGCTTCGTTTTCGAAGCTTTTTTATTTGAATGAAAGAATATGCCATAATCGTTGCCGGAGGTAGTGGTTCCCGTATGCAAAGTGAAATACCAAAACAGTTTTTATTGTTAGCTGGTAAACCAATTTTAATGCATACGATCAATGCATTTATCCATTACTCAAAAAACCTTTCCATCATCCTGGTTCTGCCTGATTTTGCTATTGACCAATGGACACAGCTTTGCATAAAATATAAGTTCAACTACCCGCTAAAAATCGTAACCGGCGGTAAAACCCGATTTCAGTCAGTTAAAAACGGACTGGACGCAATTCATGAAAATGAAAGCCTGGTGGCTATTCATGACGGTGTTCGTCCTTTAATAAGGAAAGAAATAATAAGCGCATCTTACAGGTTAGCTCAAATCCATGGTTGCGCAATAGCTGCCACACGTTTGAAAGAAAGTTTGCGTATTGTTGATAAGGATCAAACAAGATCCATTGACCGCTCTCAATATCGATCAATACAAACACCTCAGACTTTTCAAACTGAACTTATTAAAGCCGCATATGCAGATTGTGAAGATTCCACGGAACTTACGGATGATGCCAGCGTAGCAGAAAAAAACGGACTAAAAATTTCGCTTTTCGAAGGCAGCTATGAAAACATTAAAATCACGACACAAGAGGATTTGTTATTTGTTGAGGCACTTTTACGAGAGAAAAAATAAGGCGATGCACCATATGTACATCACCACATCAAAGATTTGTAAGCACTAAAAACTAATATTCATCTTCATTAAAGAAGAAATCTTCTTTAGTTGGGTAATCTGGCCAAATTTCCTCAATATTTTCATAAGGCTGTCCATCATCCTCCAACTCTTGTAAATTCTCTACGACCTCCATAGGTGCTCCTGACCGAATCGAATAATCAATCAATTCATCCTTCGTCGCAGGCCATGGAGCGTCTTCCAAATATGAAGCTAATTCTAATGTCCAGTACATATTTCTAAGGTTTCTAAATAATCGTGCAAAAATAGAAGATTATTTGTAAAAACAAACAAGTCCCAATGCAATAAAAGACGAATAATCAATCAAATTGTTTTCTACCCACTACTCTAAGATGAATTTATGGCACATTTAATCTAATCCTGTTAAACCCTGATATTTCACATGGATTTGCGATATTGCCACCATTGATTAAATGTGATGATAACAGGCATCAAAAAAAGGCTTATCATTTCTGATAAGCCAACTAATAAACAACATAAACCCAAAAATGAAAAATAAAGAAAAGTATCCTTCCCTTTACAATCAATGCCGCAAAGCTAAAGAAATTATATTATTATTGAAAATAATTCATGCAACCAATTAATTAATTATATTTTTAATATATTTGAGTATGCATATTTAAAAAAACCGTAATCGATTAGATCCAAATGAATAAGAATTATGATATCGACAATGTGGATTTAAAAATCCTGTCACTGCTCACTGAAGATGCAAAAATGCCTTATACTGAGGTGGCTAAAAAAGTTTTTGTATCAGGCGGCACAGTTCACGTCAGAATGAGAAAAATGGAAGAGATTGGAATTGTAAAAGGGACTACGCTTAAAATGGATTACTCCAAAATGGGCTATGATATCACTGCGTTTCTAGGCATTTATCTTGAAAAAAGTTCTCTATATGATGCGGTCATTAAACGCTTGTATTTAATCCCTGAAGTAGTGAAAATCCATTATACTACTGGAAATTATAATGTTTTCATAAAATTACATTGCAAAGACACAAATCACCTGAAGGACGTTCTTCATGATAAGATTCAACAAATTGAAGGTATTGAACGTACAGAAACCATCATTTCATTGGAAGAAAGTCTTAACAGACATATTCAATTCACAGAAAAATAAAAGGATAAACATAAAAACATTAAAAAAGCCCGTATTCACCAAAGAATCCGGGCCTTCTATTTTTTAGTTTGTAAAACTATTCGTTAAAATCTTTTCGTGGTCTTCGTGGTCTTTTATTCTCATTCTGATCACCGCTTCCTCGATTTGGTGAATATCCATCACGATTATATCCTGAATCTCTTCTGGGAGGTTGGTAGTTTCCTGGCCGGTTGTCCTCATTGCTTCTTCTAGGCCTATAACCACCAGATCCCTGCCCTCTGTTATCATCGCTATTTCTTCTTGGCCTGTAACCACTTTGTCCCGGTGGCTCTTCATGACTTCTTCTTGGGTGATATCCACCTTCCAGATATCCATCACCATCATTCCGTTTATTATATCCCCCGCCCTGGTCATCTCTTCTTGGTCGGGAATAACTACCAGTTCCTCGTTGATCACGGTTTTGATTATATCCTCCCTGACGATTACCCCCTGCGCGATTATAGTTACCTTTTCGATCTCTTGGTTTTTTCAATCGATACTCCAGCTTATGTTTGATGCGATATTCTTCGATCAACGACATGATTAATTGCTCAAACTCCTTGGGATAGGCATTAACTGTATATACCTGGTCGCGCTCTCTTTGCTGAACCTTTATAGGTTTAAAATTTGGATTATGTTTTTTAATCTCGTCTATAAAAGCCAAACCTACATTGTTGGTATCATAGCGAGTAAATCTTAACCCAGATCTTAAAAAACAGATAAATACGGTTATCAGGTTAGGGTTCTCTTTTTCCACTTGCAATATATTAAGGTTGCTACCTTTGGTCTAACATAACTATCTATAATGTAAAACTAAACATTATTCATCAGAATAAGTAGTAGAAATAAGGATTTCAATACATTTAACTGTTTTTCTTAAATCATAAATAAAAAAAATCTTATTGAACCAAATTAAAATAATTTCTTCACAAGTAAATCACGAAAGGTTCAAGTCATCCATCAATCAACTTCTCATTAATTTATTTTACATATAAATTATTGATTCATAATCACTTATTTCCGTTAAAATTCGTTCACTCCAAAAATCCTTAAATTATTTATAAATGCAAATACCACAGTATCTAACGTGATGAATTGATCACCACATTTTAAGTAATTTAAACCATAAATTTTAATTGTATCTCCTTCAAATACTCCTTGATCAATTTGAAAAGTTGTTTCCAGCGATTTTTTACTCTTTATTTCAACAATCCCCTGAGATTTATTATTATTTTTTACATCATGTGCAGTAGTAAGTTCAAAATCGTTGTAAAATATTTTAAGAGAATCCAAATTAACAATTATACTTTCATCAGGGTCAAATTTTTGATTGAAAACAAATTTTGAATTCCCTCTCCCAACTAATTCAAAAGTCACTTTTCCACATGGTGTATGTAATATCTCTTCTATATCATTATGCTGATTTCGCACCTTATACG
>Ga0209536_100004753_pt1 | contig 21387 bp, 22 predicted proteins | sample DeeMarSeWOR28_12_FD_187461 | JGI IMG/M metagenome (GOLD analysis project Ga0209536, IMG submission 187461) | Marine sediment microbial communities from White Oak River estuary, North Carolina - WOR-2-8_12 (SPAdes) (version 2) | ecosystem: Environmental > Aquatic > Marine > Intertidal zone >... | reverse complement strand
CTTCTCAGTGCTCAAGTCGATAACAGGCATAACTCGAGAAAACAGCTATTATTTCAAACGGTTAAAGACCAACGTTAGTAAAACGTTGGGACATTAGTGTTGTTTCATATTAGTAGTGCCACCGAAGTCGATGGAACACTCGAAAAAACAATTAGACCAATCGCGCAATATTACAGTAGCTTCAGAAGGCGGCTGGAGAGGCCAGTGGCTGAAAGTATAAACAACTGGAGAAGAAAAAGGAGGAAATATCATGGCAACATTTTTTATGTTTGGTGAGTATTCGGCGGAGGCTATAAAGGCAATAAGTGCAGAACGAACGCAGAAGGTTGTTGATGTGGTCAAGGGGCTGGGTGGAGAAGTACAGTCTATGCACGCATTGCTTGGCGAGAAGGATCTGGTTTTTATAGTGAGTTTGCCTAGTATGGAAAAGGCAATTCAAGCTTCAGTTGCCCTGAGCAAAATGTCAGGCATAGCCTTCACCACAGCTCAGGCAGTCACTGTAGACGATTTTGATAAACTGATGGCTGAGATTTAGCGGCTTTCTTTCCTGGCAAATTCTTGTATTTCTTAAGTGCGTGGGAGGCAGCTACACTATAGGTATGCCTAAGGGGGCTGATCCCACGTGGTCAATGTTCAATGCTAGTTGCTCGATGCTGTATACTGGATCAATGCATCCTAATTTTATGTATCTTTGCCATCCAGCATCTTACATCCATACTGGAGTAGAGATCCTGAAGCATCCAAAACTAGCCGGAAGCGATCGGAATGGACAAAGAATGCTATGATCCTACCTGGTGGCAGCATATCTTTGATGAGACCTACCTTATCACTGACGCCCGTACTGTCTGCTGCCCAAAGACTACCTCTGCTGAGATTAATATGGTTGAGGCCACCCTGGGGCTCAAGCCCGACGATCGAATTCTCGATCTTTGCGGTGGGCAAGGGCGCCATGCGATAGAACTGCATAGACGTGGCTACAAGAAAGTCACGGTGGTGGACTATTCGCAGGTACTGTTGCGAGTCGGTGTCCAAAATGCAACAAGTGTCCAATGTGGGGTCCATTTTTGTCGAGGCGATGCCAGTGAGGTTGGCTTGACAGATGGCAGCTTCGATGTGGTACTGGTCATGGGCAATTCATTCGGATACTTCAAGGAGGACAGCCAGAATCTGAAAGTCCTTCGAGAGATTTGCCGCTTGCTGAGATCCGACGGCAAGGTGTTCTTTGACCTGATCCACAGTGACTATGCTCGCGAGCAGTTCAAACCTAGCAGCTGGCACGAGGCCAATGAAGACGTGGTGGTCTGCCGAGAGCGAGAACTGCTGAACGAAGGGGTTTTGGTCCGGGAAATCGTACTGAGCAAGCGGCGTGGTCTCATCCGAGACGTCAGCTACTTCGCTCGCCTATTCCAGCGTCAAGAACTAGAAGCACTACTGGCTGATAGTGGCTTTCATAAGATCAATTCCGCCGGCACCATGGTGTCCCACCCAAAGGTTGACGATTACGGACTTCTCGGCAAACGGATGGTTGTGACCGCCCTCAAACCCTAGTCCCCATTATTCATGAATACGACTATTTACTTTATTCCGTATTATATCGGCCTGAGGAAGCCTGCTTGAAGATTTACCACAAAGGCACAGAGGAGTGCTTTGCACTCAAATTCGAAATACGAAACCCGAAGCAAGAAACAAATGGAGAAATTGAGGAATTAATGAATTGGGGAATTGAGGAATTCAAAAACGATACCATCTTGGAGATTGCCATCATCTTGTTCCTTAATTCCAAAATCCCTCAATCCCTAAATTCCTGAATCTCTTCCATTTCGATATTCGGATTTCGGATCTCGGATTTCTGAGTACAATTAATGATATCGAACTTACAGTTCAGATTTCGCCATTTGTTCTCTGATTCTCACGAGCTTTTCAGCAAATTTTCAATCCGCATTCCGCAATCCGCATTTCGCAATCGTCGACCCGGTGTCCACAGTCCACGGAGCTAAAGGAATAGGTGTTTTCATGAATTTCCTGCTGCGACCGCACCCACGTCATACCAATGTTCGTTGACACGACAATTAATCGCTCGCTATAATCCATAGAAAAAACTGGTGAGCGCGGGAGGGGAGGTGGCCATGCCTACTTACGAATATCAGTGCCTCAACTGCAAAAAGGTCTTCGCAGTAATAATGTCCATAAGCGAATACGAGAAGGGCAAGGTAAAGTGCCCTAAATGTGGTAAGGGACGGGTCAAGCAGCAGATTACTGAGTTTATAGTACAGACTTCCAGAAAAAGTTAAATAACCTTTGAGCTAAGTCTATTGGGCCGCCATATCCAGTTATAGATTGACGAGCAGACAAAGCTGAGCAGTGCAGCTGAAGATGCTTTGAATAGCTAACCTGACAGAAATTTCTCCAGATCTTTCGGCACTTTATTATCGCGGAAAAGGATCTTGCCGCTTTCATTTAAAAGAATAATTGTTGGGATGGCGTAGATAGAGTAGGTTTTGACTGCTTGGTCCGCCCGGTCCAACAGCATGGTGTAGGTGATCTTCTTCCGAGAGCTATATTTCTCTATGTCCCTGCCAGAATCCAATCCTCCCACGTTGATTCCCACTACTTTGATCCGGTCTTTATACTTCTTGGCGAGAGCCGAAACTTCTGGTTGCGTTTTTCGGCAGGGTTTACACCAGGTAGCCCAGAAATAGAGCAACAGGGGTTTGTTCTCCGCCAACTCTTTTAGGCGTACCTCATGTCCTTTGGTATCTAAAAAGATAAGATCCAAGGGATTGTCGCTTTTGGGGTTTGCGGCATGGGGTAAGAGAAGAGAAATTAATACCACCCAGATCAACCCTATCAGCGACAACCTTTTTTTAAATATTGTTCTCCAAATCATAAATGCACCCTTCTCACGCATCACCATCAGATACTAGCTGCAAGTCAGGGGAAAATCAAATGCTTGCGGATATTTTATTCAACATCGAAGCCTGGTCACGAAAACCAGGTCAGAGTTCAATGGCTTTGCCGGTAAAGATAGCGTACTGTTTTGGAGTATTGGAGTTTTGGAGTATTGGAGTGTTGGCAAAAGCGAAAGTCCGAATTTCAACTTGAATTGGTTTTTCCATTACTCCATTACTCCACCAATCCATCACTCCAGCAGACTGCCGCAGGTGGGGAAAGATTATTGAAGCCACCTTAGGGGGCAGCCCAAAGCCCCTTTGGGCCCGGATTCTTTACCGTCACTTCCAGTTGTGAACGGATGCAAGATCCAAGCCTTTGAGTTCTTGCGTATAATAAGAGGAATAACCGCTTCGCACTGTTTACCATGAAACATTGACGATGGAAAAAGGTGGTGGAAAACGATAAAATAAAACATTATGGCAATTATCCAATAAGGAGATCGCGACAATGTCAATTCAGGTGATGCCGATGCATTATGTGACGGTTGAGTTTCAGTTGCAAGATGAAGATCGAGATAACAGGGCCAATTACACCTCGGGACAGCACCGCTTCCTATATGGAGTAGAGTCTTGGATTGAAGGGGTGGATCAACACCTGGAAAGTCTTAGGGAGGGTGAAGACTTGAAGTTGGTATTAGAGCCTGAGGCGGCGGTATTGGTAGCGTCTCAGTTGGTGCCTCTGGATAGACTCTCTGATATGAAGAAAAAGTTGGCACTTGAGGTTAAGATCGTGGAGGTAGTCAAGGCAGAGCCTAAAGAAGTAGTTAAGGCTCTGGCGGCCTCAGTGAAGTGTTGTGATCATTGTGGTAGTCATTAAATGACTAAGGTTTCAGTGTTCCCCGCTGCCGCTTCGCTTCAGACGGGATTTCCGCTTCGCTCCAACAGGTTTTAGTTTTTTTTTTCTTCCCTGACACCAGACACCTGACACCTAAAACCCTGAGATATGGTGCTTGGAATTTGATATTTTGCATTATTCCATCACTCCATTTTCCAACCCGCTAACGTTTTTGATTCCAAGACAAAATTTCCGATCATATTTACTTGAGATTTGCGCCGGTCTGTACTATGGTGACAGGCCGAAATCTTTCTGCAAGGAGAGTTGGGTATGGCGACGGTTGGCCTGAGAGTTATCAGTGGTAACAGCAATCCAGAGCTGGCGAGAGCGATCTGCGATTATCTTGGAATATCTCTTTGCCGGGCCAGGATTGATAGTTTCAGCGATGGTGAGACCCTGGTGGAAGTTGGAGAAAGTGTTCGGGGCACAGACGCTTTTGTAATCCAATCCCTGGCCCATCCAGTAAACGATCATCTCATGGAACTTCTGGCCATTATTGACGCTCTTAAAAGGGCATCGGCGCGACGGATCACTGCGGTAATGCCATACTACGGATATGCTCGCCAGGATCGCAAAAGCAAGCCCCGGGTGCCCATCACCGCCCGTCTGGTTGCCGACATGATCACCGCAGTGGGAACTGATCGGGTGCTAACCATGGATCTGCACGCGGGCCAAATCCAAGGCTTTTTCAGCATCCCGGTTGACAACCTTTATGCTTCCCCGATTCTCTTGCCTCACATTAGAGAAAAGTTTCGAAATGAACTGGTAATTATATCACCAGACGCAGGAGGGGTGCCCCGGGCCCGCGCTTATGCAAGTCGACTGCACGCCGGCCTGGCACTCATCGACAAACGGAGAGCGGAGGGCAACCAAGCGGAGGCCATGCATCTAATTGGCGAGGTGGAAAAAAAGACTGCGCTCATTCTCGATGATATGGTAGATACTGCGGGAACCCTGGTAGAAGCGGCCCGTACTCTCCTAGATCACGGTGCTAGTGGCGTGCACGCCTGCTGCACCCATGCCATTCTGTCCGGTCCAGCTATTGAACGGCTGGCCCAGAGTCCCTTCGGATCGGTAGTGGTCACTGATACCTTGCCTAATAGACCGGAAAGAGAAAATCTCACCAACCTCAAGGTGCTCTCGTCGGCGCTACTGTTCGCAGAGGCCATCAAGAGTATCCACAACGAAGATTCCATCAGCCGATTGTTCGAGATCCAACATTAAAGCTTATCCTGTCGGTCACTCGCCGCATAGCGCAGAGCGCATAGCGTTTTAGTAAACAGTAAAGGGTGAACGGTAAACGGATTAAGACATGGTCTTGCAGCTGTTCACCGCTTACCATTAACCGTTTACTGTATATCATGCTATGCGCTCTGCGCTTGGCGCTATGTGGCGAACGGAGTGAACCACAACGGACCACGGACTACGGACAACTGACAATCCGTCGAGTCCGCAGGGAGACTGGGAGTGAGGAGACGGATATGAAAGAAGACCTTACCTGCCCCCATTGTGGTGGCCTGGTAGCCAAATACAGGAACCCCTTGACCACAGTTGACATCATAATTGAACTTGAGGAAAAGGGGATCGTCCTGATCCAACGGGCCAAAGAACCGTTTGGTTGGGCCTTACCTGGAGGGTTTGTGGATTACGGTGAGTCACTTGAGGAGGCGGCGAGGCGAGAGGCCCGGGAAGAGACCTCGCTGAGTGTAGAACTACGGGGGCAGCTTGGTGCTTACTCTGCACCTGACCGGGATCCGAGACACCATACAATTACGGTGGTTTTCATGGCCCGATCCCGAGGCGAACCACAGGCCAGAGACGATGCGAAGGAGGTTGGAGTATTCATGGAGCAAAATCTGCCCTCGCCACTCGCTTTCGATCACGCCCAGATCCTGGCTGATTACTTTGCTCTGAAAAAGAGAGCGTAGTGGTGGGTACGGCACAAATATCGAGCCGCAGAAAGATAGTAGATGCCCAGGAAAATAAACTAGCCGTGAAACTTCTCTTGCAGCTTTGTCTCCACTGCCTCAGGCACCAGACCGGTCACGCTACCACCCGCCTGGACCACCTCCTTAATTATCCTGGATGAGATATAGATCCAACGTGCGCCTGTCATAAGATACAGAGTTTCTGGTTTACGGCTCAGCTTACGGTTCATGAGGGCCATCTGAAATTCGTACTCAAAGTCACTGACGGCCCGAAGTCCCCTGAGAATGGCCATGGCTCCGCAGCTTTTCACATAATCCACCAGCAGTCCCTGGAAACTGTCAACTCTAATACGATGTGGGTCTGGATGGTTTGTCAAACTAGCGCGAATCATTTCAAGCCGTTCCTCCAGAGTGAAGAGCGGCGTTTTCGCCGGATTTTCGGCCACTGCGATGATAATATTGTCAAAGAGCTTCAAGGCGCGAGACAGTAAATCCAGATGTCCGTTAGTGATCGGGTCAAAAGATCCGGCATAGACAGTCACTCTTTTGTCTTCCATGATGATTTATTCTCCCCGTCGGTAGAAACTAACTGCCGTACTCCCATAACGGCGCACAGTCTGGCGCTGGAGACAGCCATATGTTGAAGTAAGATCCTCTTCAATGGCGTGCTCACTAACCACGGTGGCAGCCGGGTTGAGGAGCGTGCCTTTTCCCAGTTGTTCTAAGCAACGCTGGCTAAGTCCCCGCCCGTAGGGGGGATCCATGAACACCAAATCGAAGAGGTAACCATGACGAGTAAATCCCTTGAGGCCACGTCTCAGGTCCAGTTTGTAAACCTTGGCATTCTGAGGGTTGCCACAAGCGGCCAAGTTACGGCCGATCAGCCTGAAGGCTGCGGGATGCTGGTCCACCATGACTACAAAACCAGCGCCACGGCTCAGTGCCTCTAATCCCATGGCACCTGTACCAGCAAAGAGATCCAGGACCCAGAGTCCACTCAAATCAAAACCAACAATATTAAAAATGGCCTCCCGTACCCGCTCGGCAGTGGGTCGCATGCGTTTACCCCTAAGGGTCGCCAACCGTAGTCCTCGGTACTCACCGGCGATTAGGCGCAATTTTGACCTCAACCACGGAAGAGCCAGAGTAGAACGATACACCAGGAGATAATTAACCCTAGGCTTAGGTAATCTGCCGCGGATAAACGCATGTGTTTTAGGGTCTGCTTCTCCACAGTCTGTCCATAGCCACGGACCGCCATGGCAATGGTCAGTTCCTCGGCACGCCCCAGGACATTATAGAGAAGAGGGAGAAAAATACCATGAAATTTTTCTAAACGGTTACGCCAGGTTCCAGAGTTGAGATCAATGCCGCGTGCCTTCTGGGCCTCTACGATCCTTTCGGCCTCTTGAGCCAGAATGGGGAGAAAGCGGATGCAAAGGAGCATCGCTAGGCAAAGATCCGGCACCGGAATACGCACGCGGGTAAGGGGGCCTCCGAACTTCTCCAGCCCCCGGAGCAGTTCCAGGGGTGAGGTGGTTAGCGTCAAAATAGAAGAAAGTAAGATGAATAGAGCGAGCTGGCCGCCAATGCGGACTGCCTGAAAGACCCCTTCCCGCGTAATAGTCAGAGGCACCAAGTCAATGGGAAAAAGTGGTTGACCTGCGGTGAAAAAAAGCTGCAAGCAAGCGGTGAGAAGAAAGAGCCAGGCGAATGGACGCAACCCTCTAAGAACAGTGACGATAGGTAGGTGGGCACGCCGGATGAGCCAAAGCGAGGTTAGAAAAAAGAGGGCTAATCCCCATAGCCTATCTAGGACGAATAGAGTAAGTCCAAAGCAGAGCATGCCAATAAGCTTAACTCGGGGATCTAGTGAGTGGATCGCCGAGTTTGTGGGGTAGTAGTGGCCAAGGGCAAGGTCTTGTAGGAATTTCATTCAACGTCCGTTGTCAGTGGTCTAAAGTCGCAAAGCGCATAGAGCGTAGCGAAAAAAACAATAAGGGATAAACAGTAAACGGTGGCCAGTTATAGAGCCAGTGCGTAACGTTTTCACCATTCACCTTTTACTATTTACCAAACGCTATGCGCTCAGCGCTATGCGCTTTGCTGCGAACGCAGTGAGCTAACTACGGACAACTGACAGGACTACAGGTATTCCTTCGCCAAGAGCTCTGCGATCTGCACCGTGTTGAGGGCAGCACCTTTGCGTATGTTGTCGGCGACTATCCAAAGGTCGAGCCCATTTTCGATGGAAATGTCCTCTCGAATTCTGCCCACCAAGGTGTCGTTGATACCGGCCGCCTCCAGTGGCATCGGATAAATCCGCTCATCAGGATTGTCCATCACCCTAATTCCGGGAGCTTGAAAAAGCAGAACCCGCGCCTCTTTGGCAGATATTTTGCGCTTGGTTTGAATGTTCACTGCTTCCGAGTGACCATAGAAAACAGGGATTCGCACAGTGGTAGCACTTACCCTTATCTCGGGATCCTCCATGATTTTCTGGGTTTCATGGACCATCTTCATCTCTTCTTCAGTATAGCCGTTTTCCAGAAAAGCACCGATATGGGGGATGCAATTAAACGCTATCCGGTGGGGATAGACCTCGGGGACAATGTCCTGGAAGTTGAAGAGCTGTTTGGTCTGGTCTGACAGTTCGTCCATGGCGCTTTTTCCAGTACCTGAAACCGCTTGGTAGGTGGACACAACTACGCGCTCTATCCCCACAGCGTCGTAGATGGGTTTGAGAACCACCACCATCTGAATTGTAGAACAGTTCGGGTTGGCGATGATGCCTTTGTTGCGATGATCAGCCACGGCGTGAGGGTTGACCTCAGGTACCACCAGCGGCACCTCCGGATCCATCCGCCAGGCGCTGGAATTGTCGATCACCACACAGCCAGACTCGGCCGCTGCCGGTGCGAACTGCCGGCTGGCTGCAGCACCTGCCGAAAACAGAGCTATATCAACTCCTGCAAAAGAATCCTCGTGGAGTTCTTCAACCGGCAGATCTTCACCCCGAAATTCAAGTGTTTTCCCAATAGAGCGGGAAGAGGCCAGCAGTTTGAGGGAAGCGACTGGAAATTCCTCCTCTTCGAGGATCTTGATCATCTCGTTACCCACCGCGCCTGTGGCGCCGGCTATCGCTACCTGATATTCGTTTTTCATTGCCCACTACCTCTCGCCGGGTTAAATTTGAGACTGTTTAATACTCTTTCTTCTAATATAGTCAAATAGTTACAATGGAGCTTTTGAGTAGCTATCCCCACTTCCCCCTCCCCCTAACCCCCTCCTCTCCGAGGCGTAGGCTCTACGAGCCAGAGGCCGCCGGGGGAGGGGGGAATCATAGGGAGCTCAAATAATCCCCTCCCCCTTGACGAGGGAGGGTTAGGGTGGGGGTGATAACTTCATAAATTAACAAGTTTTCTTTACTAAATGCATCAACAATCGCTCAATTCAGAAATCATCTTATAAACCAACTAGCTCTCAGCAATGTACTTGGCCACCAAATCCCCCACCTCTTGGGTGGTGTAACCCATGCGACCAGCATCCATGCTCTCCAGATCATTTTTTACTACGCGCTTGATAGCGTCCTCCACCTGGCGGCTGGCATTTTCTTCTCCCAGGTTATCCAGAAGCATGGCCAGGGCGGCAATGGCTGCCAGAGGATTGATCACATTCTTTCCAGTGTATTTCGGTGCCGATCCTCCTATGGGTTCAAACATGGACACACCTTTAGGGTTGATGTTGCCCCCGGCCGCTATGCCCATACCCCCCTGAATCATGGCGCCCAGGTCTGTAATAATGTCACCGAACATATTGTCGGTGACAATTACATCAAACCACTCTGGATTCTTAACCATCCACATGCAAATAGCGTCCACGTGGGCGTAATCCGCTTCGATATCCTTGTATTCCTCTGCCACTTCAGAAAAGGTCCTTTCCCACAGGTCGAAGGCGTAAGTCAGGACATTGGTCTTGCCACACAAGGTAACCTTGCTCCGCTGCTGACGACGGCAGAGTTCGAAGGCATAACGGACACAACGCTCCACTCCCTTGCGCGTATTCACCGATTCCTGGATGGCAACCTCGTCCGGGGTACCCTTCCTCAGGAAACCACCGCTACCAACATAGAGACCTTCGGTGTTTTCTCTAACCACCACGCAATTGACGTCTTCAGGGTTCTTATCCCGCAGTGGTGTCCAAACGCCTGGATAGAGGACTACCGGGCGCAGATTAATATACTGGTCCAGGGTGAACCTAATCGTCAACAGAATTCCCTGCTCCAGAATCCCGGGGGGGACTTCAGGGTGGCCGATGGCACCCAGGTAAATAGCGTGCAAACCCTGTAGCTCTTTGAGAACCGATTCCGGTAAGGCCTCACCAGTTCTCAGATAGCGATTTCCGCCTAGATCATAGGAAACCAGTTCATAGGAGAAATCATTGTGTTCAACAACGGCCTCGAGGGCCTTGAGGCCTTCCGCCACCACCTCAGGACCGGTACCGTCACCCGGAATCAATCCTATTCGATAACTATTCGCCATCTACCACTCCTCAATTCCTAAATCCTTCAATCCTTCAATCTCTTCATAACGTACGGGATCAGCCCACCGATGGCCACTAATTCTTGCATGAAAACCGGCACTGGCTGCGCCTCATATTTTAGATCTCGGCTCTTGTTCACAATAGTTCCCGTTGAGAGGTCTATCTCCAAAAGATCGCCCGGGACGATATCTGCCGACGCCTCCGGCGACTCCAATATGGGCAATCCCATGTTAAAGGCGTTGCGGTAAAAAATGCGTGCGAAACTAGTGGCGATTACGCAACTTACACCTGCCGCTTTGATGGCTATGGGGGCGTGTTCCCGGGAGGAGCCACAACCGAAATTCCTCTCAGCCACGATAATGTCACCTGGCGAGACATTCTGGGCAAATTCGGGATCAGCGTCCTCCATACAATGTTTGGCCAACTCCTGTGGGTCGGAGGTGTTCAGATAGCGAGCCGGAATAATAGCATCAGTATCGACATCAGTCCCAAATTTCCATGCCTTGCCAGAGAGTTTCATCTTCACCTCCAGGGGTTGCATAGCACTATGTGTTACTAGACACTAAACACTAGGCACCAAAAGAGTATTTCCAAGTTATTCCTTGTGGTGCCTGGTGTTTACTGCCTAGTTCCTAGTATAAATGCGGTATATATGAGACGGACCAGGCGAATTCACTTTGAGCTCCAACCTGGAAAGTAACCCTTGTTACAGCTCCTCCGGGCCGGCGATGCGTCCCAGAACCGCCGAGGCTGCAGCTACCGCAGGTGAGGCCAGATATACTTCGCTTTCCGGATGACCCATACGCCCCACGAAATTGCGGTTGGTGGTGGCCACGGCCCGCTCGCCAGCAGCAAGGATGCCCATATGGCCTCCCAGGCAAGGGCCACAGGTAGGAGTACTAATGGCAGCCTCCGCCTCGAGGAAAATTGTGAACAACCCTTCATCCATGGCCTGTCGGTAAATGTCCTGGGTAGCCGGGATAATAAGACAGCGCACTCCGGGTGCAACTCGGCGGCCCTCCAAGATTTTGGCAGCCACCTGCAAATCTTCCAGACGGCCATTGGTACAAGAGCCGATCACCACCTGATCAATAGTAATTGCCCCAAGGGACGAAATTGGCTGGCCGTTTGCTGGCGAAGGGGGCAGTGCCACTTGTGGTTCAATCCCGCTAACATCGAAAGTAATCACCTGCTCATATTGGGCGTCGTCATCACTCTGGTAAAATTTGTAGGGTCGCCTTGCTCTTTCGTCTACAAACGCACGGGTGCACTCGTCCGGGGCGATAATACCGTTTTTTGCCCCCGCCTCAATGGCCATGTTGGCCATTGTTAATCTTTGATCCATGGAGAGCTGAGAGATGACGGGGCCGGTAAATTCCATAGCCCGGTAACGGGCACCATCAACGCCGATCTGGCCAATGGTGTATAGGATGAGATCCTTGCCGCTGACCCAGGGAGCTAAATCCCCCTGAAAAATGAATTTGATGGAGGCCGGCACCCGGAACCAGATCCGGCCGGTGATCATCACCGCAGCAAGGTCTGTACTGCCCACACCGGTGGCGAAAGCACCGAGCCCTCCATAGGTGCAGGTGTGACTGTCGGCGCCGACCACCACATCTCCGGGGAGAACCAATCCCTGTTCAGGCAGGAGTGCGTGTTCGATACCCATGCGTCCCACCTCATAGAAATGGGGTAACTTGTACTCTACAGCGAAGTCACGCAAGATCTTGCACTGGTCGGCCGATTCGATGTCTTTGTTAGGCACGAAATGGTCTGGGATCAGGGCAATCCTATCGGCGTCGTAAATCTTTTTTGCCCCCGCTTGGCGGAACCGTTCGATGGCAATGGGTGCAGTAATGTCGTTGGCCAGGGAAAAGTCAACGTCAACTTCAATAAGTTCTCCCGGTTCTACTTTCTCTAAGCCAGCGTGAGCGGCTAATATCTTCTGGGTAATTGTCATTCCCATCTCACCCACCTCTGTAACCAGTCATTGTTAATTCGGGATTATAACCATCCAGGCTCTAACTTGCGACACTAGCCCGGATGTTTCATGAATTGCTTACTCCGACCACGGATATGGACGTCCTTCCGTGCGTCCTCGGGTGTCGGCCCCTGCGACGTACCATTCAGGTACGCCTCAGCTCCGATTTTGGATTTTGGATTTCGGATCTCGGATTTTTCAGAACAATTGATGATGTCGAACTTACAGTTGAGATTTCCCTATTCGTTCTCTGGTCCTTCCTGGCTTTTCAGTGAATTTTCAATCCGCAATCCGCATTCCGCAATCGTAGACCCGGGGGCACGCCCATCTTCTTCGCTCTCGCTGCGCTCCGCTCAGTCCCACAAGCGGGTTCCCAGTTTCGAGGTCTCGTTACAACAATTCATGAAACATCCGGGCTAGCAGTCAGTTGTCCTCCCCATAAAGAAAAACATCCCCTGCCGGGATAATCCTCGGGAGAGGGGAGTAGGTCAACCGGTGTACGCCCTTGGCTAGCCCGGATATTTCATCACGCCCCGGCGTGACTGCGACCGCGGATCTGACTGTCCTTCCGGGCGTCCTCGGGTGTCGGACCTTGCGACGTACTGTTGAAGCTCCCTGCAGCCCCGCTAAGGCGGGATCTCCGCTTCGCTCCGACAAGCTGCAGTCCCGCTAAAGCGGGATTCGAAATGTAAGGAAGTGATTCATTTCATTGTAGTTCGCTCGCTAACCCCGCAGCAAGCTACGGGGAATGCGCTCGCTGGAGCATTTTCAAGTACGCCTCAGCTTGGATTCTGGATTTTGGATTTCGGATCTCGGATTTTTGAGTACAATTGATGATGTCGAACTTACAGTTGAGATTTCCCTATTCGTTCTCTGGTCCTTCCTGGCTTTTCAGCGAATTTTCAATCCGCATTCCGCAATCGTCGACCCGGTGGCACACCCTTCTCCACGGTCTCGCGACGACGATTCACGAAACATCCGGGCTTGATTGATGAATACCTGCTTGCAAATCTCAGGCACTTTATCTTTTTGGAGATATTATTTATGCGGTGGAATCTTCCCTCTAATCAGTCCCGTTCTTGCTTCCTGCCATTTTCTGGTTGTTGGCTTCTTCCGAAGTGGGTTGCTTGCGGCTCTGCATAAGTTTATGTGCGTATCCCATTGGTCCAGAACACACGTAGACAAGGCCTAAGGTAAAGAGCATGATAGAAGGTTGGGCAGCAATCACCGAGAAAAGTAGGACCATAAGAAACAGTGTCCGAAACGGCATTCGCTGGAAGCCATCAAATTCCTTAAAACTATTGTAAGGGATACTACTGACCATAAGAAAACCCAACAAGTAGGCCATTCCCAGCAGCAAGAAATGTTTGGTGGGACCGCTGCCTCCCATTCGGTAGAAAAACAGTACGGTTGTGGCCACCATGAGGGCGGCCCCTGGGATGGGGAGACCTACGAAGTGCTTCTTGGGAGCCAAGTCTGCCTGCACATTGAAGCGGGCAAGTCGCAGGGCACCACAGGCAACAAATAGGAACGCCGCCACCCACCCCAACCGACCGAATGGCTTGAGCGCCCAGAGGTAGACCAGCAGGGCGGGGGCCACGCCAAAGGCCACCAAGTCGGCCAGAGAGTCGTACTCTACACCAAAGGCGCTGTCGGAACCTGTGAGGCGAGCCACCTTACCATCTAGGATATCAAATAGACAGGCAAAGAGAATGGCAATTGCTGCCGTCCTGAAATCGTGGTTGACAGCGGCAACTATACTATAGAAGCCGCAGAACAGGTTCCCCGTGGTTAGGAGGTTCGGAAGGAGGTAGATACCCTTCTTCACCTGTCGTTTCTTCCGGGTTCCCCTTTTTCTTTTTTTACCGGATGATAGCATATGATACTCTCCCCCGCTTTAACGCGTTGTCCCTTGTCTACCGCCAAGCGGCTATCGGTGGGGACGAAAACGTCCAGCCTGGAGCCGAAACGAATCATGCCAAAACGTTCGCCCCGCCTGACACTCTCACCAGGTTGAACCCAGCAATCGATGCGCCGAGCGACCAACCCAGCAATCTGTATGAAAACTATCTTTTCACCTCCAGGAATTCGCAAAACAATAGCATTATGCTCATTGTTTTTGGAAGCTTTATCCAAATTGGCAGCAAGAAATGTGCCCTTTTCATAGTGTATAGTCTCCACTTCACCGGAGCAGGGAATCCGGTTTACGTGGACGTTAAAAACATTCATAAATATGCTGATTTTCAAGGTTTCTTTGTTGAGAAACCGATCTTCGTAAGCTTTTGCCGCGAAAATGATTTGGCCATCAGCCGGGGCCACAACCGCGTCAGGAACTTGCGGGATGACCCGTTCAGGGTCACGGAAGAAGTTTATCACCAAAAGGGTCGCAATTAAAGTCAATATGGCGATAAACGTCCATCCCAGGAGGACGAACAGGACTAACGGTACTGCAAGGCTAATGATGTACGGCAGGCCTTGCTTGGCAATGGGAAACAGTCGCATGGCACCGGCATCGAGAAACGGGAAGTATCTCTTAGTACACGGGTGAAAACAAACTAAGACTTCTTCAGCCAGGGCATCATGGCTCGAAGTCGGGCACCAACCTCTTCAATGGGATGTTCATGTTCAATCCGACGCTGGGCGTTGAACACTGGACGACCGGCTTGGTTTTCCAGAATCCATTCCCGGGCGAATTCACCACTCTGCACTTCAGCCAGAATCTCCCGCATGGTTTCCCGGGTTTCTTCAGTAATGACACGCTTGCCCCGAGAGTAGTCGCCATACTCGGCAGTATCACTCACCGAGTAGCGCATGTATGAGATGCCTCCCTGGTAAAAAAGATCAACAATCAGTTTTAGCTCGTGGAGACACTCGAAATAGGCGATCTCCGGCTGATAGCCGGCCTCCACCAAGGTATCAAAGCCAGCCTTAACCAGTTCTGACACCCCACCACAAAGAACAGTCTGTTCGCCGAACAGGTCGGTTTCGGTTTCTTCTTTGAAAGTGGTTTCAATAACCCCGGCCCGGGTAGCGCCCAATCCTTTAGCATAAGCGAGGGCTGTCTCCACGGCATTGCCGGTGGCATCCTGGTGAATGGCAAGCAACGATGGCACCCCCGCACCCTTTTCGTATTCGCTCCGCACCAGATGCCCTGGACCTTTGGGAGCGATCATAACCACATCCAGGTGAGCGGCAGGCCGGATCTGACCGAAGTGAATGTTAAAGCCATGGGAGAAGACCAGGGTTTTGCCCTCGGTCATGTTAGGCGCAACTTCTTCCCGGTACAACATGGCCTGGACGTCGTCCTGGGCCAGAATCTGGACCACGTCGGCAAGGCTCGAAGCCTCACTGGCTGTGACGGGTTCGAAGCCATGCTCTTTGGCCAGATCGTAGTTGGGGGTTCCTTCCAGTTCGGCGACGACGACATCAACGCCACTGTCCCTTAAGTTCTGTGCCTGGGCATGACCTTGACTGCCGTAGCCGATGATTGCCACTTTTATGCCTTGAAGCACGCCCAAATCGGCATCCGAATCGTAGTAAATTTTCACTGTATCCTCCTATGGTGCCAGTAGAAAAGTAAAGAATCCGGGCCCAAAGGGTCTTTGGGCTGCCCCCGGAGGGGGCTTCAGTGTCTCTACCCTCTTGCGGCAATCTGCTGAAGTACTGGAAGAATAGAAATTCCAAATCACAAATATCAAATATCAAACAAATAACAATCACCGAAATTCGAAATTCCAAACCTGTTTTGGTCATTTAGTACTTGCCCTGTGGAATGCCGCCTCTTGGCGGCCCTCCTCCGGAGGATTCCACAGGGTGAAAATTTGAAATTTGTTTATAATTTGGTGCTTGGAATTTGATATATTGCAGTGCTCCAGTGCTCCAGTACAACACGTAATCTTTACCGGTAAAGCCACTGAACTCTGTCCTTACCCTAAGGACCAGGTTTTCGATGTTGAACATAAGGTGTCGCTGGTCGACAGATAATCTAAGCTGTGTTGGCCTGCAAGCCACACAGGAGTGAATTAGGTTAAGGCGAGAGTGCATCCGGTAGTACTCTGGTGTAAGAATAGACAAGCTCTCTTGCGCAGTTACCACCGGTTAGTCCGGCGGAGTAAACCAGGGATCAACACTAGGTCTTTTTGGCGCCTTTTTTACTGCGGGCCATGGCGAGTTTGCCGCTGCGGACCACCTCGACAATTCCGAGTTGAGTTAGCAGGTCGAGAATGGCTTGGATCTTTCCCTCGTCGCCGGTTACTTCAATGGTGTAGAAACTTGGACTGACATCTACCACTTTGCCCCTGAAAATATCAACGATACGGAGCACTTCTGCCCGGGTAGTGGCCTCCGCCTTCACCTTGATCAGAGCCATTTCCCGGTCCACGAATTTCACTTCTCGAAAATCGATCACCTTGATCACGTTAATCAGCTTATTAAGCTGCTTAACAATTTGCTCCATGATCATCTCATCGCCAGTGGTGACCAGGGTGATGTGGGAGACTTTAGGTTCAAGGGTTTGAGCCACGGTCAAGCTCTCAATATTGAAGCCCCTACCGCTGAACAGTCCAGCTACCCGGGATAGGACGCCGGGCTGATTCTCCACCAGTACACCGAGGGTATGCCGCACGACATTTCTCCTTTTACTCAGACGTTAAAGATAACTCGGCTCCTCAGGTTTTTCCCGAGGCTTGACCAAATAATAATACTGATCGTTGTCCGTAGTCAGTTGTCCGTTGCTTAAAGAAGCATAGAGTTAAAAGGATTAACCTATACAGAATAAACGGTGAACACTTGCAAAACCATATTCTAATCAGTTTACCGTTCAGCAATCGCTATGCTCATAGCGCTCTGCGCTTTGCTGGGAACTCAGTGAGCTGACGACTGACGGGTTTCTAAACCAGAAGCATTTCTGTCATCGCCGCTCCAGCAGGCACCATGGGATAGACACATTCTTCCGGATTGACCACAAAATCCATGATTACCGGTTTGGGAGTAGCGAATGCTTCCTTGATAACCGCTTCCACTTCATCGGGCTTTTGGGCCCGCAGCCCCACAGCACCATAAGCCTCGGCAAGTTTGACGAAATCGGGTGCTATCTTCAGACAGGTAGCGCAGTAGCTTTTCTCGTAGAAGAGCTGCTGCCACTGCCGGACCATCCCCAGATATTGGTTGTTCAAAATTGCCACCTTCACTGGTAGGTTGTTTTCCACGGCAGTGATCATCTCCTGAATGCACATCTGAATGCTGCCATCTCCGGCAACATCGATGACCAATCGGTCAGGAAAGGCGGCTTGCGCACCGATGGCCGCCGGCAGGCCGTAGCCCATGGTGCCCAACCCCCCCGAAGTAAGCAGAGTACGGGGTTTCAAGTAGTGGTAGTACTGAGCGGCCCACATCTGGTTCTGACCAACCTCAGTGGTGATAATGGCTTTCCCCTGAGAAAGTTCGTAGAGTTTTTCGACCACATACTGAGGCTTGATGACATCGTCTTTCTGCTCATAAGCTAGTGGATAGGTCTCTTTCCATTTCTGAATCTGATCCAACCAAGGCTTCCTAACCTTTTTCAGATCATCTATTGGCTTCTCCTTAACCAGCTTAAGGAGTTTGCTAAGGGCATCCTTGCAATCACCAACAATGGGTATATCTACCTTGACGTTTTTGCTGATGGAGGTAGGATCTATGTCAATATGGACAATCTTGGCATTAGGCGCGAATTCATCCAGCTTCCCGGTTACGCGATCATCGAAACGAGCGCCGATGGCGAAAAGCAGGTCCGTATTACCCACAGCCATGTTGGCCCTGAAAGTGCCGTGCATTCCCAACATCCCAAGCCATAGCTCATGAGGAGCCGGAAATCCTCCTAGCCCCATGAGGGTGGTGGTCACCGGAATGCTGAGTTTTTCTCCTAATTGCTTTAGCTCTTTAGCAGCATTGGAGAGGATGACTCCACCACCGGCATATATCACCGGCCTTTTAGCCTTACCAATGGCTGCATAGGCCCTTTTGATCTGACCCATGTGGGCTTCGGTCGTTGGTTTGTAGCCCTGCAGGGCAACCTTCTTATGGTATTTGAATTCGGTCTTTGCATTGAGCACGTCCTTGGGCAGATCCACCAAGATGGGACCAGGTAGCCCGGAACGCGCCAGATAAAAGGCCTCACGAATGATCCTGGCGAGATCAGCCACGTCCTTCACTAAATAGTTGTGTTTGGTGCATGGACGGGTGATGCCGACGATGTCTGCCTCCTGAAAGGCGTCGTTACCGATGAGCGCAGTTGGCACCTGGCCGGTGAACACCACTATGGGGATGGAATCCATATAGGCCGTGGCGATACCTGTGACCGTGTTGGTGGCCCCGGGGCCTGAAGTTACCAGGCACACGCCCACGCGACCCGTGGCACGGGCATAGCCATCAGCCATGTGGGTTGCTCCCTGCTCGTGGCGAACGAGGATGTGGCGTACGTCGTGCTTCGGCATCTCATCGTAGAGATCGAGGAGCACACCACCAGGTAAACCAAAGATGACTTCCACCCCTTCCGCTTTTAAGCACTCGAAAAATATTTGGGCTCCTGTCAATTTCATGACTCACCTCTATCTATGTTTGGCCAAAATGGCCTCAATCTTATCTCGGCCCGCCAATTTCAGCTTCTGGATTCGTTTCTTCTCCATTTCCTCTTCAGTGCTCAGGTATGGTCGTTGGCCGAACTCCTCCAACCGTTCCTCGTACTGCCGATGTGCTTCAACGTACTTGCGCAGTTCTTCCTCGCGGGGAAGAAGGCGGGCAATCAATTCCTCATCCCATTTCTCCATAACCTATCCCTCTCTTAGCATCCATGATCTTCAAGAGAATTTGAATGCGACTGATGTGAAATATCCGTAAGGGATAAATAAATATGTATATGCAATCCGCACCGGTTTGTCAATATCCATATGGTGATTGTGGATTTCCGATTGCGTATTTAAAAAAGCATAGAGCAAGAAGCATGGGGCTCTGCCGTTGGAGGTTGGAGGAGCGCTTCGCTTGAGGTTGGAGGCAAATTATTGAGGGTTTCGAATTTCATCTTACAACAAATGACAGCGAAGCGAAACTGGGAACCCGCTTGCGGGACTGAGCGGAGCGCAGCGAGCGCGAAGAAATGACCTAATGACGGCGAAGCCACCTGACCCACATTGCCTTGCGCCCTGTGCCCTGCGCCTTGCGCCGATCCGCAATCTGCATTCCGCAATCTAAAATCTACAATCTGACTGGAGCCTTATTCGGACATCCTGTTGAGTTCTGCCTCGGATGGACGGACGTATAGAGGAGTGCAGCTGGAGACGTCTTCGTGTATTCCTAGACGGAGCTTTTGCCAGGCCAGCCAGGCCACAGAGCTTGCATGGACGACATTGAGATGCGGTGGTGCCTGGACCAGTCGTTCACCCAGCTCCTTTACCAGATAATCCCCATGACTCACAAGTGCGTCTCCCACCAGCACCGTCTTCTCTGAGATTAGATCTACAAGATCTTCGGGCTTGATCACCATGTACTCAGTGAGCCTTTCCGGAAGCTGCTCATCGCCCCAGCGAAAAAGAGCCGTGTAGATCTCACCTTTGCGTGCATCCAAAACCGGGCAAATAGGGTGGGAAACGAAGGGAACATTGGCCGCCAGTGCGTCCAAGGTGGGAACACCAGCCAAAGGTTTACCCGTGGACCATGCCAGTCCTTTGGCAATGCTAATTCCAATCCGCAAGCCGGTAAAACTTCCAGGACCGAGACTCACTGCAAGTGCATCCAGATCGTTCAGAGACCACTCGGTCTCCATTAGAATCCGGTCAATTCCGGGCAACAACCGCTGATTGTGAGTTGCACTGATGTTGAGAATGTGTTGGGCCTTGAGCAGTGCCCCCTCAACTATAGCAATACTCCCGACCGGAGTGGACGTTTCAATGGCGAGGATTCTCATGACGGTCGCATAGCGCTAAGCGCATAGCCTTTGGTAAGCGGTGAGCGGTAAGCAGTGAGCGGGTGAACATCTTCTAATCTTTTAGCAGTTTTTTATCTATTGCTTTCAACTGCCCGCTGCCAACTGCCGGCTGGCAACTCCCTTTAGGGCATACCATGCCCTGGATCAATCAGACGATAGATGTCATTGTAAAAGACAAACACCATCAAGGCAATGAGTAGGAACAGACCCACCTGCTGGGCCACCTCGCGTTTTTTGATGCTGAGTGGCTTACCCATAACCCCTTCAATGCAGAAAAAAAGGAGATGACCACCGTCGAGTATTGGAATGGGGAGGAGGTTTAGGATCCCCAAGTTTATACTGAGGAGCGCCAGGAATGAGAGAAAGGCGAGTGGTCCTGCTTTGGCCACTTGCCCCGACATCTGGGCTATACCGATGGGGCCTGCAAGGGTTTTGGGAGATATGGCGCCAGCAAAAAGCTTGCCCAGAACAACAAAGGTGAGTTTTATCATAGCGACAGTCTGATCAACCGCATAATACATGGCCTGGAAAGGATTGATCTTTTCCACGATGAAGTTGTTGGAGGCAACTATGCCGATGAGAGGCCGCTTCACCTCCTCACCCAGTATTGTTTGGGTTTTCCTGATCTCAGGTGTGAGCTCCACTGCAAATACCTTGTCTCCCCGTTGCAGCTTTAGTTGAACCGATTTGCCCCCACTTTTCTGGATCAACTCAGAGAGATCACTCCATTCCTGAACCTCAACACCGTTAACTTCCAGGACCTTATCGTCAGCCTGAAGTCCAGCAGTGGCCGCCGGCGAATCAGGGGTAACGGAACCGATATCTGTGGTGGTTTTGGTGAGACCAAAAAAAGCGAAAATCAGTGCATAGAGTAACACTGCCAGCAGCAAGTTGGAGCTTGGGCCAGCTGCAACGACAGCAAAGCGCCGTCGCAGTGGCTGGTGGGAAAAGGAGACGGGTTTCAACTCCTCTGCAATTTCCTCCTCTCCCGATTCCCCCAGCATCTTGACATACCCGCCAAGGGGAAACGCTGAGATGCGGTAGTCGGTATCGCCCACCTCTTTGCCTAGCAGTCGCGGACCGAACCCCAAGGAGAAACGCTCGACCTTAATGCCGAATAGTTTGGCAGCCACAAAATGACCGAACTCATGGATAAAGATGAGTATGCCCAGGGATACGACAAAAGATAT
>Ga0209536_100004752_pt1 | contig 21388 bp, 14 predicted proteins | sample DeeMarSeWOR28_12_FD_187461 | JGI IMG/M metagenome (GOLD analysis project Ga0209536, IMG submission 187461) | Marine sediment microbial communities from White Oak River estuary, North Carolina - WOR-2-8_12 (SPAdes) (version 2) | ecosystem: Environmental > Aquatic > Marine > Intertidal zone >... | reverse complement strand
TTTGCACTCCAGCAAGGGCATCGATGCTTACGGGGCACACGGTTGCAAACACCAAAGTTATTTCAAACAAACAGGCATATGTTCCGGAAGACACCGGCATTATGCCCATGAAGACTTATGATGAGATTTTGTCGGAACACGGATACGAATGCGAGTATTACGGTAAGTGGCACACGCCGACCTTCCGTGCAAGGATCTATAACAATCCCGTAACAGCCGCGGGCATACGCAAAACAGAACTTGGGCCGGGTAAAAAAGCTGCATATCTTAATTACCTCGAACCTTTGTATCCCGACAGGGAGCTCAAAAAGGGGGAGTTAGAAGATACGCTGACAGAGAGGCCCTATAAACCGGATCCGATTGACCGGCGTTTTGACTTGAAAAATAAAGGACTGAAGTCAGATATCAAAGTTGGCCAGTCTGACATTCACGGCGTTACAACAATCCCCACTGAGTACCACATTTCGGCGTTTGAAGCAGGAAAAACGATTCAAGCAATGGAAAAACTTAAGGATAAACCCTTCAGCATCACCTGTTCGTTTCATCATCCGCACCCTCCGTATCTGGCTGCAGAGAAATATATAAAAATGTATCCCCCAGAGAAAATGGTTCCTCCGGTTAGTATTGACGACAACATGGTTGACTCGTCTTATTTAAAATTTAAGAAGAGAACCGATGAAAAATATTCCGATCCGAAAATGATTCAATATTTCATTTCGGAATACTACGCTCTGGTCAAAGAAGTTGACGACTGGGTCGGACAGATTTTAGATAAACTCGATGAACTTGGATTAACAGACAATACCCTGGTTATATTTACCAGTGACCACGGTGAAATGCTTGGAAGCCATGGAATGAGGGGCAAATTCTGTTTCTATGAAGAATCGTCTCATATACCCATGATGATCCGGTTTCCCGGAAGAATTAAGCCGGGAACAAAAGTGAGGGCTCCGGTGTCCAACATGGATCTGTTCGCAACCATTCTGGATTATCTGGATATGCCCCCTCATCCATCTGACAGCAACTCTCTGCGTGGGCTGATAGAGGGTACCGTTAATGGAGAAGATAAATACGTGGTCACGGAATGGCTCAGTGATTTGCAGGACAAGCCATCTCACATGGTTTTAAAGGGAGGCTGGAAGTTAATGCGGTCCCACCCCTCAGCAAAAAAAGTAAAAAAAGCCTTATACAATCTGAACGATGATCTGCATGAGTTGAAGAATTTGGTGGCAGATGGAGCTGATTCAAAAGCATCTGCCGTCAAGGTGACGGAACTGGAAACCTGCTTTCAGGACTGGATGAAGCGGACGAGCCTCAATAGACACTGAAGTTTAGTATAAACCATTTGAATTGGCAGAAATCGAAACAATTAAATGAACATGAAGATTCCTAACATCGCCCTGATCCTGATACTGCTGATTCTTTTTTCTATTCCATCAACATCTTCAGAGTATAGAGAGGATGTGCTCAAGCCCTATGACGGCCCCTCTGTACGTGGTTCTAACCCGAGCACGCTGAGGGGCAAAGTAATGACCGGCTATCAGGGCTGGTTCAACTGTGAAGGCGACGGAGCCAATCTTGGCTGGACGCATTGGGCAAGAGATCGAAGTAAGGTTTTTGGGCCGGGGAATATCACAGTTGACCTATGGCCGGATGTGTCTGAATACGATGACGACGAACTCTACGTAACCGCCTTCACGTATGAAGATGGGACACCAGCAAAGACCTTCAGCTCACACAATCGTAAAACCGTAGTCCGCCACTTTAAGTGGATGGCTGATTACGGGATAGACGGTGCCTTCGTACAGCGATTTACACATAGTCTGCATGACAAGATCAAACGCTACCACAAGGACAAGGTGTTGTCCAGCGCACGCGAAGGAGCCAACCGTTACGGACGCACATATGCTGTTATGTATGATCTGACCGGCATGCCGGATGAGCATCTCATGAGGGTGTTTGATGACTGGCGCATGCTGTGTAACAGAATGCACATCACGGAAGATCCAGCCTATCAGCATCAAAAAGGAAAGCCCTTGGTGGCCATCTGGGGAGTCGGCTTTAACAACAATATCAAGCCTCGCGCCGATCTTAACGTGTGCAGAGAATTAATCAGGAAGTTCAAGGAAGATAACTATAGCGTAATGTTGGGCATTGCCACCGGTTGGCGCAGGCAAGACAGGGATGCACTGATACATCCTGAGCTCCACCAGGTTTTGCTTATGGCCGATGTGCTGAGCCCATGGAGCGTCGGGCGTTTTCGTGACCTGCCGGGACTAAAAGAACACGCAGAAAAATATTGGCAAAAAGACATTCGCTGGGCCCGAGAGCACAACATTGACTATATGCCCGTCGTTTTCCCGGGCTTCAGTTGGTACAATATGAAGGGCGACAAACTCAATAAGATCCCTCGTCTCGATGGCCAGTTCCTCTGGTCACAGATCGTTGCCAATAAAAAAGCAGGCGCCGATATGCTCTATATCGCAATGTTCGATGAAGTCGATGAAGGTACTGCTATTTTCAAGTGCACAAATAATCCTCCTACTAACGGGGGATCGAAATTCGTAACATTCAACGGTCTGCCGAGTGATTTTTACCTGCGTCTTGCCGGGCAAGCCGGAAAGCTGCTCCGGGATGAGATCCCGCTGACCAGTGAGATTCCAGTACCACACTAAAGTTGGAGATACATTATGAACTCATACCTGGGAATGAATCTTATATCACTGAATCCTTACATGAATACCTCCTTGCACCGCCGTGATTTTCTGAGTATGGCAGCGAAATCAGCGATTGGAGTGGCCGCTGCGGGCACACTCTTTGCTTCCGGCCGAAAGAACACGGGAATTTCAAGGCAGCAACCAAACATCATTATGTTCGTAATGGACGACCTGAATGACTGGATTACTCCCCTGGATTACAATCAGGCAAAAACTCCAAATCTTGATCGACTGGCAAAATCGGGCGTAACTTTTAAAAATGCCCATGCGCCTGGTGTGTTTTGTGCACCATCCAGAACGGCTATTCTTACCGGAATGAACGCCTCAACCACGGGATGCTATTCAAATGAAGTGTTTCATTACGATCATCCTGATCTGATTACACTGCAAATGGCTTTTAAACAGGCAGGATACAATACCTACGGAGCGGGGAAAATATACCACCATAGATCAGGATATTTAGACCTCCGTGGCTGGGATGAATATTTTACACGAAGCCAGGAAGTAAAGGATATGGCATATGAAATGAATAGCTACCATATGAACGATGTACCACGTCCGGATCCGTATCCTTACAGCCATTACGCAAAAAATCACTATAAGGAAGGAGATTCTGCATTGCATCTTGAATGGGGACCTATCCCGAATGAAAAGGAAGATAAAATGGCAGATGCCATACGAACAAACTGGATGTGTGATGTGCTGAAACGCGATCATGACAAGCCCTTTTTCATGGCACTTGGTATGTACTTACCTCATTATCCCAATTACGCACCTCAAAAATATTTCGACATGTACAATCGTGATAAATTGGAATTGCCTCCGTATAAAGAAGATGATTTGGAAGATTTATCTCCGGCGATTCGTAAATTTTATACAAATAGAGCTAAACAACATCAGGAACTTGAGAAATTTGGTGTGTTAAATGATGCACTTCATGCTTACCTTGCCTGCACTTCATTTGCCGATGCCATGCTGGGCAGAGTTTTGGATACCCTTGAGGTAAGCCCATATAAAGACAATACGATCGTTTTTGTGTGGAGCGACCAGGGTTTTCATCATGGAGAAAAGGGGCATTGGGGAAAACATACACTTTGGCAGCGAACAACCCAGGTGCCGTTTATTTGGGCGGGTAAGGGGATCGCCCAAAATGAGAAAGTGAATACGCCTGTGAGCTTAATTGATATATATCCAACCTTAATTGAACTTTGCGGTCTGTCACCTAACCGGCAGCTTGAAGGTGTTTCTCTCGTATCAGCACTTCAGAATCCTTCCTCTGCTGTAGAACGCGATATATTTGTCCCTTATCATAAAAGGGGAGGTTATGCCGTGGTAAACAGTAACTGGAGGTACATTTATTACCCAGACGGTGCAGAAGAACTTTACAATGTAAGAAAGGATCCGAACGAATGGTACAATCTTGCAGGTAATGATGAATATCGGAATATTATTAAGCAGATGCAAAAAGCAGCACCCAAAACGTTCAGTCCCGCCGCAACTCCGAGAAATAAATTGAAACTGACTATTAAAGGAGATACCTTCTACTGGGAACCACGTTGAATCGCACACCCCTCAATAGGATGTCCGTGAATTCCAGCGTGAGACTTTATCTGATCAGTCCTGGCCATAATGGAGGGCAACAGTCGCGGTGTACCCAAATAGCATGAGAAATATAGACAGTTACCAAATTTGTGTTTTTACAGTTTGTGGTCGAAACATTTTCAACCTGAACTTGGCAAGCTTGAGTTTTGGAGATAGATTTTATATTCTATCCGGATGAGAGGTCCAGCGACGTAGCTGACCTGATGTATGAAAAGTGGATTAAAGGGCAGCCACAATTTAATATGGGAAGTTTTGTGTAGGCAGCGCAGGAATGAAAAACACTCAATCAAATCTTCGGATCGCTTACTCGTTCCTTTTTGTATTTGCTGTTGGTGGTATAACTGCTTTCGGTTCCGAATCTGGAAATATTAAACTCTCCATAGAGCAGCTTACCTCCGGTACGAAACATCATTTCTTTGGCTATATCGGCCAATGCAGGACGATACCATGGAATGCCAGCGGAAGATATGTGCTAGGCCTTGAAATCGACAGAATAGATCGTTTGCCCACTCCCGAAGAGTTCGCTACAGTAATCCTCGTCGATACACATCATAACAACAAGATTATCAGGTTGGATAAATGCCATGCGTGGAATCCACAGCAAGGAACAATGTTCTATTGGAATCCATTGAAACCTGAAACACAGTTCTTCTTTAACGACAGAGATATCAAGACGGGCAAAGTATTTACTGTTTTGTACGATATTGTAAAGAAAAAACGCATTCACGAATATAAATTCGATGACACACCCGTTGGTAACGGCGGTGTTGCCGCTGACGGTTCAGCCTTTCTTGCAATAAATTATGGTCGCTTAGCGCGGCTACGATTAGTGACCGGTTATCCCGAAGCACTGGACTGGTCCAAAGACGAAATAGCACCGGAAAACGATGGAATCTTCATCGTTGACATTAAAACCGGTAAAAAGCGATTGCTCGTTTCTTACCGTCAACTCGAAAAGGAGTTAAAGAAGCAACAACCCCAATTAAATCACACAGGGCTGTTCATCAACCACACGCTTTGGAACCGCGACAGTAATTGTGCTTACTTCTTCGTACGAGCCGGATGGAGTAAAAGAATGCGCAATGGAGGCGACAGGGTCAACACACCATGCTCGATCAATACTGACGGCACAGGACTTATCCTGCACGAGCAATTTATCGGAGGGCATCCCGAATGGGACGAGGGCAATATCCTTATAGGCCGAGAAGGAAACAAGCAAATATACTATGATATTGAAAAGAAAAAGATTGTTGGACAAATGGGCACACCCAAGATGTTTCCCAAACCAGAGGGAGATATTTCACTCTCACCCAGTGGCGAGTGGTTTGTCAACGGTTACGGGGGCAAAAATAAAAACTATTACGCCGTATATCGGCGAAGTGACGGTGCTTTTGCAGGCAGTGAAGGGATCGACAAAGGATCATACAGTGGCGATATCCGCATCGACCCGGCCCCATGCTGGAACCGTACCAACGATGCGATTCTTATAACTGGCATTGCCGGGAACAAATCCCGGCAGATGTTCGTGATACATGTGATTAATAGCGGAGAATCTCCAAAGGAGCAATTATGAGTTCACATATTCTATCATGGCGTGACTTTCTGATAAGTATATGTACAGGATCATTGATTTTTCCTTTATCATGCGCTTTATAAGGAAAGACGTATGAAACCTCAGGTACAATTTATTGTCATTCTTACTGTGTTGATCGAGACTTGTCAAATTTGCGCTCAGAGTACAACCGATCCCAAGAATAACCATCCGGGTGCAATCACCTCCCATCATCGTGGCTTACACGGCTATATCAGCTTCAGTGCCTCTCGTCCACCGTCCCGGTCCGAATACAGTATGGGCATGGGATTCTATGCAACGGTCTGGCCTTTGATTGAAAAACCGATTGCCAACTTTCAGATAGGTCTGCCCAGTGCTTGGATCACCCCGAAGAACTCCGACAACAAGGACAAAGCCTTGGCACCAGTTGGTACCTATGCCCGGGATAACTGGCCTAAGCGTGGACCAACTTGGGATAGTGTGTTTCAAACCGTGGAGGGAGGTCTGGGCTATTGGGCCCGTAATCACTTCCGCTATGGCCCCCCGAAATTCAGCATGAACGCTACACCTCAGTGCTACGACTATGAAGTGGGCTCGCCGGGCTGGTCGTTTTTCTATGACAATGAGGCTTTGCCGGACAACCGCCTGGGAATTGCCCAACTTAGTAATCGCCTGCTTATCCCACCGGATGCCTTGCCGTTTGAGGGAAATCCGAATGGTAAGTTCCTGGGCTATACCTATATGGCTCTGCCGTTTACAATACCTACTACGGGAGATCCGCCAACAGGTGATCAGTCTTGGACCTGTTTCCTTAGTGCGTCGAATTTCAAAGGCCCGATAGCCTATTACATTCCTGAAACCTGGAGCAAGATCGGCAAGCTATTCAACTACTCCTTTATCTATGGTCGAGGGCTCGACGCCCGGCCGGGCAACATGGGAGGCGGTGCCATGGAAATCAATACTGTACCCCGGTTCGATTCCACTGATGCTAATGGCGTGGTGTATTCTAAGCTGCCCGTTTTACAGTTCCCGGTGGATGAGCAGGGCCGGACGCTCCTGGTACAGGACGTGAAGTATTACTCCAAAGCAGCACTGTACGATACCTTCAAGGCTTGGCGTGATGAGGGGACCATCTGCTCAGGTCGCTTCGATGAAAAAGGATCTTGGACTGCCACCTTGACCACTCGTACACCCCGTTATGACCTGGCAGGACTTATCATCACTGGTGTGGAGAAAGTTTTTGACACCAAGGTGTTCGACAATGTCTGGGGAGTACAGTGGTATGACGGGACAGCAAACACGTTCGGCCGGTTTCCCCAGTACTACAAACACGTGGGCGACAAATGCATGGCCATCAATGCCAAGGATGTGCCCCCAGAGACGAGACTTCTAACTAGGGAGTTCAAACTGGCAGGTCGTGGCGTGCCCTATACCTCCCCAAAGCGTGGCGCATGGACGAATCCCGGTCCCAGCAGTAAATCCTATACGGTTGAACTGATAGACGGATCAGTGGTAACCTATGCCTGGTACCGATTTATCGACCAACCGTCTTTCCAGCAGTACAACTGGAGCGAGGCCAAGAGGGCAAGACTGCAGGCTTTGGTGGAGAAGATCCACACTCACTGGTCTATTGACAGAAACTATATGGCACGACCCAGCAAAGGTGAACTGGTTGCCCTTGATCCGGCTCTGCTTGTGACACCACCTGCTGGCTTAGAGGTGGGGTATGTGCCGATTGTGACACATCAACGAGATGCTCACGCTGATGGACGCTGAGACCATAGCCTGGCCTTTGGCGATTAAGTCAGAAGAAGCCGAAGAGTGGCGAGCTAAACTGCCGGAAATAGAAGCTAAGACGGAGTGACATAATGCCTTCAAAATGGACAAATTTTGGTTCTTCCGAATAATGAGTAGGTAGTCTTGCATAAAAAAAGACATGGTTTTACACTTAATGGAAAAATACGAAAGGTAAAACCATGTCCACAAGTGTTCTATATCATACATTTGGAGTATCCGGTGTGCAATACAAGAAAGCGATTTTTTGAACAAGACGGTCTTCTATGGAGATGTTCACCCAAACACGCTAAAGTGCACGAACTGCCGATCTCGCCGAGTAATCCGATTCGGCCACAACTCAAGAACCTTCAAAATGCTTCCTGTCGGCCGCCGCAAGGTCGAATTGATTGTTAATATACCGCGGCTCTATTGCAAGGACTGCCGAACAATAAGGCAACCACGCCTTGCCTTTGCGGATCCGAAAAAGCATTACACAAGATCGCTGGAACGCTTTGTCATAGATCTTTGCCGGATTACATCTATCCAGAATGTAGCGGAGCTGACAGGATAGGGTTGGGATACTGTCAAAGAGATTCACAAGAGACACTTAAGTCGAAAGTACAAGTCGTTTGACCTTAAGAAAGTACGTTATCTTGCCATTGATGAGGTCTATCTCGGCAAGAAACGCAAGTACATCACCGTTGTTGTTGATCTGCGAACCGGACGGGTCATTCATGTTGGCCGGGGAAAAGGAAAAGATGCTCTGGAGGGCTTCTGGAAGCGTTTGAGACGGTCCAAGGCAAATATTCAAGCAGTTGAAACCGACATGGCCAGCGGATATATCGCTGCGGTTCTGGAGCACCTTCCCAAGGCCGATTTGGTGCTGGATCATTTCCATCTGGTTAAGTGGTTCAACGAGAAGTTATCCCTCCTGCGACGGCAGCTATATCATGAAGCCACCGATATGCAGAAGGCTGTCCTCAAGGGTAGTAGATGGTTGCTCTTGAAGGCTCCGGAGAATCTCAAGTCACATCGGGATCCCAGTAAAGATGAACGGCTTCGTTTGCAGGCGGCGTTGGAATTGAACCAGCCGCTTGCAATCGCCTACTATATGAAGGAACGTCTTCGGTTGCTGTTTCAATGCACAGATTCAGACCGGGCGGCGACGGAATTGAAGGCTTGGATTCAAGAAGCTTGCTGTAGCGGGATTAGAATACTCAAAAAGGCCGCTCGGAAGCTGTTGATATTGAAGAGATTCATCCTGAACTGGCACAAACACCGTATAAGAACCGGAAAGATGGAAGTGATTAACAGCAAGATCGGAAACTTGCAACGTAATGCCTACGGCTATCGCGATGACGAATATCTAAAACTCAGAATCTTCAATTTGCACAGATCCACCTACGAATTAACCGGATGAATCAAAAATTCGTGTGAATATAGTAAATCAACAAGAACATCCAAGTTCTTGTCTTTAATTAGAGTTTACCTGTAAACACAAGTTTTGTAGAATCTTACAAAAAGAGGGTAAATCGAATTCCGCCCTCTCCGTTTTCGTTGTCATTTGATGACGAATCATCCCTCTCGGAATCTCTCTTTTGAGGATAGTTTTGAGTTAATCCGCTTCGCCCGCTGTTATGTTTGGAAATTTGGCCCGTGGAACTTCTGTTCTAAAAAGTGTTACCCTTGAACCGCAATAAAGATATCCGCCGGATGCGAACGGGCGAAATTCTGAAAGCGTGATACTATGGATTTTAAGTCGTAGTAGTTTGCTTCTTTCTGTCCATAATTCGAGTAGCTACAATCCTGTGCACGAGGGCCAAAACAAATATCATAAGAACTAATAGTATTATTCGCCATGTCAGGTAGTTGACCCATTGCTTAGCTGCAATAGAACTTTTAGCTAAGTCATCTGACCCAGTAAACTCACGGACCTCGGCGATAAGATTTCTAAGCTCACTAACAGTTGTATTCATAGCCTCGGCAGTGTCTTGATAATCTTTTATATTAAAAGGAGTTTTTGGAGCAGGATCTTTTCTGGGCGTTCTCATTATATTTATCTCGGCCAGGGCTTCGCCTGTAGCGTTTGCGGCTTTTTCCCATGCTGTCGCAGCCTGGTTTACATCGTTAACGGTTGCCTGAAAGGACACAGCAACTTTTTCAGCCTGAACCATGGCCTGCTCAAAGGAGTCAGAAGTTTTTTCCGCTTTTTCAAGTGTGGTCTGGAGATTTTCTTGTTTTTCATCAATGTCCTCGAGCAGAGTGGAAAGTTGTTGTCTCAGTTGCTCGGGCAGTTTTTCAGCGGAATCAGCTAAACGAACACTGCTATCAGAAGCCTTCGTCATGCTCGTCAAAATCGTCTTGATCGATTCAATCTCTTCCATTTCCAGCAGCAGTAGCAGTAATTGCCACCTCGCAGATTCCGGTAAATTTTTAACAACATCTGACATGTGGTCGAGGGAAACACGTGCTTGACTAATGGCTGTTGCCGTCCGATCGACGCCCTTCATAGCTGTAAATGGCGACATAGGTATAGAAAGTACATTTTCAAAAGCGCTTGGTTGCCCTGGCTTGGTTTCAGTTGCGAATACGATAATATCGGCGAATGTTCCGATAATAGGATTTTGGCGGGCAAAGTTTTGAACCTGCGTTCGTGTTTCTAAGAAAACATCTTCTTTCAGGAATTCCCTGGCTATTTCTTCGATTCTTTCCTCAATCCGCTTGGCACCAGCCAACGCTTTATCCTGATACTTACCATACAATTTGCTGCCTTCTCCCACCTCCAGATACTTTCTGTACCTCACACATAATCCCCAGCTTTCAATAAGTGCTATAATCGGATCTTTCTGTTCGATCATAGTACTAAAGCCTTGCCTCAACCGCGCTCTTTGGAGCAAATTGGTTTTTTGTGTCCTTACGCCGGGTTCAAGTGTGTCTATTTCATCTGCAACTTCTTTGACAACTGATGCAGCATATTCTTCGAAGTTATCAAGCGCCTTACGTAATTCCTCCTGAGATATCCGATTGCCTTTTGGGGTTCGCTTACCACTTAGAAATGTGGGTCTCTTATCGCTGCTGCATCCACACAGAGAACAAATCAGTACGATAACAACCGCACTAAAAAACCACGGGGCTTTAGAGCAGAAAACAACTCGAACGTGTTCGATATTCTTTGCTACCATTATTAATTCCTCATCCTTTTGCTAATTTAATTTTTGCTCGATGTCCGTGTCTTCGGTGTTCAACAGTTATCTTACTTTTTAGTTCCGGATAAAATTTTATTTGCCTTTTTCTTTCTGTGTGATCTCATCAGGAACCATAATATTGCCAAAAAAAACAGCGATCCGACGAATGCCGAGAGTAAATCTTCGAAAGTGATCGCAAAGCTGCCGAGCCCAAGATCAATCTTGAACAAATCAAAGACAAGTCCGCCAATTAACGCTCCGACTAAGCCGATACCTAAATTAACATAACGCCCGAATCCACCTTTCTTGCGTGTTACCACAATTCCAGCTAAAGAGCCGGCCAGTGCGCCTACGACCAGCCAGACAATGAGTTCAGAAATTGTTATATTCATTGCTTTTTTTCCATAGGATTCTGATACCCATTAAAGTTCAAACTCAAACGGACATTTTATACAATTTTATGCATTTCATACTTTCAAGTATGCCTGTCTTATTTCGGAAAGAGCATTTGCAACTGGAGGCGAAGCTGCCACTCTGCACCGTAGCGCGGGGTTTCTACATTGTAATATCCTGAGACCGAGCAATTTAAAGGGAGTTTGCCGGCCTTTATGATTTTGCCAATACCGCCGCCAACCGGGATAGTCCACTTGTTTCCGCTGTCGGCCTTCCAATTGGCCGTAATGATAGGGGCACTGGTCAGGTACCAGCCTTTGTCCATGTTATAATTAATGAATGGCTGAATGAGCATCTGATTCAGATGGGACCGGTCACTATCACCAGCGAAAGACCAGATGTTATTTATTAGTCCGCCATAGACCCAGGGGCCATTCATGGTCAGTACCACAGCAGAGGGCCCGGCCGCCCATTTTTCCGCACCAAGGGCATCGTCGGTTGCCGAAGGGAACTGAAAGATGGGGCCGGCACCCCAGATTATTCCTTCGGATTTTGCGGGAGCCAGAAATGCCGTGAACTGGATATCGCCCAATCCGAACTCACGGTCGGCGCCGGGATACATCGGCGGCTGATTAATCAACGGAACAATGGTCCGTGTTATCAAGTTCCATTGCTCGTTCAACGAAATGGGATAGACGGGCTGAATATTAAGTATGTTCTGGGTATGATCCCCCGGCCCGACATCAAAATTTATATTGTTCTGGAAAGGTACGCTGATAAGATCAGCTACCGGATTCTGGGTTTTCCTGGCAAGTTCTTCCTTAGTAGCTTCACCTTTCTCCTCTGCCAGGACCGTTGGTGCTGCTACTGCCACGGCAGCAATCAAAGCAAGGCTCAAAAGCCAATTCCTTAATAATCTTTCACTGTTCATACGACTTTCTCCTTTTATTTTCTTGTTTTCTTATTCTCGATTTTAGAATCCAACTAAAAAGAACTAAATTCACTTTTGAATTAGTTCGATTTCGCCCGGTCGCCAGGTCTGGTCGAACCATGGCTGCAGCGGTCCATAAAAGCGAAGAATGACGCTATAACCTTTTCCCGGTATAGTCTGAATCCAGTTGCTCTCTTTGCCTGCCGGTGCTACCGGGCCGAAGTAGATGTCATAGGAGCCGTCCTGGTTAGCCTGGACACCACGTTGGCTTACTACGCTCGGATACTGCTGGTCAGTCTGCAGCAGCGAGCGGGTTTGGTTGTCGTAGATGCAAACCGACCAGAAATCTTTGGCCGGTACGTTCGGTGGGTAATGGAGCTTATAGTTCTTAGATCCGTCCAGAGGTTTCCCCTGAGAATCTACTGTGGCCATCGAGTACTGGGAACCGGCACCCGGGATCTTTACGGTCATAGCGGGTGTTACCATGGTGGCGTAATAATAAAAGAACGATCGAGCATCCAGCAACCTAACACCATCCGCTAGGAATTCGTGGCTGCCGCCAACAAAAGCAGTTTTCCAGTAGCCACTGTCATATTGATAGGCGGCCTTATCGCGTCCCGGGAAAATAAGTGACCGGGCAGTGGCATTGCCCACGGCGGCTGCCTCGGTGAGTATTGTTTTCATACGGGCGTCGGGTGCAAAAGGCTCTCCCTTCTTGATCCCGATTGCGGCGAACAGCCCCAGTATTTCTGGATGCTGAGATTCGGTGGGTTCCTCCTGAACAATCTGGTTCAATTCCTCGTAAAAAGTGAAGTCATTGGCATGAATAGTATTGAATGCCTTACCCGACATGTTCACCCATTTCTGTTCCGGGGGATTGTCTGCTTTTGACAGTGGATAGATGCGTGCATGCTTTTTGAAATTATCAATCGCTGGTTTCGGGTCACCATCCACCAGAAATCCTCTCCAAATCAGAAAATTCCCATATGTCGGACTGTGAAAAACAAAATATCCATCCGGTATCTCCCCTTTGTGCCCGGGGCCGATAAACAGATACTTACCGCCCTTGCCTCTGTCCGGGCCTGCGTTGCCTAAATCGGCTACGTAGCGAAACCAGAAGTCATTTACGATACCCAGCGTATTGGGTGGACTCTCTACCACGATTGGGCCGTCTTTCAGATCCAGCCATGTGCCGGTATATATGCTTTCCGTATTCGGGGTCAGAAAAAGCGATTTAGAATCCATCAGCGTTTCGGTAATACCGATGGTTCCATTGATCGCGCCAAGCTCGCGCATCCCCTCCCGCATGGCTACCAACGATGCACCGGGACAGCCGTTCAGAAACGCCTCTACTCCACGTAGAAAATCCAAGTTGTCGAAGCATTTCTGAGCAGTTGTCTCCGTGGGAAAACCATCGAAGAATTTCAGTGTTCCGATGCGGGTATTCACTTTATCCGGCGTCGTGATAGATTCCGGGATTTGGGTAGTCATTTTCATTTGAGGTGGTTTGGCGCTGTCGGAGCACCCTGACATCACGATTGTCAAGCCAATAACGGCTACGATCATCACAATGGCCACTACACTCCAGGCTCTTCCATGGTTTCGTTTCATTTTCTTGTCTCCTTTCTTTCGATTTCCGAATTCAGTCTGCAATAACTAACTTCCATGCGCAATATTGTTGAGAATATCTTATATTCTTAATTTCATCCTGTAAAAAGATTTTCTTGATATTTCCCACTTTTTTGAGGGAGTGCAAAATTGGGGCAACAAATAACTTGCCTATCCCGATACATCTCTGAAACATTATATTCAGGTGCATTTTCTGTACATCTTGGATTAATAAATTCCGCCTTTTCAGAGATTTTTATAAGGATGGGACAGTGTTCATATCAAGCAGTCACACACAGCAAAGACGTTGACAATCTATTCTATATCGATGTCTTCCGGCGCTTCCAAACGGACAAGGGCGCCTTTTTGATACTTATTGGGACCGAAATGAAGGATCGTAGAAGCATTATCCTTCGTCAGGTTGTAGATGCCGGTTTCCATAACAAGTTCCTGGTTCCTTCCATCCGCAAAACGCCATGTCGCGCGCTGGGTGTCTTTGTCGACCGAACCTTCAATGGGACGAGAGGAATCAGTCATCTCGTTGAAATAAGTTCCGCCAATAATGCCCTCTCTGCTCAGCGCCAGTTGTAGATAACAAGTCGCTTCCTCCGCTCCTTCCGGGATGTAAGCAAACATGCCCAAAGGAAGCCATTCGACTTTTTCAGCAGCAGTTTTATCTAATTTCGGAGCAGCTTCTGCGGTTGTACGGGCTTGCTGATAATACTCCTGGGCTGTGGCCGCTGGTTCGCCATTTACATATACGACATTATTTATGTAAACTACGTTACCGTTGGGTCCGTACATATAGTACATGGTCCCCGGCGATGTTGTTACAATCCAGCCGGTGATGATCGGTGCTGTTGCCCATCTCCACCAATAGTACGCGGGATATCGGTAGTAATAATAATGCCAGTGGTAGTGATGGACTGGAACGTAAATCGGTCGCGGCGGCCTTGGTTTTGAAGGTGGCCGGGGCGGTCTTGAAGGATACGGGGGGCGATGCCCCGGCGGTCTTTGTCCACCCGGGGGGCGTTGTCCGCTAGGGGGTCTCTTTCCATCTGAGGGTAGCTGTTCAGCGCTTGGGCGATTGCTGGGAAGCTGACCGGCACTGGGCCTTCCACCATCGCCCGGACGATCCATCGAACCGGGCATCCCCAGAAAATCGTTTATCTGTCCACGATCAGGGCGCTTCTGACCTGATGGTCGCGTAGCAACTCCGGGTCGGGATGTAGCAGGACGTTGTCCTGCCGACGGGCGCTGGCCAGGCGCTGGCCTGGTGGCTGGGGGCCTGCTCGATGGCACTCTGCCGGGTGACGGTCGTTGGTTGATTGATGGTTGACGGGGTTGCATCCTCTGAGGAGGTAATTGTCCGCCTGGCATTGGTTGTCTTACAGGTCGACTTTGCTGTGACGGCGGTCGTGGTACAGCCCGGCTCATGGATGGACTGCGATTGACGCCAGCGGGTCTGCCTCGAGCTGCCTGTGCGCTGCTTACACCGAAGATTATTGACATAAGGAATATCGCTGCGATTGTTTTTGCGGTTTTCCTCATTTGATTATCTCCAATTCCGGGTTCTCACTGATTGCTTGGCGGACAACCATGATTTCATCCAAATCAGGCAACAGTTCCCCCTCCACTTCCTGGGCAATACGTTGCCAGGAGAAACTGTTATTATCAATTTTCCTGTATATAGCAACGGCCGAAGCCAAGCGCCCATCGGGCAGAACGTGCCTATTTTTCATCTGCCATTCGTCTTCGTGCAAAAATCCTGTACCTTCGGCAAGGCCGCCGTCAGTATCGAAAATCCAGGACCGAATGCTTTTCTGCTCTTCATCCCATCCTATAATGACCAATCCTTCCTGGACAGGTTCGTTCTCGGAATAAACCGTGAATCGTATGTCAAAGAACATCTTGTCCCCGGCCCACTCACACGTTGACTCCACTCGATTTTCGCCGCCGTCATCAACCCAGGAGCCGATGAGCCAGTCGAGTTCGGAAAGAGCTTGCTTCCGCTCGCTCGGTTCCATGGATTTTATGTCCTCATTTATTTCCGTATTCCACTGGTCGTTTTGGAGCATCCAAATACCAATGGTAACTCCACCCGTCGAATCAAATGTCCATGACCGGATCAAATTTTCAGCCGGATCCCAACCGATTATTTCCGTTCCTTCGATCATGGGCTGATCATCTTCGGCCACCTTGAAAGTACGAGTAATAAAGTTCCGGTTCGTTGACCATCGACAGACATTGGTAATTGTTTTGCCGTCCTGGGTGTCTGTCCATTCTCCAATCATCCAGGAAAGGTCTTTTATGTGAGGGTAGTGTGAGCCAAACTGAACTTGGGGCTGGTGTGCACAACTGGCCAGCAATAAGCTCGTCAGCACCAGAGCTGCTCCGTGAATGAAGCTCATTCTGGCTACTTTCATATTTGTTCTCCCTTCAATTTTTTTACATCATTCTGTCTGCTTTTTGAATTAATCCTCTAACGGCGGTACTGTATAGTTTTTCGCCGGTACGAACTTGTCGAACATGTTGAAGATGTCAACCATGGCATCCCGACTTCCTTTTAGTTTAACCTTTCCGGCAGAGATGGCGTCACCAAGCTCGATGGAGCTTAGGTAAAGTCCCACCCATGTTTCAGAATCCAGCTTCAAGACAAAATCAGCATCTCGATAGTAGTCGGCCGGAACCGGTATATATTCCGCTATGCCCCGGCGCACATGAAGGGAAACAGCAAGATTGCCTTTATCAGTAAAAACGAATTCAATGACTTTATCCGTATTTTCGCTTTTCTTGGAGTCTATACGCACCCGGAAGAAATTCACAAAGGTCTCGGGCGCTGCGGCAATGATTTCAGGTGTCGGTGGAATTAGTTTGGGGTAGGCGACCTTCCCCTCAAGCGTCAGTGCTTCTGTTAGTAAAAAAGCCCTGGCAATGGAACCTGTCGAACGGTAAGCCATTTGCCTCAACAGTTCGGCTTTTAGATTTCTAACTTCTTTATTAGTCGGTTCCAACAGGTATACATATTGTATTATCTGAGCACCCCAGGCATATTCTTTATTATCGAGTGCTGCTTGAGCTGCCTTTACAACCTTATTCTTTCCGCCCATTAAAGCAACCATTTGGGCCGCTTCGTCTTTAGGGGCGATTTTAAACAGCTTGGTTACGTCCCCGTCGAACCAGCCGATGACATATTGATAAATGGCTTCGGGGAAATGGATGGTTTCGCCATAGGCCTGGGCATTTTCGGGTATTTCCTTCATGTGTTTTGGAATATAGATTAAATGACGCAGATCATCCGGGCCATAACCTCCAAGAATACCACGCAGTGTTTGGTCGTAAGTGAGCGTCAACTGGTCCATATAACCGGTGAGCCGTTTCATAACCTCATCTTTGCCTATAATCGCCCGCGTATGTGTGTTGGTCAGAATTTCCGGCTGTAAATCGCGGATGATTTTTAATCCATCGCGCCAGATGAGAGGGTCACGGTACACACCACCTCGCAGTGTATATATATTGGGGGTTCCAGGCCAGAGGAAGTTATTCATGACCAATCCTTTTTCCGGTACATAAACGGTGAGGTTATAATCATCGGATGTATACTTGGTAAAGAATTGCATCTTGATGCCCAGAACATCTAAAACTTCACCGTCCTCGACGGTTTTATTCGCCGGCAAAAAGGCAATCGGCTTACCTACTTCCAATTTCCCGGCCAAGGCCGCATCGGGACCTTCGGTAGGCATGAAATTATTAAACTGTATGAGCACCCTTGATGTCATAATAGGGCCAACTTCGGGAATAGCCGAAGGTGCGCCGCCGCCTTGCATACTACTTTGAACAGTCTCATTTAATTTTGGATGCCCGATGACCAAAACATCCTCAGGATCATCGACCAGGGCACCTGCCCCGAGTGAATAGTGGGAGTGACTGTAGATAATAACTTTTATGGGCTTCTTGCTTATTTTTTCGATTGCTTCGCGAATGTGTTCCGCTTCTTCTTTGGTGTCACCTGTATCGTAGACTATCAGGCCGTCTTCGGCTTCTATGACGGTCGTGTTGGCTAATGAGTAGCCACCAATACACCACACGCGATCGGCCAGCTTCTCAGTCGTTGGTTCCAGGTACATGATTTTTGGACTTACCTTCAGAACTTCAGCATTGACAATTGCTCCATTGGGAGCTTCTGTCAGTTCAACTTTACCGCCCATATAGGGGGATTTTTCCTGCGCCTGAACTGTCAGAATCAGAATCAGGACAAACGGTACGAGCAGGAAATTTTTCTTTTTAGTCATCATTTTCGTGTTCTCCTTTTTTCGATTAATCATAAATTGAGACCAATCCATAGGGCGTTCGAACCGATTTTATGCCTGTGCGTGAAACCATCACGAGTGACATGCCAACTTTATCCTCAATAGGTATAGCGGACATGGTTTCCATGGCTAGTACCTCCGCTACGCCGTCCTTTAGATTCACTTTGCCAATCGAAATACGGTTGTAGAACTGAGTGTTGCAAGCAAAAAGAACCAGATTAGCTTCAAAATCAATCTCCGGCACTTCTTCACCGGGCTTGAAGGCTTTCCAGAGACTTTCGAAAATTTTGGCATCACTAATGAAGCCAACCGCCTGTTCACGCTGGTTTTCCGGCAGTAGATTAAGCTGAACTACCGGGTAATCACCATTCCAGGAGTGCAGGATTTCTGCCTCGCCTTCGACGGACTGAGTATGATTCGATATCTCAACAGTTCCAGTATTGGAACTCTTGCAACCAAACAGTATCGTAACAGTAATAATCGCTAATAAAAATATAATTATTCTCATTGCTTTTATCCCTTAGTTACACATGACTACAGATTAGCATCGGTCAGTTCGTTATTTTATCAACTCAATTTTATCCGGCCCCTACCTACTTCACCATCTCATTTCGGAATGACCTCCTGCAATACTTCGCCCCAGGAGGCCGATGGTCTTTTTATGCCAAAATACGCTGAAATCGTCGGTGCAATATCGATGGTTTCAACACCTCGATATATAGTCTGGGCTTTAACATCCGGTCCGGCAAAAATTATCGGTACGTATGTATCGTACCGCCAGGGCGAACCGTGGGTCGCGGCAACCATTAATCCATCAAACTCGTTGTAAAAGGAATGCGGTTCGCAGACGATATAAATATCACCTGAACGTTTTGGATTATAATTGTACCGGATTGACTTAATCATTGGTGTTTCGATGATCGCTCCCTGAAGTAAGGCAGACGATGAAACCGCCAGTGAGATTCCGTCGAATTTCATCAGTTCTTCAGCCACTGCATTCGCCACTTCCGCCAGGTCCAGCCCTTTATCAGCAATTGCCTTGCGGTTGAGATAGAGATAAGGATGGGAGAAGGAGTGAATCATGTCTTGCTCGATACCAAAGTTTTCTTTTAGGCGCTGAATGGCTGCGCTCTTGTCCCAAGATGTGGGATCGATATATTGGGCTCCCATACCATATTCGTTCAGGTAGGGGGGGGCTTCTGCGGCCCCATGGTCGGCGGACAGGACGATTAGCGTGCGGTCGAGTCCAATCTTTTCATCAACAAAACGGAAGAGGTCCGCTATAATTCGGTCAAGCTGCAGGATCTGATCCTCGCTTTCAAGGCTGGATGGTCCGAATATGTGGCCAACGTAGTCGGTTGATGAAAAACTCAATGATAAATAATCTGGAACTTCATCCTGCCCCAGTGCCTCTCCTTCGATGAGTGCCTTGGCAAATTCTGCTGTCATCTTGTCGCCCGCCGGACTGATAGTCAAAAAAGTTGAAAAGAAGCGTTTGTCCGGAGTACCATAAGGATGGGGAAAAACACGTCCGAATCCGGCGAGATCCGTTTCAAAAGCCTGATCGTCTCGATCACCGAATGTATAGGTCGAACGGTCATGGAGAAGTTCCCAGTTCTTACCGGAATATGATTTTACAAAGCCGCTCTGATTCCACTTTACTGCCCATTCCGGATACTCTTTGTAATAATAGCTGCTGGTGATGAATTCCTGTGCTGACTTTGAAAACCAAAACGCTTTCCCGGCATGTCCCGCCATTGATATCGCTCCCCGGTCTTTAACAGAGACAGCAAAAATTTTAGCTTTGTTCAGTGTGTGCTGAGCTAATTCATCAGTAAAGGTCGAAACCAGAATTGTCGCTGGTGAACGACCGTCGGTCCGCGCGACCTTCTGAGTAGGATCAATCTCGGTGGATGCATCGACTCCGGCTCCCTTCACCAGGAGCGGATATCTTGCATCTTCGACATTATAGACCAGATTGCCATCCTCCCGATCGAGCCAGATATTTCCGACGAGACCGTGATCCGCGGGGTAAGCACCTGTAGCTAATGTCACATGCCCGACGATGGTTTCAGTGTTTGCATGGGGATGATGCGCATCAGCAAACACGGCACCGTTATCCAGCAGATATTTGAAACCGTCGTCCATCAATCTATCACTAACAAAGCGAGTCAGCATATCACCTCGAAGCTGATCCACCGTAATTTGAAGGATCAGACGCGGTTTGAGCCTTTCTTTCGTTACTGCCATTTTGGGAGACTTAGCCGATTCCGCAGACCCCACCAGGAATCCCATTATAACGAAGCCGGTTACAAATATAGAGATCTTCATTTTTCTTGAATTTTTCATTTCCTTTGGCCTTTCTTTCGATTTTAGAATTCAATAAAGAAACTAATTTCTGTGTACAACTTAAGTGAAAAAATTTTATGTTCCCAAAGTCATTCTGTAAAAGATTTTCTTGATATATCACCTTTTAATATATGGGTCGAAGGGAAGGAAGGTCGGCGCAAGGAATAACTGATCCATCTCGATATATCAATAAAATACTTTATATGCAGGTATATTTTCTGTGCCTCTTATTTATAAGAAAGGGACAGTCATCGTATTATATGAACTGTCCCCCTTAATTATTCGGCGGCTATGAATCCGTTCCCAATTTTATCCCTTAGAATCGATAAAAGAGAGATGTGCCGGCCAGTAAAACTGATCCATCATAAAAGCTAATGTTGGAGTCGGTTTCATAATAAGCAAGTGTACCGACAAGACTATAGGCTTTTGACAAACCGAATGGCTCGTGCAGGAAAGTGGTCAGCCCTACTCCATAGGTATCATCATCCTGTGTTTTGCCGTAGATGGGATTTGTCTTGTCGTGCTCCTGAGTTCCTACAGAAGCATTAGCCACGAGACTGTATTTCTGTGCTCTGTAGGCGTAGCTCAGCATGAATGCATACCGATCAAATGCCATAGCATCGCCGTCAAGGTCGTGCCTGGCATAACGCAAAGCTGGGATAAGGGCGTGGCCGCCACCAAGCAACCACGTGTAATTGACTTCGCCGCGGTGATGTTTGCCTTCGCGATCCAGCCGGCTGATTTGACCAGGAGTCAATCCCAGTCCACCCAGAGTACCGCTGAGTTCATCGTCAATCTCGATATTTCGGAACTGATACTGGAAACCGAACATTGTTCCGGCGGCTTTGTCCAATTCGAGGCGAATGCCATTGGCCGTGCGGTCCGTCTCGTCCCGCTTGGCGTTGGCTACATAAGGATCTTTCCAAACTTCCGTTGCGATACCAGTGGTAACGTAGCTGATTGCG
>Ga0209536_100004751_pt1 | contig 21390 bp, 19 predicted proteins | sample DeeMarSeWOR28_12_FD_187461 | JGI IMG/M metagenome (GOLD analysis project Ga0209536, IMG submission 187461) | Marine sediment microbial communities from White Oak River estuary, North Carolina - WOR-2-8_12 (SPAdes) (version 2) | ecosystem: Environmental > Aquatic > Marine > Intertidal zone >... | reverse complement strand
AGAGATTGACAAAGATGGAAGGCGCGGGGACACTGGACATTAACGTATTAAGGAATTGTGTATCGCAAATATCGCCGGCCAGGCAGGAGATGCCCGAATTCTGCAGCGGAAGAAGAGAAGCTTCGTCCTTGTCAATGGCAAAGATATGTTCGAAAAAGGGGAATTGATCAACACCAAGGGCGACAAGGCTTTTGCCGATTGTGCCAATACCGGCGATGATCAGTGAGCGATAGTTGCTGTTCCCTATGCCTTTCGAACCATACATTCAGTTGTGATGCGGTAGAATTTAGACTGATATTAGCAGACTTTAATAAATATTAAAATTTTTCCCACAAAAATCAGGGGGTCCCATCCGTAAACTGTACGTAGAAGGCGGAATTGTCATAAATATACTGGGGTGTTATGGCATGATACTCAAGGGCGGGAATTATTTCATCCATGTAATCGTTAACAGTGCTTACATGCAAGCGCATGAGCTGGCAGTATTGTCTGAGTCGTTCAACTGAACCGGTGACAGCCTGCACAGGGCACCTGCCGCCGCAATATGCATGTACGCCGCACTTTTTGCATCCCAGGTCATTTTTGTAGTTTGTAAGCCAGGAAAGGTCATGTTCCCTTATGTTGGGGGTGCCGTCTGCACTAATGGTCCCGATGGCATATTGCACCGGCAGGTCGGCGCAGGAATGAATTTTGCCGTCAAGGATGTCAAAGTTATGCGCCAGTTCAACACCACAGGCCGTTGATTTTCTTTTTTTACCGGCAAGAAGGTAAAGGATAAGCTCATTGATATGGGTTATGGGAAGTAAGGTGCCTTCTTTGAGCTTTTCCACGTAACTATTCATGATATGGCGGAGGTCTTTTTCATACCCGGCCGCATAGTGTGACAGTGCCACAAAAGGCTCCCCGCTCTCAACCCAGTGCCAGAAAAACTGGTCAACCAGACCCCTGTCATGCAGGTAGGTAAACTCTTTGAAGCAGTCGTCAAGCGATTGGTCTTCACGCAGGGTTGACCACATGAGAACCTGACCCTGCCTGATCTTTTTGAGTGCAGCCAGCCCTGAATGAATGCGTGCCAGGTTTGTGCCGCGCCTGATGCGCTCGTGCTGCAGTCTGGTGCCGTCAATCGACACCGAGTAGAGCCAGATGGAGCGCATCATTTCAGGGTGGGACAGCGTTGTTTTTTCAAGAAGTTCGCCATTGGTGTAAAGCATGTAACGCACGTTTTTGGGCAGACCGGCTTTATCTATGTTTTTAATCAGGGTCTGCATTTTGTCGGCTGCAAGCAGAGGTTCGCCGCCATACAAGCAGATTGTGGCTGTATCATTAGCGTTTTCTTTGATAAGATTGACAATGCAGCGGGCGTCACGCTCTGCGTCCGTATCTTTAAATGGAGCATTACTCCTGTAGTTGCTGTCACTGGCGGATGTGCTGAAAGCCGTATTGATACAGCCCTGGCAGCGGGCCTGGCAGCGCCCGGTTACCGAGAGATGGATATAGAGTGGAAATGTTTCAGTATACGTGAATTTTACCTTGTCCCGGCCACGCATGACAAAAGCTTTGTGAGCGCTGAGATCGCCAAGACTGTCATGGAAAATGATTTGTGGTTTGCTTGGTTGCGAAGACTGATCAAAAGGGCGGTAGTCGGGAATATCAGTTGAATCGAACATACAGGAAGTTGGGCCGGTTTGGGTTGAGTTTGTAGTGCTTTAATAGCTACGAGTATGAAACAAATCACGAACTGCTGTCAACAGAAAAGCTTATAGCTGTCAAGTGTCAGCATCAAGTTTCAGTTTGAAATAACAAGTATCTATGAGGAGTTATTTGACATTGGTGGTGTCAGAGTTTGCTGAATTATAATTTGCACAGCGTGTAACTCTCAATATCCTCCACCCTGCCAATGGTAACATTGAAAGAACTCCCTGAAACAGCTCCGAGAAACCCACTACCAATGCCCTTTATGCTAAATCAGGTGCCGCTGATTTCTGGCATAAAGGGCAAAAGAAGATTGACGAATTTTGCATAAATTAATAGTGTAGTAGGGTTGTGGTGACGATGCAGTTATATTTGAAATCCTTAAAATTTTCTCAAATTCGTAAAACAGTTCGCATTTTCTGATCGACAATGGCTTCACTACTGAGTAACGAATTTTTCCCGAGAGGTCTCACCTGGAGCGGTCATGCCCCTGTATCGTATTCCGCCCGTTTTTCATTGCACCGCATTATGCCCGGGGTGGACAATTTTCACTATGATGTCCATTTAAGCCCGATTTTCCGTGAATCGGTTTCCAGGATAATTTTCCATTTAATTCTCAAACTTTCTAAAGCAGATCATGATCTTGGCATAGAATTTGATCGGAACAAGGAGCGAGAGGAATTCAAGAGCCTCTGCCGCGATATCATGCTTGATGCTGTAAAAAGGGCCAAGATGGGTGATGGAGAGATTCAGATTGATTACCTGGCCCAGGTCGCGGTCAGCAAATTTTTGATACAGGAGGTCGGTCAGCAGTTTGAAGAACTTATGACCAGGCTTAATAACCAGGTCTGGGAGTATGAAAGCACTGATGATGACGAGATGGTATTGCAGACCATTAGTCTCAAGGAGAGAGTTTTAGCGATACGGCACAAGAGAAATATAATAGTAAGTAATGTAAGCAAAGAGATTTTCGAATACCTGCTGGAAGCCCAGAAGCTTTTAAAGGAAAGGCGCGAGGCGAATTTTGGGGCCCATTCCCTGCTTAAAGAAGATCTTTTTATTAATCCGATCCTGCATGTAGAGAACCAGGATGATGACTATTTCATGCTGGAGCAGTATGTGCTCCTGGGGCGCAGGATCGATGACCCTGACAGATATGAGACGGTACTGGAGTTGATAAGCGGCATGCTTGGCAGGATCAATATATCCAAGGAAAGCGAAACAGAAGATCGGGACGAGGAATTACCCCCTGACGAGCCGGAGAAAAATGATGATAAACAGCTTGAAAAAGGGAAATTCAAGATTAATGGCTGGATAAGGGAGATTGAAACAGTTGATATACTGACAGACTATTTCAGGACAAGTGCTGAGATCCAGGAAAAGAAAAGCAAGAAAAATTTCAATAAGAGGGAGATGCGCAGGCTTGAGACAAAGTTCAAAGAGCAGAAAAGGATCTTTAGTGCTTTACATGACAAGTTCAAACAGAAAAAACTCCTAAACAGGATTATTGCATCTTATGAAATGAAGGCAGTATATCAGGAGTATTGCCCTCCGCTCGTGCCTCAGCAGGTGCTGCAGTTTCTTATTTCAAGCGAGGCACGAAAAAGTGTGACAGCTCATCTCAAGCGGCTCAAGGTCTATTACGGGAAGTCGGTTTCGCTGGTGTCCCTGAAAAAGACAATGATGAAAATGGGCAGACTGAAAGCCGAGCAGCGGAATAGGTATTTCCTGCAATTTCTCAAGGGGTTTTTCAGATACCACCGTGACCTGGAAAATTTTAAGCTCCTGAAACAGGCCCTGGATAGAATTAACCTGGTAGCTGATGAAAAGACCATCGCTCTTTCCAAGACCAACAACACCCTTTATGAATTCCTTCTCCCGCATGAGCAGGTTTTCGAGCTTGATACCAAACCGGTCACCAGCCATGTAATCATGAAGGCCGACGTGCGCGGTGCAACACTTATTACCAAGCAGCTTGATGAAAGTGGATTAAATCCGGCTTCATACTTCAGTCTGAATTTCTTCAATCCCATATCTGAGATAGTCTCGCAATACGGCGCCCTTAAGGTGTTTATCGAGGGTGATGCTATTATTCTTGCTATATTAGAGCGTAAAGATGACGAAGCCGGGAAGTACTGCGTTTCAAGAGCCTGCGGCCTTGCCATAAATATGCTGAATGTTATCCAGAAATATAATGCCAAAAGCAAAAAATATAATCTGCCCATCCTGGAGCTGGGAGTCGGCATCTGCTATCAAAATGCACCACCGGCATATCTGCTGGACGGCAAGAATAGAATCATGATTTCTCCGGCTATCAATCTGGCAGACAGGCTTTCAAGCTGCAACAAGACCCTGCGCAGGGTTTTTGCTGAAAGCGACAAGGTGTTTAACCTCTTTGTTTATCAATCGGACATTGATAAGGGCAAGGCTTTAAGCGAAGATGAGATCATCCTGCGCTATAATGTCAACGGCATTGAGTTGAACGAGGCGGGTTTCAAGAAACTCACATCGGAAATTGACCTTAAAACCATAAATTGCCTGATCCCTGAGATACAGAAAGATCCGATAATAATTCATACAGGTAAATTCCCCTTGGTCACCGGGACCTTTCAGCGTTTGATCATCAGGGAGGACTGGGTGCAGGAGCTGAACTCGGTTGACCTGAAAATCCTGGGTAAAGTGAACAGGAAATATTATGAGGTTTGTACGCAGGAAGCCTTGAAACGCCACATTAAACAACAGGAGAAAAACAGTGGCGTTTTCTGATTTTTCCTCTGTACGGGCTTGACTTTTGGTTGAGACCTTATATCCTTTGCCTCTGTTTACAAAATAGATTGATAAGACCTTAAAATATGAAATCAGGATCGTTAAGGAGGTGCAAATGAAAGTTGCATGGGTCTCTAAATTACTTCTAATCGGGTTTGTGTCATTCTTAGTAGCCGGTAGTGCTTTCGGAGTTGAGGTCAGCATAGGGCCTGCCGATATAACTCTGCAGACCGAAGCGGCACGAAAACCGGCTGATTTTCCGCATCGCCAGCATCAGCAAGACTATTCCTGCACCGCCTGCCATCATGCCCAGGATGAGATCATGGTAATTGATAAATGCGCCAACTGTCATACCACGGACATCAGCAATGCTGATGTCAACAGCTACAAGAAGGCAGCTCATAAAATGTGCAAGGATTGCCATAAGAAGGTGAATGATGAAGGCAGGGATGCACCGATAAAATGCAGCGGCTGTCATGTTAAAAAGGACTAGTGTTGATCAGATTCGTAGTTCTTATTATAATGCGAACGTGTGAAAAACCATGCGGGAGTGAGTCTATGTCTTTTTTAAAGCAGGCGTAAAGTTTGTCAACCCGCAAAGAAATTTTCAGCCACCGGGGGTTGCGCCGGAATAAGTTGACTTAATCAGGCACCCGTGATGGTTGTGGAATTTTTACCTTTGCTCAACGTTTCATGCGGCATCTCCCCGGCACAGGCAGGTACATAACAGTGCTGATAGTTTGTATCATAAAAGCATTTATCTCCTACCACTCCTATCAGAATTATATCTTAGGCAGGCTTTTCCTGTTTGCAGGGACCATCATTATAAGTGCACTGTTGGCCAGCTGTGGTTTTTTCTCCACCAGCTATGACGTTGCCAAGGGGACCGTAGTAGCGACCTATAAAACGGCGAAACTTGCAACTGATATCACAGTTGGTACATGTAAGGTTGCCTATAAGATCGGCAAGTATACGTTTGAGGTGGTTATTGCTCCTTTGGATTGGCCCATGACTCATGATATTGAATCAATTGACGGCATGTCCCCCAAGGAGGCGATTGAGAAAGGCAGGGTGAAGAATGCACCCTACGTTGTGAAGGGAAAACGATACGTTCCGATGTCGGTTGAAGATGCCCTGCAATATTCTGAAACAGGAGTCGCCTCGTGGTACGGCAGAGAAACCCAGCGTCGGAAAGGGGGCACCATGACTGCCAACGGTGAGGCTTTTGATCCAAAAAAGCCGACGGCCGCTCATAAACATCTGCCCCTGCCGATGCATGTCAGGGTTAAAAATCTTGACAACGGCAAGTCCATGATAGTGCGAGTGAATGACCGGGGGCCCTTTGTTGACGGGAGAATAATTGACCTTTCTGCAGGTGCTGCAAAACAGTTGGGCTTTTACCGGCGGGGACTGGCCAGGGTGAAGATCGAGACTGTGCAGCTTGACTAAATAATAGCTTTAAGTTGGCAGTTTTGAGATGGCAGTTATTGAAAGACTAAAAACTGTAGACTGAAAACTGACAACTATTTTTCCAGCGCTTCTTCAATCCACTTTTCCATCTGAACCCGCGGGGGATGAATGCCTGCGCTCTTGACTTCACCGTTTATGATGAGAGCAGGCGTTTTAGTGACTCCGTAACGCCATATTTCATCAAGGTCCTGCACATCTTCGATATCCGCTGCCACATTTTTTTCCTGCAGGATGTCAATAAGCATCGTTTTTATTTTATTGCAGGTTACACAGGGACGTCCCAGGACGCGAATTGTCAGGCCAGGCCCCGCAGATTCTTCCAGGTTGAAATAACGCCTGTATTCTCTTCGCAGCGCCTCCTTGTATGGTTTTACCGCCTGCGCCGGGATATAGTTCTTTCCGCTGACCTGTTCGTAAAGAAACTTGACCGCATCATCTTCGGAAATCTTTTTCCCGGACAATTGGGCAAGGGCTGCATTGAGGCCGAGCAACCCGACGGTTGCATTGCCTATGCGGATAGTTCTTTGCAAGGGTGAATCCATAGATTTTGTCGCTCGTTTCTATAATTTACGAAATATGTTGACTAACACTGGCTGATATAAGCAATATAACAACTTAATGACTTCCCGCAAGATCAGCTGCATAAATGGCTTTAATTTGTAAGATGTTTCCGCTGCAGCAGAATGGAGGGAAAGGGCCGGAGAACATTTAGAATCCGCATACCATGAAAAAAAACCCCTGGAAATTGCTGGAGCAGTTCCCTGTATCCATTGTCCGGGCGCTGGCAGCCCTCACGAAGGCGAAATCTTCTCCCTGCTATATTGCCGGGGGAACAATCCGTGACTGGTTTATGGGGCTGGAGTCAAAGGATCTGGATATAACAGTTGCACGCGATAGTTTTGGCTGGGCTGGAGAGCTTGCCCAGGAACTGGAGGGTACATTTGTGCCTATGGATGTCGAAGAAGATGTGGCCAGGGTGGTGTGGCAGGAAGTCTGCCTTGATTTTTCATCCTTTCGCGAAGGGACGCAGACCATTGAAGAGGATCTCTTAAAGCGGGATTTTACCATCAATAACATGGCTGTCCCATTTCCCACAGAGATTCCAGATTCCTGGGACAGTATTGAACCGCCTGAAATTATTGATCCGGCCGGAGGGCAAAAAGATCTACAGGACAAATTAATACGATCCACGTCCTCAGCGGTTTTTATCAGTGACCCGCTGCGGCTGCTTCGGGCATATCGGTTCATGGCAAAATTCGGGTTCACGATTGAACCAGTAACAGAAAAACAGATACACAAACACATCCACCTCCTTTATCTGGCAGCAGAGGAGCGTGTTGCCTATGAACTTGACGCCATAATGGCGGTACCTGAATCAATCAAGACTATTGAGGCCATGCATGAGAACGGTGTTCTTGAGGAACTGATCCCGGAGCTGTACAGGGGAGTTGGTGTAAAACAGCCGTCCAGTCACCACCTGGATGTTTTTGAACATGGGATTACCACTCTTAAACACATGGAAACAGTGCAGAAAGCGCCTGGAGAATACTTTTCCGGACATGGAGATTTGCTCAGCGCATACCTGCAAGGGAACAGAAGAAGAATTCTGTTGAAATGGGCAGCCCTGTTCCATGACTTGGGAAAGCCGGAAACCCATGAGATCAGGGAGGATCGGAACGGACGTATTACTTTTTATAACCATGATAAGGAGGGGGCAAGGATCTTTGATATTATCGCGGACCGTTTCAAGTGGGGCAGAGATGACAGGGATTTTGTCGCCCGGTTTATTTCTCTCCATATGTGGCCTTTTCACCTTAACAATGCCCGCAGGAAAACAGGATTGACACCTAAGGCATATCTGCGTCTTATCAGGGCGGTGGGAGAAGAATTTCCAGGGCTTTTTATGCTGGCTATGGCAGACAGCCTTGCAGGATGCGGGAGCGGCAAACCTTCCGGGATGGAAGAAGATATGGCCAGCCTCTTTGGTGAGGTGCAGACTGCCTACCGTCAGACAATACAGCCGGTACTGGCAAAAAGGCTGCTCACGGGCAATGACCTGATAGCTGTTTTCGGGCTTGAGCCGGGACCAGAATTCAGAGAAATATTTGACAGTCTTGAAAGCGCCCAGGTGGAAGGAGAGGTGGAGGATAAAGAACAGGCCCTGGAGTGGGTGGAAAAATACCTGAAAGTACAAAAATAATTTTTCTCGGAAAGCGTTGCACTACCTGTTCATGACATGGAGGTAGTGCAGCCAGCTGAAAGTAATACGGTTAAAGCATTTAAAAAATACTAGGGCGGATAATGCTGCAAAACAGTGAAGGGGAATTTTTCTGCGGAATTAAGGATCCCCATAACATAGATCATCTCAAGAAGCAGATCTATCATCACCTTCTTATATTTCAGGGCCGTGATCCCAGACTGGTGGGCGACCGGGATATTTATAAGGCACTGGCCTACACACTTCGCGGTATCCTGATTGAAAACTGGATCAAAACCCAGCGCAGTTATTACCGGAAGAAAAAAAAGCGGGTGTATTATCTGTCCCTTGAGTTTCTCATAGGCAGAACCCTGGGTAATACCCTTATCAACCTGGGACTCCATGATGAGGTGGCTGAGGCCCTGAAGTCCTTGGGGTATGACCTGGAAGTGATACGGCAGATAGAGGAAGACGCGGCCTTGGGGAATGGGGGCCTGGGACGTCTGGCCGCATGTTTCATGGATTCCATGGCCACCCTTGGACTTCCGGCGTATGGTTACGGCATCCGCTATAAATTCGGCATTTTTTTCCAGAAGCTGTTAAACGGCTACCAGGTGGAAATCCCCGACGACTGGCTGCGCTACGGGACTCCCTGGGAATTTCAGCGGCCGCATCACATGTTTCCTGTGCAGTTTTACGGGCAGGTAAAGCATTCTGAGGACCATGCAGGCAACAAAAGAGCTGAATGGATAGACACCGAAGTAGTCATGGCCATGGCATGCGATTTCCTGGTGCCGGGCTATAAGAATGATCATGTCAACAATATACGCCTCTGGACAGCAAAAGCTTCAAGGGAGCTTGACCTGTCATTCTTTAATAAGGGCGATTATATCGGTGCAGTACAGAGCAAGGTGAAGTCTGAAACCCTTTCCAAGGTCCTGTATCCTTCCGACGATATCCACGAAGGTCAGGAACTTCGTCTGCGGCAGCAGTATTTCTTTGTGGCCGCAACCTTGCAGGATATCATCAGGCGCTATAAAAAGAAAAACGAGTCCTTTGAGCACTTCAGTGACATGATAGCGATCCAGTTCAATGATACGCATCCAGCCATAGCTATACCTGAACTGATGCGGCTTTTTATCGATATTGAAGGCCTCCAATGGGAGAAGGCCTGGCAGATATGCGTTGCCACTTTTGGCTTTACCAATCATACCCTGATGCCGGAAGCCCTTGAGACCTGGCCAGTTGAGATCCTTGGCCGGGTTCTGCCCAGACATCTTGAAATCATTTATGAAATTAATTCCCGTTTCCTCAAGGAAGTTGCCAGGCGTTTCCCCAATAATACTGCCATGCAGAAAAAACTCTCCCTTATCGAGGAAGGTGAGGTAAAAAAAGTTCGAATGGCATCTCTGGCAATAGTCGGGAGTCATTCGGTCAATGGCGTAGCCGAACTGCATTCCTTCCTGCTGCGTACCAGCATATTCAGGGAATTTTATGAGATTTTTCCTGACCGGTTCAACAATAAGACCAACGGCATTACCCAAAGGCGCTGGCTGTTGAAAAGCAACCCGGACCTGGCCAGGCTTATAACTGAAACCATTGGAGATGAATGGGTAACGAAGCTGGACCGTCTCCGGAAACTGGAACCGTATGCTGCAGACCCTGGATTTCAAGGGAAATGGGCTGCGGCAAAGATGATCAGAAAAATAAAGCTGGCCCAGTATATCAGCCAGGAATGCGGAGTGAAGGTCGACCCTGAAAGCATGTTTGATGTGCAGGTCAAGAGACTGCATGAATATAAGCGACAGCTTTTAAATATTCTGCACGTCATCAGCTTCTACCATCGTATTGTAAAAAATCCCTTAAAGGAGGTTGTACCCCGAACCGTGCTCTTCGGCGGTAAAGCTGCCGCTTCCTATTGGAAGGCAAAACTGATCATCAAGCTCATAACCTCGGTGGCGGATATTGTTAATACAGATCCCAGGGCGGATGGTAAACTGAAGGTCATCTATATCCCGAACTACGGAGTGTCACTGGCCGAAAAAATCATACCGGCTGCAGATCTTTCAGAACAGATATCAACAGCCGGGACCGAAGCATCGGGAACCGGCAACATGAAATTCGCATTAAACGGAGCGCTTACCATTGGCACGTTGGACGGGGCGAACATAGAGATACGGGAAGAAGTGGGAGAAGAGAATATCTTTATTTTCGGTATGACGGCTGAACAGGTTGAAAATGAAAGAAAAAATCCTGGCACAAGCCCAAAAGCAATATATGAAGCAAATGAGATTGTGCGTCAAACCATTGATTCCATCCGGAACGGTTTTTTCAGCCAGGGTGATGGAGACTTGTTCCGCATCCTGGTAGACGGCCTGATGGACCCGCACGATCCCTATCTGCTTCTCAAGGATTTCGAAGATTATATGCGCTGCCAGGAAGAGGTAAGCCGGGCATTTTGTGATAAGCGGAGCTGGTGGAAAAAGTCAATTTTAAATGTAGCCAGGATAGGTAAATTCTCCACAGACAGGACCATCCGGGAATATGCTGAAGACATCTGGGGGATAAAGGTTTAATGGGATCGAGAAGTCAAGGATTCAAGGGGAAAAAGTTGGATTCAATTTGGAGTATTGTCAGCAGACAGAACTGCTGACAATTGACGGGAGTACCGGAGTATTGGAAATAACATTTCCCCATCACTCCATCACTCCAAGTTTGTTGTATATATAAAGGAAATAGGCCAAAGAGTGCGCAAAGTTCAGGACTATTATTTTAAAAAGGCAAAAAAGGAGAAATACCCGGCCCGTTCAGTGTATAAACTGGAAGAGGCGCAGAACAAGTACCGGTTTTTGAAAAACGGGAGCACTGTTCTTGACCTTGGCTGCCAGCCCGGCAGCTGGTCAATCTTTGCTGCCAAAACAGTAGGTCCGAAAGGAGTCGTAGTAGGAGTTGACCTGCAGGAGGGGAAGAAGCTTAGCATTGCCAAGGCTGCAAACATTGTCTGGTTGTGTGATGATATCATGGCAGATGATATTGTCGATAAGATACAAGATATAAGGAAGAATTTTCGGACCATTCTCAGTGATATAGCGCCCCGGACCTCGGGCAATAAGTGGGTCGACCAACAGCAGTCTCTAAAACTGGCGAGACGCGTTCTGGCTCTGGCCGGGAAACTGCTCGAAAGCGGCGGAAATATCTATGTCAAAATTTTTGAAGGCGAAGATTTCAAGGAGTTTGTAGATTCAGTGCGAAAGAGTTTTAAAACGGTTAAGATCGTGAAACCGAAAAGTTCCAGAAGTGAAAGCCGTGAGGTTTTTATCCTCGGAATGGGGTATAGACAGGAAGTGAGGCGTGAGGAGTGAGGAATATAAAACTATCTTTATGAATAAATACTGACGATTGCCGGTTCCAGGCACTAGGTGCCGATGCTGGTTAAAAAAATGAAAATAAAAACCTGGAAACCAGAATCCAGGACCCAGATTCAAATAGAACGAAGGAGGACAAGGAAGTGTCGGGACATTCTAAATGGAGCACCATTAAAAGAAAGAAGGGTGCGATCGATGCTAAACGAGGCAAAATTTTTACCAGGCTTATCAAGGAGATTACCGTTGCCGCCAGGATGGGCGGGGGTGATGCTGATGCTAATCCCAGGCTGCGCTCTGCCATCGCCACTGCCAAGGCGGAAAATATGCCCAAGGATAATATTGAGCGGGCAATCAAGAAAGGTACCGGTGAGCTGGAAGGCGCTGTTTATGAAGAAATAACCTATGAGGGGTATGGTCCAGGCGGGGTAGCGGTTCTAGTCGACTGCATGACCGACAACAAGAACCGTACTGTGGCCGACATACGGCATTATTTCAGCAAAAGCGGGGGAAATCTTGGTGAATCGGGCTGTGTTTCCTGGATGTTTGATAAAAAAGGGACCATACTTGTTGAAAAGGAAACCATAGATGAAGAGGAGTTGATGGATAAGGCCCTGGAAGCCGGCGCTGAGGATGTTGTGGAAGAGGATAATGTTTTCCAGGTGGTAACAGCTCCTGATGAATTTGAAACTGTACGGGAAGCCCTGGAGGCCGATGGGGTAAAATTCATTGAGGCCTCTGTTTCGATGATCCCCCAAAATACTGTTGATATAACCGAAGAAAAATCAGCCCGGCAGATTTTAAGACTTCTGGAGAGCCTGGAAGATCATGATGATGTCCAGAATGTCTATGCAAATTTTGATATTCCGGATGATTTAATGGAAGAGGTCTCGTAATCTAAATAACGGTTTTGCAAATAGTCCATAAGGACTAACGCAGGCCTGTTTACCAGATTTATTGAAAGATATCCCCGGCTGAAATTTTTTCCCGGGATTTACCTGTAAAAGGTATTATAAAATATTGCGTACAGGTATAACATCAAAAAGTATCTTTCGAATCGATTGCAAAATAATCAATGCCTAAACAGGAAAGCCAGCGCATCCTCGGGATAGATCCAGGTTCGCGCGCTACAGGCTACGGAGTTATAACAAAAAAGGGAAACCGTCTGTACTATGTAACCTGCGGGGTTATAAGGCTTGGAGATAAATATTCTTTTTCTGACAGGCTTAAGGTTATCTTTGACGGTTTGTGTGACGTTATTGTAACCCATAAACCGACCGTTGCTGCAGTTGAGGATGTTTTTGTGGCGGCAAATCCGCGTACGGCGCTTAAATTGGGGCATGCCAGAGGAGTGGCGGTTCTGGCAGCCCTGCAAAATGGTTTGCAGGTGCATGACTATACGCCGCGGATGGTTAAGCAGGCTGTAGTAGGCTATGGTAATGCTGATAAACACCAGGTGCAGCAGATGGTGCGTGTACTTTTACAGTTGTCTGCTTCTCCAAGTGCTGATGCGGCAGACGCCCTGGCGGTGGCAATGTGCCATGCAAACCAGACGATAATTGATGGAGAGATTGTCAAATAATTTTGAATTTTATGTCTGTCAATCATCGTTTGTTTTGTAAAACGATAATCGTCGTCTCGACTTGTATGACGACAATTTTTAAGAGTAACATTTATATCTTTAATCCTTGAGCCCTGAGCCCCAAATAATATGATCTCCTGTCTGAAAGGCGAGCTTTTTCATAAGTCACCGGAGAAGGTGACTCTTCTGGTAAACGGCGTGGGGTACGAGATATTCCTTTCTTCGGCAAGCCTTGAAAAACTGCCCCAGCTTGGGGAAGAGGTCTTTCTCCATATCTATACCCATGTACGGGAAGATGCCCTGATCCTCTTTGGTTTTGCCGATACGGATGAAAAGAAAATGTTCCTGCTGCTCATCAATGTATCCGGGGTAGGGCCAAAGCTGGCCCTGGCAGTTTTATCGGGGATCAGGCCTGCCGACCTGGCCCGGGCCATAGCCACAAAGGATGTTACCAGGTTGACGGGTTTGTCAGGGGTTGGCAAGAAAACCGCTGAAAGGCTCTGCCTCGATTTGAAGGATAAGGTCGGATTCATCACCGGCGGGGACGAAGCGTTTCAGGATTTTGGAGCCGGGGCCCCGGTGGAAGGCAGCAAGGAAACAGATGTTATTTCCGCACTTGTTAATCTCGGTTATCCACAGAGCCGCGCGCATATTGCCCTGGCGGCTGTCAAAAGACGTCTCGCCCCGCAGTCTCTGGCTGAAATGCGTGTGGAAGAATTAATCCGTGAAACATTGAGGTCACTGGCATGATACATGAGGAAAGAATTGTCAGCGGCCAGGCTGAACCGGAAGACCTTTCAGTTGACCAGAATTTGCGGCCCAGGAGACTGAAGCATTATATCGGCCAGGAACTTGTCAAGAAAAACCTTGAAGTATTCATCCAGGCTGCCAGAGGGAGAAACGAAGCGCTTGACCATGTGCTTTTCCATGGATTTCCCGGGTTGGGCAAGACAACCCTGGCCTATATTATCGCCCATGAAATGGATTCAAATATCAAGGTGACCTCCGGGCCTGTAATTGAAAGGCAGGGTGACCTTGCTGCCATCCTGACCAGCCTGGAACCTGGCGATGTGCTTTTCATTGATGAGATCCACCGTCTAAATCACGTGGTCGAGGAAATTCTGTATCCGGCCATGGAGGATTTCCAGCTGGACCTGGTGATCGGGCAGGGACCGGGAGCCCGCTCCGTAAAGATGGATCTGCCCAGGTTCACCCTTGTGGGTGCCACAACCCGTACAGGCCTTCTGACGCCGCCATTGCGGGACAGGTTCGGAGTTATGCTGCGGCTTGATTTTTACTCGGCGGACGAACTTGTGCAGATCGTCAAACGGTCCGCAAAAATCCTGGGTCTCAAGGTAGATAATGCAGGCGCAAAGGAATTGGGCCGAAGGTCTAGGGGCACTCCCCGGATAGCTAACCGGTTGCTGCGCAGGGTTCGCGATTTTGCCGAGGTTGGCGGTCACTCTGTCATAACTGCAGAAGTTGCGGACCAGGCCCTGGAAATGCTTGCCGTTGATAAAAAAGGGCTGGATGATATGGACCGGCGTATTCTTTTGACTATCATTGATAAGTTTGACGGCGGACCGATTGGTATTGAAACCCTGGCCACCGCGGTAAGTGAGGAAAAAAGCACCCTGGAGGATGTATACGAACCCTTCCTGATCCAGTCGGGTTTTCTGCTCCGTACTCCGAGGGGGAGAATGGCCACCGCTTTGACCTATGAACATTTCGGGCGTCCTTTTAGGAAGAAGGAAGAGCCGCCGGGACTGTTTTAATTGAAAATTGAAGATTGAAGTGTGAAAAGAGAATTGTGATTATAATTGGAGTAATGGAGTAATGGGTTGATTAAGTGCTTTTATCAGTACTCCAACACTCCAGTACTCCATGTATTTTGCTGGACATATAATAACCGCTTCGTAATCTGTACGATACAATCAAATTGTTGGAGTACCCATGGACAGGAAATTGACAATTCAGGATATTGGCATGATGAAGAGAAACGGTGAGAGAATCGCCATGCTCACTGCGTATGACGCTGCTTTTGCCGGTCTGCTTGACGCAGCAGGCATTGATATAGTGCTTGTAGGCGATTCTTTGGGGATGGTTCTCCTCGGCTATAATTCGACCATACCTGTAACCATGGAGGAAATGCTTCATCATTGCCGCGCTGCCGGTAAAGGGGTTAAACGCGCTTTACTGGTTGGAGATATGCCGTTCATGTCCTATCAGGTTTCAGATAGCGAGGCAATAACCAATGCCGGCCGTTTTCTGAAAGAGGCCGGTTGTGATGCCGTGAAACTTGAAGGCGGCACCGAGGTATGTGGGACTGTCAGGGCTATTGTCAGGGCCGGTATTTCCGTAATGGGACATATCGGTTTAACCCCTCAGACAGCGTCACAGCTGGGTGGCTACAAAGTGCAGGGCAGGGATGCTGATTCTGCCCGGCGGCTGCTGCAGTCAGCCAGGGATCTGGAGTCTGCCGGCGCCTTTTCACTTGTCCTGGAATGCATACCTGCGCAGCTCTCGGAGGCAATTACCAGAGCGGTTTCAATCCCGACTATCGGTATAGGTGCAGGAAAGGACTGTGACGGCCAGGTGCTGGTAACCCATGACATGGTAGGCATGTTTGAAAAATTCATTCCTTCCTTTGTCAAGCAGTACGTCAACCTGGCATCCCAGATAAAGAAAGCGGTTGCTGCCTATCAGCAAGAAGTCAAAAACGGGAGTTTCCCGGCGGAGGAACACAGTTTCAACATGCAGCTTGATGTCCAGAGCCTGCTTGAAGACTAGAACCAGCAGATCATCCGCAGATAATTAAAAAACCAGAACAGAATTATGAAAACAGTACAGAGTGCCGAAATTACAGCAGCGGTAAGGAAACTTGCCATAAGCGCTTCATGCGATCTTGAGCCGGATATCCTTGATAGGCTGCTTGCGGCAAGGGACCGGGAGAAATCTCCCCTGGCAAAAAATGCACTGGAAATACTTGTGACGAATGCCAACATCGCCAGCCGCGAGCAGATCCCTGTTTGTCAGGACACAGGGATCGGTGTTGTTTTTATCACCATCGGCCAGGAAGTTTTTGTGGAAGGGAACCTGGAAGAGGCAGTCCAGGAAGGAATCCGCGCCGGTTATGCAGATGGTTTTTTGCGAAAGTCAGTCTGTGACCCGGTGACCAGGAAAAATACAGGCACCAATGTGCCGGCTGTCATTCACCTTGAAATGGTACCCGGTGAAAAACTGCGCATCGGTTTTCTGCCAAAGGGCTGCGGCAGTGAGAATATGAGCGGTCTGGTTATGCTGCCCCCTTCTGCAGGGATGGCTGGTGTTGAGGAGTATGTGGTGCAGAAAGTCAAGGATGCCGGCTCCAATCCCTGTCCGCCGGTGGTGGTCGGCGTGGGTTTAGGCGGCACCTTTGAAAAGGCAGCGCTGCTGGCCAAAAAATCTCTCATGCGGCCATTGGGTGACCCCAACCCGGATGCAAAGGTTGCTGAGATCGAACAAAGGCTTCTGCAGAGAATCAACCAGGAGGGGCAGGGCGTTATGGGTTGGGGCGGTGTGAATACCGCACTGGCAGTCCATATGGAAACATATCCCACTCATATTGCCAGTCTGCCGGTTGCAGTCAATATCCAGTGTCATGCACATAGGCATAAGGAGGTCGAACTTTAGTTCACTTTAATCACTCTTGCATTCAAGAATAGTAATGGCGCAAACATTCATAAGCAGACTTTTAAAAACTTTTCAGGTAAAGAAGAACAATGCAAAGACCCATAATTGACAAGGGATTTTTTGAAAATTTACGGCCCATTGCGATCCCCTTTGAGAAAAATGTTCTACAAACCTTAAAGGCCGGTGACCTGATCAGCTTGACCGGCAGTCTCTACACAGGTCGGGATCAGACCCATAGAAGGCTTGTTGCCCTGCTGGATGAAGGCCGGGATCTGCCGATTGACCTGCATGGACAGCTGCTTTACTATGTTGGGCCCAGCCCGGCAAAGGAGGGCCAGGTTATAGGTGCAGCAGGCCCTACCACAAGCTACAGAATGGATGCCTACACCCCCAGGCTTTTGGAACTGGGATTGAGGGCGACCCTGGGAAAAGGCTCACGCTCCTTGCCTGTACGGGAAGCCATGAAAAAGCATGGAGCAGTTTATTTTGCAACAGTTGGCGGTGCCGGAGCACTTTTATCCAAGTCAATAGTTAAAAGTGAACTGGTGGCTTTTGAGGATGCCGGACCTGAAGCGCTATTCCGGTTTGAGGTCGTGAATTTTCCTGCGGTTGTCATTAATGACCTTGAGGGAAATGATTACTATGAAATGGTAGCAGCACAAAGATCAGGGGTGAAATATGAAAAGGCCATTTAAGGTAAGAGTTGTCGGCAAGACCTTTTTGCTCTGTGTCTTCCTGGTATTGATGCTTGCCGTACATTCAACTGCCGCCCGGGAAATAGCCGGAGTTGCTGTGCCTGAATCCGTTACCATAAAAAACAAGGCACTGGTGCTTAACGGAGCAGGCATCCGTAAGAAGCTCTTTATAAAGGTTTATGTGGGTGCCCTGTATCTAACTATGAAGCGAACGACTGTCGGTGAAATACTGTCAGACCCGGGTGCCAAACGCATTGTCATGAGTTTTCTCTATAAAGAGGTAAGCGCTGAAAAGCTTGTTGCAGGCTGGAATGAAGGTTTTGCCGGCAATAATACTCCAGAGGGACTCAAGGGTCTGCAGGACCGTATCAACCAATTCAACTCGTTTTTTATTACGGTCCGCAAAGGGGATGTGATCCGGCTAGACTATATGCCGGAGCAAGGAACACAGGTGTGGATTAATGACACCTTGAAAGGCATTGTTCCAGGCGAGGATTTCTCCATAGCACTCCTGAAGATCTGGCTGGGGCCGAAGCCGGCTGACGCAGGACTCAAAAACGCCCTGCTGGGGAATTCGTATTAAAAAGCCTTCAGCCTTCAGCTGTCAGTGGTCAGTGAAAGGGAAGTATCTGCACAGAAATGAAGTTGGATGCTATGCCCCGGTTATTGGGCAAAATTACTGACAGTTCTTTATCGTTGACAGCTCACCGCCCGCCTACGTCACACAGCATATCGTTATAAGTTTTTTTAACTGTTGTCTGCAGGCTGACCACTGTCGGTTATTCTTTTCATCAATCCCGGCAGTCTGTCAAAATACCTCCCGACATCCTCTGGGCAGTGGGCATCCGAGCCTGCCACCAGAGGAATGTTGCGCTCCACCGCCTTTTTCAGGATTGGAGGCGAAGGATAGGGCTCATTCTTGGTCCTGTACCCTGAAGTATTGACTTCAATGGCCATTTTTTTGCGGGCAACAGCATCAAGAAGCGCATCGATGAGTGCTGAATGTTCAGGTGTAAATGTTACCTGAGGATGATGGCGGAGCACTGCGTCGATGTGGCAGAGCACCTGGCCGGGGAGCCTTTCAACAGCTTCGCGCAGGTCCTTATAATATCGGCGGACTACTTCATTCAGGCCGTATTGAGCAAGCCTGTCTATGTTGATCTGTTTGCGGCTGACCATGTTGAGGTGGCCGGAAACGGACTCCAGAAAGTGGTAGGAAATACCTACCCGGTCCCACGTGTGCAGGGCAAGCCTCTGTTGTATCTCCGGCAGGAAGCGGGGGTTGTAGCCAACTTCAACTCCCAGGCCGATTGTAATCCTGCCCTGATATTTTTCCTGCAGACGTTTTCCCTCTCTATGATAAAAGTCAAAATCATCTGCTGTGAGCCAGGTGGATTCAAAGTAGTTAATTCCGACTTCGAGATGCTCAAGAAAAACAAGCTTGCGCAGACCCTGTTTTATGGCTGACAGGACATACTCCTCCATCTCGCCCCGTGCATGGTGGCAAAGGCTGGTGTGTACATGCCCGTCAACAGTTGTATCTATCTCAGGAGTTTTCATTATAAATACTTAACAGGGAAAAGAGAGTAAATACAATATGACATTCGCATAAAATATATTCTATGCGTCACGTTGTGGACGATCAAAAGACTAAAAATATTCTTACGGGTTTTTTCAGGAATTAAGGAAAAGCGGGAGAACAATTAATACATATCAGGAGTTGCCGCGGGGGTAGAAATGCAATATGCCGTTTATATCCGAGGTGTCGCAGAATCTACCCACTTCAAATTCCAGGGTGTTAAGCTGTTCAATATCTTTTATTTCAAGCTGCAGTACTTTGCCATCAGGAAAATGATACAGCAGGGTCTGTACTTTTGAAATGTCAATTGTGTTTGGCAGAAAGTTCAATGTGAAATCCTCCTTTCAAAATTGAACTGATAATCCTCGACCCCAAATAAGAACAAGATGCCATTGAGAGCCATTCTCAATATAAAATAAGTAGTGCCTTGCCTTAAGGCAAGAAGCCTGAAAAAGATTTTTATTGGAATTCAAGGGGAATCTACAAAAACATCAATTCTGTTGCTGAGAGAAGCTGCCGGCTTACTGAAAACATACATTGTCTTCAGCAGGGAAAAAATAGGTGAAAGGGTCCAAGGGCTACCGTTGCCATTACGCCCGGGATGTCACCTCTATCCGTTTAGGGACCTGAAACAGATCTGTCTCTTTTTCAAAGTCTGCCCCTTTTCGTTCACTACCTCGCGTCAGTGACGGCCGCTCTCAGGTTTTAATTGAAATTATCCAGATTATGAATTTGACAAGTCGGGTAGTTGATGATTAGTGTGAAATGTTGAGCTGAAGATGTATTCAATATTTTGCATTATTTAACCAGAAATCAAACAAACGTTCCTCCTGAAAATGTGAGATTACAGTTTGTTGAGCAACAAAAATACTCTATGACTAGCAAGGAAAGGATCATGAGCGAAAAGAATCTATTTGGTAAAGAGAAGACATTGTTTCATAAAGAAAAAAGCCTGTTCGGCAAAGAAAAGAATCCAAGCAACATCCTGCCGACCAAATATACCCTGGACAGCAAGATCCAGTTCCGCTGCCATCCCGGGGTGCCTTGCTTTACCGAGTGCTGCGGCAACATAAAGATAGTGCTGACGCCCTATGACATCCTGCAGATGCGCAAGCGTCTGGATATGGATGCAGCTGAATTCCTGCATACATATACAGAGCCGACCTACCTGGAAAAGACAGATTTTCCTGGAGTCGTTATAAAGCTGACAGAGGAGGGACGCTGTCCTTTTATCAAATCCAAGACCGAAGGGTGCATGATTTATTCTGACCGCCCCACTGCCTGTCGTTATTACCCGGTCGGTATGGCAAATTTCCATGAAGGAGCCCAGGAGAATCAGGCGGCAGAGGAATTTTATTTTGTCGTAAAGGAGCCGCACTGCAAGGGATTTGAAGAAGACAAGATGTGGACTATCAGGGAATGGCGGGAAGACCAGGGTGTGGATTTGCGTGATAGGATGAACAAGGGCTGGATGGAGCTCGTCATGCGGAGAAAATCATTCGGGTACCAGGCGACGCTGAGTGAGCAGGCCAAGAGGATGTTCTTTATGGCTTCCACGGATCTGGACCAGTTACGCTCATTTGTATTTGACAGCTCTTTCCTGAAAACCTATGACGTTGACCAGGAAACCCTTGACAGGATCAGGGAAGACGATATCGAGATGCTGCTCTTTTCCTACAAGCTCCTTGCTTCCATGCTTTTCGGAACCAACGATGTCAAGGTCAAGCCGGAAGTACTGAAGGCAAAGGTCGAAGCCATTAAAAAGGAACAGGAGGATACAGGCAAGACCATGGAGGAGCGGGCCGAGGCGGACTTCCAGGAGATCAAGAAAGATTTTGACAGGGTGAGGGAGGCGCAGTCTTAAAAAAACTGACAGTATTATACAGATCGATAACAGGGCTCCGGAGTAATTCCGGAGCCCTGTTTATTTTGTGTTACCCCGCCGGTTCCGACCCCAATCCGGGGCCCATCCCGCATTAAATTTCGCTCCAATGAGGATAGGAATATTTTCGAACCAATTAAAAGATTAAATCCTAAATCCGAATATCGAAACTCGAAACAATATCAAAGCACTAATTCTTTAATTTCATAAACGTTTCTGATTTCCGTCATTAGTGTTTCTAATTTGTTTCGAGTTTCGATATTCGGATTTCGTACTTAAGAAAAACAGTACACTGGAATACCGTCGGGCCATAATATGATAGCGGGACAGGAAAGGACCCGCGGTGCGGATTACTTTACCAGGAGCCCCACGAACCTGGCAGAGTAATGGTAAACTCGCAGCCGGCTTAAACAGGCAATCATCGGGTTCAGAACGCGCCAGGCCGGAGAGTTGTGATTCTGCTTTTTGAACCAGTGAAGAGTTGAATTTTTTT
>Ga0209536_100004750_pt1 | contig 21394 bp, 15 predicted proteins | sample DeeMarSeWOR28_12_FD_187461 | JGI IMG/M metagenome (GOLD analysis project Ga0209536, IMG submission 187461) | Marine sediment microbial communities from White Oak River estuary, North Carolina - WOR-2-8_12 (SPAdes) (version 2) | ecosystem: Environmental > Aquatic > Marine > Intertidal zone >... | reverse complement strand
GTCAGGAGTCAGGAGTCAGGAGTCAGGAGTCAGGAGTCAGGAGTCAGGAGTCAGGAGTCAGGAGTCAGGAGTCAGGAGTCAGGAGTCAGGAGTCAGGAGCGAGTCCTGCGCGATTCTGGATTCTGGATACTGACTTCTGACTTCCGGGTTCCGCTTGGGCAGGACTCGTCCAGGCGAGGGGCTGGTGTTGCCGCAGCCGGGCGGTGACCCGCAGATTCTGCGCAATACGTGAGAAAAGTCCCTTGTCTCTACTCCGTCGCCTCCGAGTCAGGCGCAGGCTTTGTCGGGGGAAGTCCCGTTTCCTGGGCGTAGATCTCGCTCAGCAGGCGCCGCCATGCGTGATACTGGGTTTCTGCCGAACCGGCGAGCGTGACGGTCCTGCCTTCTACGTCAACGACCATGGGGGCGACGGCCGCGTCCAGCGAATCGCCGAGCTCGCGCAAGGCGTCGGCATGTATCCGGGATTGGCTGTATTTCTCCACGCCACTGGCAAAAACCGCAACGCCCCCGACGGCGGTCGCCGCACTGACGACCTGGCCGGCGGTGCTGCCGCTTTTCAGGCCGCCGGCGACACCGGCGACGGTCGCAGCGCCCCCCATGACCATACGGTTGCGGGCAGAGCGCTCCAGCTTCTGTAAGGCAAGGGTTTCTTCAAAGTTGCTCTTGCGCCATTCACGGTAGGATGGTTCCATCTCACGGCAAAACGCGGCGTAGTGGCCGTCAAGGGTGTCCAGCAGCATGGCATCCCGGGCACGGATGATGCGGACGCGACTCAGCATGGGGTCGCCGTCGGCCGGCAGGCGGTTCAGCGAATATTGCCCTTGCGGGTCCTGGACCAGATAGCCTGCAAAGGCGTCCGGAGAAAAGTCCTGCGCGAACCTCAGTTCGGCGATCGTGCGAATGCGCTCGAGCGCCTCGCCGGTGAGCTGATCCCTGGCGGTGAGCAGGTCATTGGCAATGCTGTTGTAGACATTCTGGAAGGGATCTTCCTCACGGAAATGTTCGTCGCTGTACGCGTACTTGCTCGCCGTTCCGGCGTAGTGTTTTTTCAGCCAGGTGGTTCCGGTGGCGTCAGTGACTGCCACGTCCAGGCCGAATTGCTCGCCGTCGGAGCTGACTATCCGACCCGTCACCATGAGGTCGACCGTACGTTCGCTGTCAGGAACAAGCCACAGGGCGCCCCACTGGCGGGTCGCCGCGAGGGTTCGTTTGAGCGTGTAGGGGATGCAGCGGGCCTCCGCCTTCCTGACATCCGGAAAGATGTTCGACTCCGTGAGTTCCTTCCGATCCTCGGGCAGTCCGGGATCGAAAATCACGATACCGACATCGAGGAGCCGGTTTTCGGCAACAGGCTGTTGCGCCCGGGTCGCCGGTAGCGCATTGGCCCGCACCACCTCTTGCGTGCTGCAGGCGCTCAACAGGAGGAGCGCGAGGCCGAGCGGGATCAGGATCGACGGGAGGACCGGAGTATGCGTCATCCTCCAGACGAAGCGCTGCAAGGGCGGCCTGGCACTGCCGATCTCGCGAGTCGAGACTCGATGTCCAATCAAGAACAGTTCCATCCAACAAGACGATGAGAGGGATTCCAGCAAATTTTCATGGCTTTTCTGGGCGCTGCGGAGCGCGCATACTCAATATACACCGCTCAGTAGCCCGTTGCAGGCTACTACCGCCCGGGGGTGACAGGGGTTAAAAACTTATACTGGAAACGGTCCGGGATAGCGAGCACCGGTGGGTCTGGAAAAAGGCTATCCCGGCAGGAAGCGAGTTCTCGTCACATGCACAGTCCCGATCGACAGGGCTATGGTTACCGGCTACTCGTGTTCGGCGCGGTGGCCTCGCTCGGCCTGGGCTGTACGACGACCCTGCACATCGATGCGGCTGTTCCCCGCCCCGTTGTCGAGGCCTTGCCGCTCGATGTCGGTGTTCACTACCAGGATTCATTTCGTGACTATGAATTCGATGGCGAAGCGGCAGACGATGAGTCGCGCTGGGACATTGAGCTCGGGCCAGCGCAAGTTCGGCTCTTCGACCAGTTGTTCGAGACCCAGTTCAGGAGTGTGACTCGGGTCGATGACCTGCATGCGATACTCGACCCGGCGCGTATGGACATGGTATTGGAGCCGGCCATCGAAGAATACAGTCTGCGCACACCCTGGGGAACGGGAACGGATTTCTACGAAGTGACCATCCGTTACAGCCTGTCCTATTACTCACCCGGCGGGGAACTGATTGCTCGGTGGCCCTTTGAGGGTCACGGTCGGACCCGCTCCAGTTTTTTCAGTAATGATGAGTCGGTAGAGAAGGCCACCATTGCGGCAATGCGTGATGCGGCCACCGTGCTGATTCTTGAGCTGAGAGACAAGCCTGAGGTGAAGGGTCTGCTTCAGGTCAAACGGACCCGTGACGGCAAGCTGCACAAAGATGTCGATTCCTGAACAGGGTCACAGGGTCATGCGAGGCCTTGCGGCGCTGATCCTGGTGTCGGCGTTCACCGCCTGCACCACGGCGCGCATCGACGTCGCCAGGCACAGTAAGGCCAGCATCGATGCGGACCTGGGGGTGGTCGTTCTGGCCAGACAGCATGATGGTGGCCAGGATACGGAAGAAAGCTTCATGGACTGTGTGACGGGGGCGCTGTCCGACGGTGAGACGCCGATCAGTCTCTACCCGGAGCAGGATTTCGTCGACGCCCTGTTTCCCTGGTTTGAACCGCGAATCGCACCGACGACACCTGAGGCGTTGCCCGCGCTGCTGAACCGCCCCGGCGTGGGCGAGAAGATCATGGACATCGGCGTGCGCTATCTGGTCTGGGTGGACGGCAACTCTGAACGGGTCGATGGCGGGGGCGGTATGTCCTGCGCCGTCGGTCCCGGGGGGGGTGGCTGCCTCGGCTTTGTGTGGTGGGACACGGCATCCGACTATGAGGCGGTTATCTGGGACCTGCAGGGTGGCGAGTCGCTTGGTGCCGTGAGTGCCGACGCGACCGGTATGTCGTATGTGCCGGCACTGATCGTGCCCTTACCGCTGATCGCGCGGACTCAGGCCGCCGCCTGCAGGGGGCTCGCAGAACAGCTCAGGGGCCTGCTCGACGGGGATGATGCCCTGTGAGACACCCGGCGTCGCGCGCTGGGTGAGTGTCAAGAGGCCTTGGTGTTTTTTCAATCTGATAATAACGAATAGTAAGGCCACGGAATCCACGGAAAAAGTTTCCAATGGCTATTCGTTCTTTCCGTATTTTTCCGTGGATTCCGTGGCCATAGATACTAACAAAATACTGCCACTCGGCTTGATTTGTCAGCATCCGGCATGATCACGTTGAACGCGTACTGGCCCTTCCTGCGTTTTTCCCGTCCGCGTGGCGATGCGGGCGAGCGCCTTTACAACTTTACCCGCTTGGTGCAACCTGCCGGCTTTTGAACCTAGCGACATGACAACAGAGGAACTGGGATGAACCAAGCAATGCAGCGCCGCTCACGATGGGGTCTGAGAGGCAGCAAGTCGGCGATTGTCCTGCTGACGGCCTTATCGGTGGCGGTCGTCGGCTGCCAGACGACCAACCCCTACACGGGTGAACAGGAGGTCAGCAAGACGACCACGGGTGCCGGTATCGGTGCGGTCGGTGGCGCCATTGCCGGCGCGATTTTCAGCGGCAAGCGCAAGGCGGTGCTGCTCGGCGCCGGTATCGGTGCCCTGGCAGGCGGTCTGGTGGGTAATTACATGGACAGGGAAGAGGCCAAACTGCGGGCGCAGCTGGAGGGAACCGGGGTGAGCGTAACCCGCGTCGGTGACCAGATCACGCTCAACATGCCTGGCAATGTCACCTTTGCCACTAACTCGGCGGATATATCCGCAAGCTTCTATCCCGTCCTCGACTCGGTCGGCCTGGTCCTCAAAGAGTTTCAGCAGACTTATGTCGACGTGGTCGGCCATACCGACAGTACCGGCGCCCTGGACTACAACCAGCGCCTGTCAGAACAACGGGCGATGAGTGTTTCCCGATATCTGGAAAGCCGTGAGGTGCTGCCCGAACGCCTGGTGACACGTGGCGTGGGGCCGGATGCGCCGATCGCCTCCAATGACACGCCGGAGGGCCGGGCCCTGAACCGCCGTGTCGAGATTATCCTGACGCCGCTGACCTAGCCAAACCGGTCCAGGCCGCGCAAGCGGGAAAATCAGCGCCAGTGTCGGCCCCGCCCCGGCGGCGCGATGCGCTGTACGCGGCCTTGCCGGCGCTGTGCCGTTGGCGTTGTCGGCCCGCTGTGGTTAGAGTGGCGCCTGGCGTCTTCCAGGACAGAGAATCTGACTCGCTATGGACTATGTCGACGGTCTCCTGAAAATTGGTCCGTTCCGGGCGGTGACCTGGGGTATCCTCGTGCTTTTCGCCGGTCGCTGGCTCATCCAGCGTTCCCGCTTCCTGCGCGATTACAATATTCCCGAGCCCGTTGTCGGCGGGCTGCTGTTCTCGCTGTTGGCCGCCGGTTTGTATTTCGGTCTGGATATCACGGTGGAGTTCGACCTCGGGGCCCGGGATTTTCTGCTGGTGTACTTCTTTACCACCATCGGCCTCAACGCCAGGCTGAGCGATCTGGTGGCAGGCGGCAAGCCGCTGGCGATCCTGCTCGGTGTCACCGTGGGGTACATGGTGCTGCAGAATCTCACCGGCATCACGGTTGCCTCGGCCTTTGACCTGCCGCCCCAGATCGGCTTGCTGGGCGGGACCGTATCGCTGATCGGGGGGCACGGGACCACCATCGCCTGGTCGCCGGTCTTCGCAGAGGAATACGGCATCGAGAACGCCATGGAGATCGGCATCGCCTGTGCCACTTTCGGGCTGGTACTGGCGAGCACCATGGGTGGCCCTATCGCCCGCTACCTGATCCGCAAGCACGACCTGCAGCCGACCCGGACCGAGGCATTCGATGTCGGGGTGGCTGCCGAACAGGAACGCACGGGGATTGACTACCTGTCTTTCCTGCAGGCGATCTTTGCCATTCATGTGAGTGTTACTCTCGGGGTGTTGATCAATGAATCGCTGGAGGCGGCGGGGCTCAAGCTGCCGTTGTTCGTAACCGCCCTGTTTGGCGGTATCCTGCTCGCCAACAGCATTCCGCGGCTGTTGAAGCGCGTGACCTGGCCGTCCCGAACCGCCTCGCTGGCGCTGATCGCCGAGGTGTCACTGGGCATCTTTCTGGCGATGTCGCTCATGAGCATGCAGTTGTGGGCACTGATTGACCTTGCCGGACCTATCCTGACGATGCTGGTGTGCCAGTTCGTGATTGCCGCCTCTCTGACACTCTTCGTGGTGTTTCGCTTGATGGGTCGCAACTACGATGCGGCAGTGGTCTGCTCCGGCTTCGGAGGCATCAGCCTGGGATCTACGGCAACTGCAATGGCGAACATGACGGCCGTTACCCACCGCTACGGCCCTTCACACCTGGCCTTCATTATCGTGCCCCTAGTCTGTGCCTTTTTCATCGATATCGTGAATGCCTTCCTGATAAAGTTCTTTCTCGCGCACCTGTAATCGGTACGTGCACGCGGGGTGCTACGCAAGCCGGAGGCTGTTGTCTATGTGTGCAGCACGACGGGGGATCTCATGCGGCGCCCGGATCCGAAGCGCAAAATCGGTACAGATGGCACAGACGGCCTGCCACATGCCGGCGTTGACCGCGGTGGTCGTCGATCCGCACCCTGGCAGGAGTTTTCTATGCGGACCCGCTACCGGGTTTTCACCGGTGCACTGATTGTTCTGCTCGGCGCCGGCCTCGCTGCGGTCGGCGTCATTACTCATCGTGTTGAAGGTCACGACCTGGACGCCGCGGGTGTGCGTCTGCATTACACGGATGAGGGGCAGGGCGAGCCCGTGCTGCTCCTGCACGGGTTTGCGGTCAACAGCGACCTGAACTGGCGGCTGCCCGGGATAACCGCGGCGCTGGCAAGGCAGTTTCGGGTCATCGCCCTGGACCTGCGCGGCCATGGACTGAGTGGCAAGCCGCATGCGCCCGGTCAGTACGGTCTGGAGATGGTCAGGGATGTGCCGCGCCTGCTGGATCACCTGCAACTCGAAAAGGTGCATCTGGTCGGCTACTCGCTGGGCGGCTTCGTTGCCTTGAAGGCCGCGGCGCTGTATCCGCGGCGCCTGCGCGATCTGACGCTGATCGGAGCGGGCTGGGAGCGGCCCGAAAACAGCGCCTTTCTGCACGCGCTCGATGCGTTCGCCGACGCGCTCGAGGCGGGCAGGGCAATCGGGCCCTTGATCGCCGGTCTGGGGCCAGGGCAGCCCTCGCCGGGTTTAGTGCATACGGCGGTGAACAAGGTCATGACCGGGTTCTTCAGTGACAAGGCGGCGCTGGCGGCCTTGACCCGCAGCCTCCCTGCGCTGACGCTGACCGAGCAGGCTCTCCGGTCTGTGTCGGTTCCCGTCTGCGGCATCGTCGGGAGCCGGGACCCGCTGAGAGCCAGCGCCGAGGCGATGCGAGGCCAGGTACCCGATTTTACCCTCGTCCTGCTCGAGGGCGCCGGTCATATTACCGCGGCGGGTCGCAGCGAGACACGCAAGGTGCTGGAGAATTTCCTGAAAACGGGGCAGTGCGGGTACTGAGAAGCGGCATGGTGATGGCGTCAGGCGCCCGTGCGCCGACCTTCGTCACGGCCTTGACTGGCGCGTGAATCCGCCCTGGCCCGGGTGGAAGTACCGGTTGCCAGGCCATCGCCCGCGGGTCTCAGAGACCTCATCGTCGGCGTCGGGCACGGTTCTGAAAGGATTCCACTCATGCTAGACTGCGGCAACTGACGCGCCATCGCGTGGGCAGGCCGGCTCGGTTCATCGTCCGGGTTCCTGCCCAACTCAACAGCAGGCGGCAAGCCGTAGTGGGCTTGGGAGTGCACATGAGAATAACAATCGGTCATCTGACCGGGATTGGTTTGATCGGGGTGTTGCTCGCGACCGGCGGTTGCACGACCCTGGGACCGGATTTCAGGCAGCCGGAAGCGGACGTCGAACAAAAATGGCTCGAGACCGGTGAGCCGGGCCTGCAGCCGGAGGCACCGAATTACGGCGACTGGTGGACCGTATTCAACGATCCGGTTCTGAATGCGCTGGTGGAGACGGCGTATCAGCAGAACCTCCCCCTGCAGATTTCCGGTCTCCGAATCATGCAGGCCCGCGCGCAGTTGGGCGTTGCGATCGGCAACCAGTACCCGCAACTGCAGCAGGCCGCCGGTGCGCTGACCCGCGTCAATCTGAGTGAGAATGAGCCGAACTTCAACCCGATCGCTGACGACAGCTTCTGGACAGCCAATGTGGGCTTTGATGCGGCCTGGGAACTCGATTTCTGGGGCCGCTTCCGACGCGGTGTCGAATCTGCCAGTGCCGACCTGGCGTCGCAGGTGGCTGCCTATGACACGTCCCTGGTCTCGCTGACCGCGGAAGTCGCGCGTGTGTACATTGTGCTCCGCACGCTGGAGGAGCAGCTGGCGGTTGCGCGTGGCAATGTGGAAACCCAGCGGCGCGGTTACCAGATCGCCGATGTCAAGTTCCGCAATGGGGCGGTCAGCGAGCTCGACCCTTCCCAGGCGCTGACGCTGCTGCGCGATACCCAGGCACTGATTCCGTCGCTGGAAAGCAGTATTCGCCAGGCGATGAATGCCTTGAGTACGCTGCTCGGTATGCCGCCCCGCGACCTCGGCGCCAGGCTTGGACCGGGCCGCATTCCGGATGTGCCGGCCGAGGTCGCGGTAGGTGTGCCCGCGGATCTGTTGCGTCGCCGCCCCGACATTCGTCAGGCCGAGCTCCAGGCGGCATCGCAGAGTGCCCGGATCGGTTTTGCCGAGACCGATCTCTACCCCAGATTCAGCCTGGTGGGTTCGATCGGCTATACCACGAGTGATACCAACCAGAGTGATCTCGGGGATATCTTCAGCGGTGACAGTTTCGGTTATTCATTTGGTCCGGCCTTTTCCTGGTCCATTCTGAACTATGGTCGGATCAAGAATAATGTGCGCGTCCAGGATGCGCAGTTCGAACAGCTGATCGCCACGTACCAGAACACCGTGCTGGAGGCGGCTCGTGAGGTCGAGGACGGGCTCGCCGGTTTTCTCGGCGCCAAGGCCTCGGCGAAATTTCTGGGTGAGAGCGTCAAGTCGGCCGAACGCTCGGTGCAGCTCGCACTGATCCAGTACCGCGAAGGTGCGGTTGACTACCAGCGGGTGCTGGATACCCAGCAGACCTTACTCCAGGAACAGGACCAGTATACGACCAGGCGGGGGGACATCGTCCTCAGTCTGGTGTCCACCTACAAGGCGCTCGGTGGTGGCTGGCAGATCCGGGCCGGCAAGGACTTCGTGCCGGAAGCGCGGCAGGAACAGATGCGCGAGCGGACAGACTGGGGTGACCTGCTGCCCCCAGAGACCTTGCCGGACGATCTCCCCGAGCCGCCACCCACGGGGACCGCGCAGCCCTTGTTTAACAAGCCGGAGTGGTAGCCTCGCCGAGGCGGGCCAGGTAAGGCGTGTCCGGGTGGGCGAGCGGGTCAGGTTGGCGGTCGCCGCATTGGGTCGCAGTGAAGGTATGCGGCAAGCGTCCCCTAGCCTGGCTTGGACACGGTCCCGATGAACCGCAAAGTCAGGGTCGGCATCCGGCATGTCCCGAACGCAGATGTCGGTAGCCGGTGGTGTGACTGTCCCTGGTGAGCCCGCTGAGATATGACACCCGCACAGCCGGCCGAAGTGCCGAAAGGTAGAGCCAGGAATCATGAGATATCGAAGGGTTAGCGCCTGCAGCCTGGCGGTTTTCTTTCTTATCCCTTTATGGGCGCTCGCAGCGTTGTCCGACGATGCGGTACGCGAACAGATCAGGGAGCGGGTCGAACATATCCAGTCGGGTGAGGGCCTGCAGATCGAGGGCACGTCCGTCGCGTCGGAGATCGTGCTGCCGGCATTTTACGAACAGCGTGGCTTTGCCCCGGTATGGACGAACCAGGACTCGGTTGCGCAGCTTCTGAACGCGCTGCGGACGATCGATCAGGACGGGCTGGATCCGGCGGACTACCATTTGGCCGCTCTAGAGGTGCTGCAGCGCCGACTCAGCGCAAGCGAGACGCCGGAGCCCGCACGCCAGGCCGACTTTGATCTGCTCCTGACCGACAGCCTGGTGCGTCTCGGTTATCATCTGCTCATCGGCAAGGTCGATCCGGTTGAGCTCGATAACAACTGGAACATGGACAGAACGCTGCCTGGTCTCGATCCGGTTCTGCAGACCGCCAGTGCCATTGAGAACGGGACGGTGGACGACCTCATCGAGTCACTGCGTCCCCAGGATGCGATTTACCCGCACTTGAAACGGGCACTGGCGCGCTACCGGGGCCTCGCGGCCAAGGGTGGCTGGCAGCCGGTTCCCCCCGGCGCCGCACTGAAGCCGGGTATGCGGGATGTCCGTGTGAAGGCGCTGCGCAGGCGTCTGGTGGTCACGGACGATATGCAGGCTGGGGATCCGGAGTCAGACCTGTTTGATGCGACGCTGGAGGCGGGGGTCAAACATTTCCAGCGGCGCCACGGGCTGGAGGCCGACGGCGTCGTCGGCACGGGAACGCTCGCCGCGCTGAATGTGCCGGTAGAGGCGCGGATCGATCAGATTCGAGCCAATCTGGAACGTGCCCGCTGGGTGTTGCATGACCTGCCGGATGAATACGTGCTGGTCGATATCGCCGGCTTCAATGTGCGGTATTTCCGCGACGGCAACCTGGTCTGGGAGACCCGGGCGCAGGTGGGTAAACCCTATCGCAGGACACCCGTGTTCAAATCACGCATCACCTATCTGGTCATGAATCCCACCTGGACCGTGCCACCGACCATTCTGCGCCAGGATATTCTGCCCAAGGTCAGAGTGGATCCTGGCTACCTGGACAAGAAGAACCTGCGTGTGATTGACCGCGACGGGAAAGTCATCGATGCGGCTGCGGTTGACTGGTCGAAGTACCCGGGCGCAGCTTTCCCCTATATGCTGCGCCAGGACCCGGGGCCGACCAACGCCCTCGGTCGCATCAAGTTCATGTTTCCCAATGCGCACGCCGTCTATCTGCACGACACCCCGAGCAGGTCGCTGTTTGAGCGCTCCGAGCGCGCCTTCAGTTCCGGTTGTATCCGGATCGAGAACCCTGATGAATTCGCCGCCTTGCTGCTGAATGACGAGGTCAAGTGGAATCAGCAGAATATAGTGAAAGCCATTGATTCGCTTGAAACCATGTCCGTGTCGCTTCCCCGTCCGGTCACCGTGCTCCTGCTGTACTGGACGGTGGGCATCGATGCCAGGGGTGATCCGGTATTCAAGCAGGATATCTATCAGCGCGATCCGGCCGTTGTGGCTGCGCTCGCCCAGCGGTTCCAATTCAGAAAACGGCCTGTTATAAGAGAATAGCGGCCATCAGGCCCCTGACGCATCCGTCCGCTGCCGCGGTGTGGTCGCGAGGAACGATCGAGCCGATGAGTTTACAAACGAGTCAAACCCGGAGGAAGGTTGTCATGAGAACGCGAAACCTGGCCACAGTCCTAGGTCTGGCGACGCTGCTGAGCGTCCCCGTGCTTGCTCAGGAGGTCATTGTCTATCCGGCGAAGGGCCAGAGCGCAGAGCAGACCGAAAAGGATAAATATGAATGTTACGCCTGGGCGAAGAACAGCAGCGGGTTTGATCCCATGGCCGCGCCCACGGCGCAGACGGCCCCGCCAACAAAAGAAAAACAGGTCGGCGGTGTGGGCAAGGGAGCCGTCGGTGGCGGGCTGGCCGGTCTCGCGGTGGGGGCGCTGGCAGGCAACGCCAAGAAAGGCGCCGCGATCGGCGCCGGCTCCGGTGCGCTTATCGGCGGCATGCGTCGCCACGACCAGAAACAGCGCGAGACAAACACACGCCAGCAATGGGAACAGCAGGAGGTCGCAGACTATTCCCAGAATCGCAATAACTACAATCGCGCCTATTCCGCTTGTCTGGAAGGGCGCGGTTACACGGTAAGATAGGGCGGTGGAGGCGGCGATGAAAAACAGCAAACTGACAGGTTTTATCTCTCTTGCGCTTGCCTGGAGTGCGGCCGGCGCCGCTGAGTTTGACGGCTCTGCGCCTTTGCTCTGCGCCTCGATGGAGGTCATCGAATGCGTGCCTGCCGAGGATTGCCTGCGGGTGACACCGGAGGCCGTGGATGCGCCCCAGTTTATCCGTATTGATTTCGAGGCGAACCAGATCAACACTGCCAGTGCCTCCGGGGCGACGAAAACCTCGCCCATCGAGCGTAGCGAGATGGTCGATGGCAAACTGATTCTGCAGGGCGCCGAAGACGGTGTCGAAGGCGTCCGCGATGGCCTGGGCTGGAGCCTGGCCATCGCCGAGGACACCGGCAAGATGGTGTTGACCGGTTCCGGCGACGCGGTCGGGTTTGTTATCTTCGGCGCCTGCACGCCCTTGTAATTTTTTCCTGCCGGGACCTGCAACTGGGGTCCCAATCGTCTATTCTTGAGGGAGCGGCCCGCGAGTACGGCGGGCCGCAGCTGTTATGGTCGGGGCGTTTAATCGAATAGAATAATAACAATGTGTTGGAATGCTCACCTGAGGGTAATGCCTGGCCGGGCGCGAGGCGGGTCCACCGCCTCGCCCACGCTGTTTGCGCCGGTCGCGCTGGAGGTGTGCACCTCATGAGTGTCTTTCGTGATCATCCGCTGAGACTGAACCATCCGCTGGGGCGGATGGCCCAGGACCCGTCCGGCGCCCGGGCGGGGCAGTCGCAGGCGCGGCTGCATGCCGAGCAGGTGGCGCTCGTTTATCGGCATGCGACGGTCACCTTCACGGCGGGCCTGCTTGTGGTGTTGTGTGTGGTCCTGGCGCTGCGCGAACAGGTTCCCCAGGCCACGCTGGTGCTCTGGTCGGGCGTTACGGTCGCGCTCTACCTGGTGCGTTTCGTTTTCACGCGGCGTTATCGCGCCGGGGTCGAATCCGTTCGGCAGGACGCAGCCTGGGATACGGGCTTTCGACTGGGTGCCTTTGCGTCGGGAATTTTGTGGGGTGTGCTCGGCTTCGCGCTGTTGCCGCAAGATTCCATTGTACATGTGGCCCTGATCGCGGTAGTGCTGAGCAGCATTGGCGCGGCGAGCGTTGTCGCCTATGCGCCACTCAGAGGCACCGCAGAGGTGTTCATCATCCCGGCGCTGGCGCCACTTGCGCTGCAGCTGCTGGTCAGCGGCGACCCGTTGCAGCGGCTGCTGGGCATCGTCGTGCTTATCTCGCTCGGCGTACTGCTTGCCTCGGCGCAGTATCTGCATGCGACAACCCGCAATCAGCTGCGCTGTGGTCTGATGAACGCGGACCTCATTACCGATCTGCAGGACGCCAATGCGGAGTCAAAAAGGCTCAATGCGGATCTGACTCTGGAAATCAGCGAGCGCCGCGGCACCGAGGCGGCACTGCAGCGTGAGCGGGAACGTCTGCTCGTAACACTGGAATCCATCGGCGACGGGGTGATTACTGCCGATGCAGCGGGTAACGTCGAGTACCTGAATCCGGTGGCGGAGCGTCTGACCGGCTGGTCGCAGGCGCAGGCAAAGGGCAAACCTCTGACAGAGGTCTTTCATCTTGTCGATGAAGAGACTCGCCAGCTCATTGACGATCCGGTGCGCGTGTCAGGCCGTGCCCGCGAGCGAGTGACGCTCCCCGGCTATCCAATACTTCTGCAACACGGGGTCGACACCGAACACTCGGTTGAGGTAACGGCGACTCCGGTGCTGGCAGGTGCCGAGGTCGTCCGCACGGCCGTGGTATTCCGCGATGTCACGGATCTGCGCGCCCTGGCAGAAGCCATGGCCTTTCAGGCCACGCACGATGCACTGACCGGGCTGGCAAACCGCCGGGAGTTTGAAATCCGGCTCGACAAGGCGATTGCCTCGGCCCGCAGCCAGGGTCTCGAACATGCGATGTGTTATCTCGACCTCGATCAGTTCAGGGTCATCAACGATACCTGCGGGCACATCGTCGGGGACGAGCTGTTGAAGGAGCTCGCCACCTATCTGCAGCCCCGCCTGCGGGAGACCGACACGCTGGCGCGCCTGGGCGGGGACGAGTTCGGTGTTCTTCTCGAGGGCTGCCCGCTTGCGCGGGCAGAACAGATCGCCGAGGGGCTGCGGGAGGCGGTCCGGGCCTACCGGTTCGTCTGGGAAGACAGAACGTTCGATATTGCCGCCAGCATCGGACTGGTCGCGATCAATGCCGATAGCGAATCGATCACGCAGATATTGAGCGCGGCAGATTCGGCCTGCTATGTCGCCAAGGACCGCGGCCGCAATCGCGTGCACATATTCCGGTCCGATGACGTGGCGCTGGCGCGGCGTCACAGCCAGATGCAATGGGTGTATCGTCTTCAGGATGCCCTCGAGAACAACAGGTTTTCCCTCCATTATCAGTCCGTGGCGCCGGTGCAGGAAAGCGGCGCGGCGGGGCGACGACCCTACCATGAGATTCTGGTGCGCATGCTCGACGCCGAGGGAAAGTCGATCGCGCCAATGAACTTCATTCCGGCGGCCGAGCGCTATCATTTGATGCCGGCAATCGACCGCTGGGTCATCCGTCAGGGGCTGGCGATTCTGGCGCACAAGCAGGACTGGTACGAGGGTGAGGTCTATGCCTTCAATCTCTCCGGCCAGTCACTGGGCGATGAGGGTTTCCTGGCGTTCATCAGTGCCGGCATTGATGGGTCGGGTGTGGCCGCCGAACATATTGGCTTCGAGATCACCGAGACTGCTGCAATTGCGAACCTGTGGAGTGCGCAGCGCCTGATCACCGTACTCAAGGCCCGGGGCTGCAGGTTTGCCCTGGACGATTTCGGTACCGGGCTGAGCTCCTTCGCCTATCTGAAACGCCTCTCGGTCGACTTCCTCAAGATTGACGGGCGCTTCATCAGACATATCATTGATGATCCCGTGGACTGCGCCATGGTCGAATCCATCAATCAGCTCAGCCACGTGGTCGGGATTCAGACGATTGCGGAGTTTGTCGAGACTCCGGCGATTCTCGCCCGGCTGCGGGAGATTGGCATTGACTACGCCCAGGGCGACGGCATTGATCCGATTCGTCCCCTGCAGTTTGATAACTGACTTCAAGAGGATGTGAGGCTATGCGTATTCTGCACACAATGTTGCGCGTGGGTGATCTGCAGCGCTCGATTGACTTTTATACGAACGTGCTCGGGATGAAGCTGCTGCGGCAGAAGGATTACCCGGATGGCAAGTTCACGCTGGCGTTCGTGGGATACGGTGAGGAACGCGATCACACGGTGATCGAATTGACGTACAACTGGGACACGGATCATTACGATCTCGGCGCGGGCTTTGGTCATATCGCGCTGGAAGTGAACGATGTCTACGAGGCCTGCGAGGAGATTCGCAATCGCGGTGGCAAGGTTATCCGGGATGCGGGGCCCATGAATGCAGGCACGACCATCATCGCCTTCGTCGAAGACCCCGATGGCTACCAGATCGAGCTGATAGGCGCGACGCACTGATCGGCGACGTCCGCTTTCGCCGCACTGACAATCACCGTTGCACGGCCCGCGCGATCCAGTAATCGAGGCTGAAGTAGCGCCCCGCCCCGACAAAAAACAACACCAGCAGCATGATGAAATAGGTTGCCGCAAACTCGATGCCGTTCTTGAGGATGGTGATATTGCCATATTCTGTCAGCGAGTCGATGTTGCCATGCGCCTCGAGCAGTTCGACGGCCTTTTGCTTGCGTTCCGCGGCACCTTCGATCATGTCCGTGCGCCATTCCCAGGGGACGGTAAGCTCGCTCTCCGGCAGTACATGCCAGCCGTTTTGCCAGTGAGCGGTTGTTGCGGCTACCGCCATGGTGACCATCAGGGGAATGGCGAACCAGCGTACCGCGAATCCGGCGACCAGGCAGATGCCCCCGACGAGTTCGGTCATGCCGGCGAGATAGACCATGAGCTGCGGTGCCGGCAGTCCCAGGGATTCAAACCAGAAGGCCACATTTTCCGCATTTGCGAGCTTGTTGCTCCCGGCAAGGATGAATATGGGTGCGAGGTAGATGCGCAGCGCGAGCGGGCCGAGAAAATCGAACACCCGGGTGGCATCGAGCAAACGTTGCAGGCTCAGTAGTAGTCGCATGAGTCAGTCTCAGCCGGGAATGCATACTTGTCGTGCAGACGCGGGGCGCTGCTGTTGGTCGAGTCTACACGAAAGCGGTCGACACGCAATCGTCGGGGAGTTGAAGATCGCGGGACGTCTCGCAAGTCCCGGGTTTCTTCCCGGGATGAACCGCGCCGGCTACGCGCGCCGGGACTGCCCTAAGGGGACCACATCAGTGACGGTGGGGACCGGCTCCGGGTAGCGTTCGTTCAGGGGCACGGAGACCCCCTGTTCGGTCACTGTGCGTGCATGATGGCGGCGCAGATGGCGGGGCGATGAGACGCCGCAGGCATGCGCAATCACACCAACTTCGTGCACCATGTTATGCGCGTAGTTGCTTACCCGCACGGCCTTCAGCTGCGGATCAAGGCCCCTCTGCAGGCGCGGGTTGTGGCTGGTAATCCCGGTCGGGCAGGTATCCTTGTTGCACTGCAGTGCCTGTATGCAACCCAGTGCGAACATGAAGCCACGCGCCGTCGCGCAAAAGTCCGCACCCATGCAGAGTGCCCAGGCCACAGCGGCGGGCGTGACCAGTTTTCCAGAGGCGATGACCCGGACACGGTCGCGCAGACCGTATTCGAGCAGTTTGTTCACAACCAGGGGCAGGCTTTCCCTCAGCGGTATGCCCATGTGATCCATCAGACTCATCGGGGCGGCGCCGGTGCCACCTTCTGCGCCGTCAACTGTGATGAAGTCGGGGGCGCACTCAGTGCCACGCCGATGGATTTCGCCGCACAGATGATCGAGCCATTCAAGCGAACCCATGACGGCCTTGAAGCCGACTGGTTTGCCGGTGATGTGCCGGATATGGTCGATCATATCCAGCAGGTCATCGACGCTGTTGATCTCGGCATGCCGGTTGGGACTGATGGAGTCCTGGTGCCTGGGTATGCCGCGAATGCGGGCAATCTCGTCGGTGACCTTGGCCGCCGGCAGGATGCCGCCCTTGCCAGGCTTCGCGCCCTGGCTGAGTTTGATCTCGAACATGCACACGCTGTCGTGTCGGGCGACCTGGCGCAGTTTTTCATCGCTGAGCTGGCCATCACCATCGCGTATGCCGTACTTGGCGGTACCAATCTGATAGACAAGGTCTGCGCCGCCTTCGAGATGATAGGCTGACAGGCCGCCTTCGCCGGTATTCATCCAGCAGCCGGCCATGCGGGCACCGTGGGACAGTGCCTGCACCGCGGGTCGGGAGATCGCACCGTAGCTCATGCCTGACACGTTGATCAGCGCGTCCGTGGTGTAGGGGTGCTCGCAACAGGGGCCGATGGTGACCGCTGCTGTCGGTGTGGCGTCTTCACCCAGCTTCGGAAACGGGCAGTTGAGGAAGAAGACAGAGCCGCTCGAGCGGATATCATGGGTGGAACCAAAGGGAACGGTGGTGTCGAGGTTCTTGGCGGCCTGGTAGACCCAGCTGCGTTCGGCGCGGTTGAAGGGCAGTTCTTCGCGGTCCTGGGAAAAAAAGTACTGACGGAAGAAAGCACCCAGATGTTCGAAGAAATAGCGGAAGCGCCCGATGACCGGGTAGTTGCGACGGATCGCGTGTTTGCTCTGGGTGATATCGATGACATAGGCGCCCAGTGCCCAGAGTATCAGCGCGCCGATCGCGACGACGAAGAGGGCGGCCAGGAGTTCCAGAGAGGTGATAAGAAAGTTGTTTCCCGACAGTTCCATGTTGCGCGCTTCCTTGTCTGTGCCCTGCAGTTTTTTTCTGTTCTCCGGGTGTAGCGGTCCGGTGGGGTGGTTCTTGAGGGAGGAGGGGCAAGGATACGATGTGCCAGTAAAGCTCTGCAGGTAGAACGGGTTACGCCCGACGCGCCACACGATCACACCACGGATCCGGCCGGCAATGCCTTGACCGGTTCAGCCGACACGCCGGCTGATGTCCCGGTCGCAGGATCGCAGAGCTCTACCCTGTTGCGGCGGAAAGTCCCAATGCTCGAAATCGAAATTCCCTGCGCCTTTTACGCCTGCGTCCAGCGCAGGCCAGATGCCTTTCGCACATCAAGGGGGGGCGGGTTCAGTCGCTATAACGAGACACTGATAGAACAGCTGAAGTCTACCCGGTTCATTTCTTGAGTCATAAGGGTTAGCATCGTTCCAATCCCTCCGCATAGTATTGATAGTTCGCGAAGCTTAGTGGCATGGAGTACCAGTGTTTAGGAGTAAGGACTGGAAGCTGGTTTGGTTAAGCGGCCTTCTAGGTGTCGGCTTTTATCTTGCTGATACGCTGGTAGATGTTTACCTGTTTCAGGAAGGTGACCTGATTGATCAGTTTCTGCACCCTGATCCGATCGAACTGTGGATGCGGTTTAGCGTTATAGCGGTGTCGCTGGCCTTTGGGGTTTTTGCGCAAATCATGCTCCATCGCGCCGACGCTGCAACCGAACAAGCGCGCACCTCAGAGAAATTCCTCGATTCGGTTATTGAAAATCTCCCCAACATGATTTTCATAAAAGATGCCGATCATCTGCGCTTTACCCGCGTCAATAAAGCAGGTGAGAAACTATTGGGGTATGACCGGGATGTGCTGCTGGGAAAGAATGACTTTGACTTTTTCCCGCATGAGCAGGCGGAATTCTTCACCCGTAAGGACCGACACGTTTTACACAGCAGAGCAACTCTGGACATTCCGGAAGAAGATATTGATACACAGGGCTGCGGCAAACGAGTTCTTCATACCAAGAAAATGCCTATTTTCGATGAGCAGGGCAACCCAGCCTTTCTTTTGGGTATCTCTGAAGATATAACAGCGCAGAAACAGACTCAACTGGAGCTGCTGCAGGCAAAGGCTAATGCTGAGCGTTACCTCCAGATTTCAGAAACCATGATCGTCGGGCTGGACGCCAAGGGCTGCATTACTCTGATAAATCAGCGCGGCTGCGAAATACTTGGACGATCGCAAGATGACCTGCTTGGCGGAAGCTGGTTCGATATCGCGATTCCGGAGCCTGAAAGAAAAAGTGTATACGCAATGTTTCAACAGATAATAGCGGGAGAGATTGCACCGGTTGAACATCATGAAAACGAAATTGTAACGGCGGGTGGGGATATCCGTTACCTGCTATGGCATAACACCTTGCAACATGGTCCGGCTGGAGAAATTGTGGGTACTCTGTCGTCCGGTCTGGACATCACAGAGCGCAAACATGCTGAAGACCAGCTCCGCCTTGCGGGGGTGGTCTTTAAGTCTACCAAACAAGGCGTGGTGGTTACTGACAAGGACAATCGTATCGTATCCGTTAACCCTGCATTTACGGCGATCACGGGCTATACGCAGCAAGAAGTCTTAGGAAAGAATCCTTCATCTATTAAATCCGGTCGTCACGACGAAGCGTTTTATCACAGACTCTGGGGAGAGATTGAGAGAAGTGGATATTGGGAAGGGGAGCTATGGGACCGACGAAAGAACGGAGAAGCTTACCCGTCCTGGCAGTCAATCAGCGCAGTCTTTAACCGGGACGATGAACTTACTCATTACGTCTCGGTGTTTTCGGATATAACTCCAATCAAGCAACACCAGAAGGATCTGGATTTCCTGGCGCACCACGATCCTTTGACCGGACTGCCGAACCGCCTTATGTTTAATGACCGGGTTGCACATGCGCTACAACGATGTATGCGGGACGGTACAGAGTTGGCGCTTTTGTTTATGGACCTTGATGATTTCAAGAGTATTAACGACACCTACGGTCATGGGGTCGGAGATCATCTGTTACAGGCTTTGGCTAAGCGGCTGGAAGCATTGTTGAGGAAAGAGGATACAATCGCTCGGTTCGGCGGCGACGAATTCTTAATCCTCCTGGAGTCATACGAATCCAGAGAGGGAGTTGAAGAGGTGGTGAAAAAGATTATGAGTGCAGTATCCTTTCCAATAGAGACAGAGGGTCATGAATTAACGGTCCATGCGAGCATCGGTATTGCTATTGGTCCGTCAGACAGTTCAAGTGGTTGTGTGTTAATAACGGCTGCGGACGCTGCTATGTACCGTGCAAAGGCATATGGACCCGGCAATTATCAATTCTGGTCACACGAAACATCGCAAGAATGCAACAGTGTAGCGATTGACCGCTTCTAGTACTCCGTTGCAACGCTGACAGCGGTCGAACGGAGTATCTGGAATGGTGCCAGGCCACCTGGCGGGAAGGCGACAAAGACTGCGCCCGTTTTCAGTGGCAACTCACCGTTAGTCAAGACCCGCTGACTGACAGGTTCTCTGGGCGGTCTCCACCCTCGACGCCGCCTCCATCGACTGCTCTAGCCCCGGTCCCAGGGGGCTGGCGTTTGGAATTCAACAATCGTATCGTTGTCCCCGGTGTATCGGCTGCTTTGCGGGTCATGAGCCTGGTGGTACGCAATGCGCAGGATATGCCAGCGACTCACCACATCGGTACACCGGTTTGGAGCCTATCTCAATTGAGGGACCGCTATGCCATTGAACAGACTCGTCGATTCCGGCGTTCCATTACCACTGCCTGATACTCAGAGGACCACATTCTCTGTTGATGGAATGGCCCGGTTCACCTGTAATACCTGGGACGAGATTCTCGCGGCACAAAGCGGCGGGCAGTTCGATATCGTCATCGTTGGATCAGGGATGTACGGAGCATATACGGCAGCCAAACTGTTTGAGCGCGGCCGGAGAATGGCTGAGGCTGTGGACGCCCCGCGAGTTCTGGTTCTGGAGTCAGGCCCTTTCCTGATTACTGAACACGTACAAAACGTGACCCGCCGCAGCACCGCACTCGGTTCCCTGGTCGGCGAGGACCTGGTCGAGCCCGCTCAGACGAACGAAGCGTCGTTCGTAAAACATTCCCGCTGCGTTGGCGGCAAGTCATTGTTCTGGGGTGGGTGGTCGCCGCGTTTCCAGAAGCAGGATATGGACAAGGTCGATGAAGACGGCGACAGACTGTGGCCGCAAGAGATCGAGGACTATCTTTTCCGCACGGGGTGGAAGGGCGGGTATGAGTACAGTGAGCGGGAAATCGGCGTTTATCCGGTGCAGGATTTCATCAACGGACCTTTATACGAAGCTCTGAAAAGCCGAGCCGAAGATGTCGTCAACAGCAATCAGGTGCCTTCTTTGAAGTCGGCATTGGCTCCACCGATTGCGGTTCAGGGGGAAGGACCCGGGTCCGGATTATTCAGTTTCGACAAATACAGCAGTGTTCCTTTGCTGCTGGACTCAGTGCGGGAAGACAGCGAAATCAGTGGCGGGAACAATTACTTACGCAGACTGTTCCTGGTGCCTTACGCCGAGGTGCTGAAACTGGAAACAGCCAATGGGCGGGTGAACCAGGTGGTGGTCGCATTAGCCGATCCAGCGGATCCGAAAGACAGAAGTAAGGCGCGGGTGGCGCGCTTGAATCTCAAGTCGAGCGCTCTGGTCGTGCTGGCTGGGAATACCATTAACTCAACCCGGCTGGCCCTGAACTCGTTTCCGCGTCCGGCGGCTTTGAATCAGAATGGAGAATTAATCGGGCGTAATCTGATGTATCACGTGCGCAGTAATTTTACCTGGCGTGTCAAGCGCTCCGCCCTCAATCTCCCGGTGCCTGATCCGACGAAAATAAAGACTGCCGCGCTCCATATCACCGGGTCTGCACCAACCTCAGGCAGCGGTGTCGGGCAATTCCACTTTCAATTTTATGCGGCACCCAATATGGATGTACCTATGTTCCCGGGTGCCAGCAAGGATCCCGAACGTTTTCTGTATCAGATGACACCGAATATCGAAGATATCGAGTCTATCCGAGAGGCCCAGGTCGGTCTCGGCAACGACCGCGTTGTGATAGGAATTCGCACGGTCGGGGAGACCTTCGGAGACCGCAGCAGCCCGATTGGCAGTAACCCGGATGCCAGCTGGATGAATGTTAATCCCTTCGGCGGTGCGGGGGATGACATCTACATCGAAAACGGCAACCCGCTGCGAGTCCCCAAGGCTTATGTCCACCTGGTGGAAACAGGCGACGATCGTGAGGTGCGGTCTGCGCAGGATAAGGCGGCCTTTGATTTCATCGAAGCCCTGGCCGTTCAGACGCAAGGTAACACCGGAGGGGGGTCATCAACCAGCCCTCAACCCGGGGCGATGATCGAGGTGATCGCCCAGGTTCCCGTCAATGTGATCCCGGATGATTCGTTCCGTATCGAAGACACCTCGAGTGGGCGCTTTTTCATCGGTCGCTTTGCCGGGCAATACCGGGTGCTCGATGCG
>Ga0209536_100004749_pt1 | contig 21394 bp, 19 predicted proteins | sample DeeMarSeWOR28_12_FD_187461 | JGI IMG/M metagenome (GOLD analysis project Ga0209536, IMG submission 187461) | Marine sediment microbial communities from White Oak River estuary, North Carolina - WOR-2-8_12 (SPAdes) (version 2) | ecosystem: Environmental > Aquatic > Marine > Intertidal zone >... | reverse complement strand
TCGTCGGCTTCTTCGACTTCTTCGGAAGCTGGGATCCCAGTCTTGCGTTCGTCATGCTCGGCGCCCTCGTCGTCTACACCCCCGTGTATCGATGGGCGGTTCGCACCTGGCAACGCCCGATCTGGGCGCCGACGTTCACACTTCCGACACGTCACGACATCGACGGACGTCTGGTTCTCGGGTCTGCGATCTTCGGCGTCGGCTGGGGTCTTGGTGGCTACTGCCCGGGCCCGGCCTTCACGTCCGTGGGCGCACGCTCCACGGAGGCGCTGACCTTCGGCGTGTCGATGCTGATCGGGGTGGGCCTCTATCAGCTGTTCATGCGTATTCGTGAAGGGCGCGCCGGGGGGCCAGCCGACCCGCAGGCCGCAGCCATGATCGACGGATGAGCCCCGTAAAGGGACTTCGCCGCGTGGGACGAGACTCCAGGCGCCACGGGGTTTCGCCCCCACAGTGCGAAAGGAGGGTTGGGTGTTGCCGATAGTCGAGTGGGTGCGCAACTATCAGCGCGCCGATCTCGGCCCAGACGTGATCGCGGGGCTGACGACCGCGGTGATGCTGGTGCCCCAGGCGATGGGCTATGCCCTCCTCGCGGGCCTACCACCGATCCATGGTCTTTACGCGTCCGTCGCGCCGATCTTGATGTACGCCGTATTCGGCACGTCGAGACACTTGGCCGTCGGGCCTGTCGCGATGGATTCGATCCTCGTTGCAGCCGCGGTTGGCGCCATCGCAGCCGTCGGCGCTGAGAGCTACATCGTCCTTTGCGCCGCCCTCGGCATGATGGTGGGCGTCATCCAAGCAGGGCTCGGCTTCCTCCGCGCCGGTTTCCTCGTGAACTTCTTGTCTCGACCGGTCGTCGCAGGTTTCACTGCGGCGGCAGCGTTGATCATTGCGGCGAGTCAGCTGGGGAACTTGCTGGGCATCAAGCTGCCGCGCACCCATCACGTGCACGCGGTGGTCTGGCAGGCTCTTCAGAGCTTCTCCGATTGGTCATGGCCCACGCTCGCGCTCGGCCTCGCATCGGTCGTCGCATTGGTTGTTGCGAAGAAGCGTTTGCCTCGGTTTCCGACGGCCTTGGCGGTCGTCGTGGCGGCGACGCTGCTCGTATGGCTTTTCGGCCTCGCGGAACGCGGGGTGGCGATCGTCGGAGAGGTTCCGGCGGGCTTGCCGGGCTTCAGCGTTCCTGCCGTGGACACCTCCATTCTCGTCAGCCTCATTCCGGCGGCGGCGACGATTGCCCTGGTGTCGTTCATGGAAGCGATCTCGGTCGGCCGTACCTTCGCAACGCAGTTTCGCTACGACGTCCTGCCGAACCGCGAGCTCATTGCCCTCGGTTTCGCCAACCTCGCAGGGGGCGCGACCGGCGGGTATCCCGTGGCCGGCGGCTTCTCTCGGACGGCCGTGAACGTGAGGGCGGGCGCCCGCACGCAGCTTGCGGCACTGGTGACCTGCGGCGTCGTGGTGATGACCCTGCTCTTGCTGACCGGCGCCTTCTACTATCTGCCCAAAGCCGCGTTGAGCGCCATCATCGTGGCGGCGGTCGCAAGCCTCATCGACATCAAGGGCGCCAAGGAGGTCTATCACGTCAAGCGAGCAGATTTTTACCTGCTCGTTCTGACCTTCTTTGCAACGCTCTCACTCGGAATCCAGTGGGGCATCCTCGTCGGCGTCGGCGCGTCGGTGCTGCTCTTCTTGGTGCGCACGACGCGCCCGCACTTCGCAGTCCTCGGCAGAGTCCCCGAGTCACAGACATATCTCAACGTTGCGCGTCACCCGCATGCGGAGACGCTCCCGGGGATCATTCTGGTGCGGGTCGACGCCCAGTTCTACTTCGGGAACGTGAGCTTCCTGAAGGAAACGGTGCGTCGGCTCGTCGACGAATCGGACGCGCCGGTGCGCTACTTCGTTCTGGAGGCAGCAGGCGTCAACGACCTGGACTCCGCCGCGGCGGCAACACTCGCGGAGCTCGACGAAGAGCTCGACGCACGCGGCATCAAGCTCGTGCTGACACGCATCAAGGGCCCAGTCCGCGACGTGTTGCATCGGACTGGCTTACTCGGGAAAATGGCGCAGGAAGGCCGCGTTTACCTCTCCACCCACCGCGCCATCGAGGTTCTTCGCTCCGGCATGGCGTTGCCAGACTTGTCTCCGGAGGGCGATGACCCGAGAGAAGCCGCCGACCAGGTCGGTTGTGGCATGCTCAATCCCCAGGCCCCGGAGCCGGGCGAAGACTTCTTTGCAACGTTGAGAAAGCAGAAGAGGTAGACCCTCACAGCGACAGCGACAGCGACAGCGACAGCGACAGCGACAGCGACAGCGATGGCGACAGCGACAGCGATAGCCTCAGGTGTCGACGGCCAAGTAGATCACGTCGTCGCCGACCTCGACCTCCTCGTTCGGCAGCACCGCGTAACAGCGACGGCCCACACGGATCTCGGTGACGCGATCGCGTCCGACCAACGTGCCTGGCTCGAGCTGCTGGAATCCGCTCCAGGGCGCACCGAACCTGAATTCTTCACTCGGTTTGGTGATCCTTTCGACCACATGGACCGTCCTTGGATCATCGCCACCGGTCACCGGGCCATCACCAATCGCGCCGGTCGCTCGCAAGAAGCGCAGCGCGATGTGGTACGCACGGTTTGCGATCTCCGGGTCGCCGTGGGCGCCGCATTCGACCGAAATCGCGGGAGTGCCGGCGACCTTGAGGAAGCCGATGATCACCTTGTCGGCAAGGCCATACCAGGATTGCACCAAGTACGAAATGCCGATGTGCTTCGCGACCTCGTCGATGTCGGCTTCGCCGTTACTGATGCCGAAGGCAGGGGTCGCGGTTTTGGCCGAGTGAAGGTCCAAGAGCACGTCGAGGTCCCGAAGCGGCTCTTTGAGCTCGAGGGCTCGGTGATGCTCGTAGCCCCACGCCTCCGGCCGCAGCTCGTCGACGAATGCGAAATTCCACAGCCGGTTGAGGTCGTCGCCTTCTGGCGTGTGACGAAGGCCGAGCGCGGTAGCCGCGGGGTTTGCGTGAATCAGAAACACCGTGCCTTTCGCGGGCGCGAGCGCACGACTCTCGAAATCCCCCGCGATGCGCTGCACCGCCAGCGCTCCGCAAGGCTCGTTTCCGTGTATCGACCCGCACACGGCGACGTGAGGACGGGGCCAATCCGCGGATGCCGAGATGCGCATCACGCCTGGCTTCACTTCTTCGACGTACACAGCTATCTCTTCGTCTCGCGGTCCAATACCTGTCCCGTCTTTTCGAACCAGTGATTCGCCTCGGCGGGGCTCTTGCCGACTGCGGTGATCCCGAGCTTCCCGAACTCGCTCAGCGCTCCCGTGAAGTGGAACAGCACCCCCGATTCGGACCAAGCTTGATAGTGCAAACCATTCACGGCAGCAATGTCCAACAGGTCTTCGACGAGCAGCCCGCAATAGCTCTCGGATTGCATCGAATCGGTTGCAACGTAGAACTGTGGCTCACCCCTCGGCGTCATGTAGAGGCCGGTGCCAGGATCGTAGCGGCCGTCGGTCATCATGCGCAGCATCATCATGGGGTGCGTCGTGCCGCCGAGACGCAGATTGGTCTCGATGGCGTACTGTCGCCATGCACCATCGTTCGAGCGCGTGCACAGAAAGTCGACCGCGAGCCGTCCGACCGCTCCCTCGGCTTGCAGGACTTCGCCCACCCGCAGTGCGTCCCGTTGAATCGTGATGCGATAGGCCGCATCGGCCGGAAATCGGCAGCCGGCGTAGATCTGCCCGTCGATGCCATCGACCAGCTGGTCGTGCGTCGAGATCGGATCCAAGCCGCCGGTCGGGGAAATCCGAAGCTGGCAGCTCGGTGCCCGCTTGTTCGGGTCCTCGAGGAAGGCCTCGATGATGCCGCCTTCCCGGTCGAGCTTCTCCAAGAAAGTCGCCCAGGTCTGTCGTCCGTCCACGAACCGCATTCTCGGAAGCGCATCCGCCACGGATTGTTCGCGTGATGCCCGGCTCGCGCCGCTGCCCGGCGCTACGGCTCCGAGGCTCTTGAGATCGAAGATCGCATTGCCATGCCCGCTGAAGCCCGTGTTGTGTTTCACGACCACCCGCTCCAGCCCTTCGGTTTCCTCCCAGAGTCCGACGATGGCTTCCACCAAGCTCGCCTCGGACTTCAGGTTCTCCGCACCTGGAAGCATAGGCACGCCTGCTTTGCGAAATGCCCAGCGCGAGCCGCTCTTGGTTCCGAGCCATTGCAAGTCGGGGTCGACGCCGTAGAGGGGGACGCCAAGTGCGACGGCGAGGCGCCGCTCGAGCTCCGACACCGTGAAACAGGTCATCATGGCGCACTCCGGCTTGATCAAGCCGCGAATGCGCTCGATGACCCGGGGGCGCCGCAGCACCTTCTCCGACAGGGGCAGCAAAGAGCTGTCGAAGAGCGATAGGACGGTGAGCCGTTCGCGCATGTGCTGGTTGGGAATGCCGCTCACCAACGAAAGCATGTAGTCGACGGCAGCCGGATGAATCGGCGCCGACGTCACGTAGATCAAGCGCGTACGCGGGTGCCGGAGCAGGTTGAACGCGAAGAGCATCCGCTCCTCGTAGTGAATCACGCCGTCGATCGCGACCGTGTCGATGCCGTCGAAAGAGAGAGACGGTACGACGACGATGTCCCGCGGCTCGGGCCCGTCGCCGTCGGCCAACGCCCAGCGCGACTCGAGGTGGGCTTGAAGCTCGCGAAATGCCCTCACCTCGGCGGCATCGACACCCATTGCTAGTGTATAGCACGGGTGTGCCGGATTTACTTGCGATGCGGGCAGGAGAAGGGCACAAGATGCTCAGTGGCTGTCGTCATCGAGTTGCTCATCCCTCTGGCTGTCGTGGGGCTCATCGGTTGGGGGCTCTGGCTTTGGTACCGGCTCAAGCTCGCGCGCGCAGAAGAAGCCGAGCGCATGCAGGAAGAGCTCAGCGAGCTCCGAGCTTACAAGCGCGACACCGAGGCTCGTCTCCAGGCGCTCGAAACGATCGCGACTCTCGGCGAGGGAAGGGTGCGTGTCGACTATCGAGAGCTTCGCGAAGACGACGATGACGCCCAGAAACGAGAGAGCTGACCGTGACCGACGCTCCGACGAACGAACCGCAGCGCGAAGGGCTCTTCGGATTCCTGTCCCGCCGACGATTCTTGAAGACGAGCCTAGTTGCGGGCGGTGCCATTCTCGGCGTGGGTGGTGGTGGCTTGCTAGCGCTCCGGGGCCGTGCACCTGAGGTTGCCGGCCTTCGCGTCCTCGACGCCCACGAGTACCGCACGCTCCAGAGCCTCGTGGAGGTGATGCTCCCGCGCACCGACGAGATCCCCGTCGATGTCGCGTCGATGGACCTCCCCCGCGCGTTCGACGAGTTCTTGGCGGATGAGCCTGCGCAGAACGTGAAAGACCTTCAGAAGGCATTGGTGTTGATCGAGTTCGGCCCGTTGGTCTTCGACCGGCGCATCACGACCTTCTCGCGTTTGCCCCTCGGCGAGCGGACCGAGCATTGGGACGGTTGGGGCGTGAGCGACAGCTTGCTCCGGCGGCAGGTCAGCATCGCGATGCGAAAGTTCTTCAATCTGGTGTATTTCGACCACGAGGAGGTTTGGCCGCACATCGGCTACCCCGGTCCATCCTTGAAGCGTCAGCGAGGGATGAGCCCATGACGGGCGCGATCGTCGATCTTTCGAAGAATCCTGTTCCGGAATCTCTGACCACGGAGATCTTGATCATCGGCTCGGGCTCGAGCGGGGCAACGGCCGCGCGTGTTCTCAGCGAGGCGGGTCACGAGGTCGTCGTGCTCGAGGAGGGGCGAGATCTCGCGTCGGCCGAGCGGACCCAACGGGACGCGCAGATGTACGATCAGCTCTACATGGATCGTGGAGGGCGCGCCTCGCACGATCTCTCCGTCAGCGTTTTGCAGGGCCGAGTCCTCGGCGGCGGCGGCGTCATCAACACGTGTGACGTGGTGCCGATTCCAACGTCCGTACTGCACCATTGGGCGACCAAGTATGGGCTCGAGGACTTCGCGCCGGATCGATTCGCGCCTTTCGAACACGACGCACTCGCCGACCTCTCCGCGAGCCGCATTCCCGAGAACCTCGTCAACGTCGCAAACAACAAGCTTCGACAGGGGGCGGAGGGGCTTGGGCTTCGAGGCGAGCTCATGATGCACAACCGCGTCGGTTGCCAGGGCCTCGGCACCTGTCTCATCGGCTGCCCGATCCATGCCAAGCAAAACCCACGCATGGTCGCCATCCCCAAGGCCATCAGTGCGGGCGCACGCATCTTCACGCGGGCACGCGCCGTCAAAATCAGCAAGGCCGACCAAGAGCTGAAGGAAGTCTCGGTCCGCGCGCTCGACCCGCTGGGCTACCACGAGCAGGGGAGGATCACGATCCGCGCCAGAATCGTGATCGTGGCCGCCAATGCCATCGCATCGGCGCAACTTCTGCTCCGCTCGGGCGTCGGGAACGAGCATGTCGGGAAGAACTTGATCCTTCAACCGCAGCTTCCGATCATCGGCCTGTTCGATGAGCGCATCGCCGCCTTCGATGGGATTCCGCAGGCGTACGCGATTACCGAGTTCGAGCAGGATGACCACCCGGAATTCGGGCTCTGGGGTTATCGGATCGAGGCGATCATGGGCACGCCCGGCATCGTGTCCACCATGTTGCCCTTCACCGGAGTTCCGGGAATCCAGGGCATGGCCCAATACGATCGAATGGCGGCTTCGCTCTTGCTCGCGCCCGACCGGCCCTCCGGGCAGATTGAAGTGGCTCGCGACGGCCGACTGACGATTCGCTACGAGCAGCGCCCCGACCACCAACAGCGCTTGCGTGATGCGGCCGAGAACGCAGCGAAGGTCTATCTCGAGGCAGGGGCACGCGAGGTGCTCGTCCCGACGGTTCCGGCGGTTTTCATCCGGTCATCCAAGGAAGCGACGAAGGCCCAGGAGATTTCGTTCGCTCCTGCCACGGCCCCGATGATTAGCGCGCACCAGCAGGGTACCGTGCGGTTTGCCGCGTCCGAACGCGATGGTGGGGCCAGTCTCGATGGGCTGGTATTTGGCACCAAAGACGTCTACGTGTTCGACTCGTCTGGGTATCCGACGACCGCATCGAGTCACACGATGACGCCGATCATTTCGTCCTCCAGGATGCTCACTGCCAAGCTCCTCACCCGGATCTAGCGAACGGCTTCATTCCTCGTCGATTTGAATCGACTGCGTGGGACACATCATACAAGCATCCCGCGCCTTGTCTTCGAGGTCGTTCGGGATGTCGTACGTTTGGATTCTGAGACTGCCGTCCTCCGCGAAAGAAAAGAGCTCGGGAGCCTCTTCGCAACAGACGCCGTAGTGATTGCAGGTCGCTGGGTTGTACATGATCTTCATGGCTTGCTCAGCAGCTCCTGTTCTTCATGTTCCATGTCGTCCCGGATTGCGCGGGCCAGCTCCCGAACACCCGTAACCAGTTTTGCCCCCACCTCGGTTTCATCCAGGTCGCGAATGATTCGGTCGAAGAGCTCACGCTGTGCCTGATGCTCTTGGTGCAACTCCGCCGCCACCGCGTCGGCCTCACCCTCTGCCGCCAGCGACGGCAGCTGATACTCCTCGTAGTGAAGATGCTCGAGCAAGACGTTGCCGAGCACTTGGAGCTCTTCTCGCAACGCGACGACCGACTTGGCGTCTTCCTCGCTCACGTGCTCGGTCAAAGCCTCGACGCGTCCGAGAAGCGCCGAGATCCGCGCGTGCTCGCTTCGGATGCGCGATCTGATCTGTTCCGCCGTTGCCGGCCCTACAGTGTCCGACTTTCTGTCCATCTACGCTGCGGCAAGCCGCCGACGTCGCTCTGCCAGTGTGAGCGGCTTGCTCACCTCCTTGAGCCCATCATACTCCGCTTGCGCTTGCTTGTGGTACCACTCGGGATAGAAGTGAGTGCACCATTTGCGGAAATCCGCGATGGGGCCGTCGCCGTCGCAAAGCATCGGCTGGTTGAAGAACGCCTTGTTCTCCCAGACGGGCGCATCTTCTTCGAGCTGTCGGGCGATCTCTCTCGTAAAGGCCTTCCCAACCCCCTCGGTGATCTCGGCGCCGCCGATCTTCTTGACCGTGAAGGAGAAGCGAACATCGCAGTATTCATCGTCAATCGGGGTGACTGACGCCATGTTGGTCGTCTCGACGATGCCGCGGAACCGGCTCACCGAGAAACCGAAGCCATGCACCTCGACGTCGAGCTCGCCGGTCACGTCTCCGCGCGGCGTATTGTAGAGGGCGTCCGTGATCATGTTGATACGCGGATACTCGAGCTTGATCGTGTGGGGTTGAGGCACGATCTCCATGCCGTGTACGTAGCGGAAGTGTGCCTTGTCGACCACGTTCTCGCACATGTCTTGGTTGTGCGTGCGTAGCTTCCAGCGTTGCTTCCAATAGGGCGTCCAGGCATCGTTGTTCCACTCTGGGATCTGCGGGATGTCCCACGCTGGCTCTTTCCCTTCGATGTCGTGCCAAACCATGATGATGCCGTTGCGCTCGATCACCGGCCATGCAGTCACGTTGGCTTTGCGAGGAAGGTGCTTCGCGTAGGGCACCTCCGTGCACTTGCCTGAGCCGTCGAACTTCCAGGCATGGAATGGGCAAACGAGGCCGCCGCCTTCCACTTTGCCGCCGTGACCGAGATGTGCGCCCATGTGCGGGCAGAACGCGTCCAGCACACTGACTTCGCCGTCTTCCGTGCGGAACATGACCATCTCGACGCCGAAGTACTTGAGCGGCATCACGTCGCCGGAGTCGAGCTCGTCCGAGTACGCCACTTGGAACCAGCCGCGTGGGTAGCGTGGAATCGGAAAGCGTGGTCTCTTGCTCATTGCTGTTCTCCCTCATTCTGCCGCGTCGGCGGCGCTGCTTCGCGGTGTGTAGAACTGCGCGTACCACCGGCGAAACTCCCCGATTGGACCGTCGCCGTCGCACAGGATCGGACGATCGAGGTAAATCTTGTTTTCCCAAATCTGAACGTCCTGCAGATAGCCGTCGCGCATGTTGTCGATGAAGTGATCGATGAGCTCGTCGGTCATGCCCTCGACCGCCTTCATCGAAACACCGAAGCGGAGCATCACGTTGTCGTCATCGATGGGCGTATGGGCGTTGATGATCACGCCGAGCCCCTTGCCATACATCTTCGTGACTTGATACGCCGGCCCGTAGTAGGTGGCCGTCGACTCGAACTCGTCCTTTCCACCATGGACGGGGTAGGCGACCGCCTTGATCTTTTGCTGGCCGATGTGATCCGTGTAGGTGTTGCTAAACGAGCCCGGCACAGGATGGGTGTTGTGCACGGGAATGAAGTGACCGGCGTCCGCGAGGTTCTCCGCGATGGCCAGCGGCGGTGTCTTGATTTGCAGCTTCGCGTATCGCCATGGAAGAAACTCGGGGTCATCCCATTCTTCGAGCGCGGGAATCTCCCAATCGGGCTGACTCTTCTCACGATCGTGCCAGACGAAAATCATTCCGTTGCGTTCCATGACCGGCCAGCACGCGACCGCGGCCTTGGGCGGGATGCGCTTCGCGTAGGGGATCTCGATGCACTTGCCCGTGCCGTCGAACTTCCAAGCGTGGAACGGGCAGACGATTCCCTCGCCTTCGATCTTGCCACCGTGCCCTAGGTGCGCGCCCATGTGCGGGCAGTACGCATCCAGCACTTTTGGCTCGCCCGACTCGGTACGGAACAGCACGAGCTCCTGATCGAAGCGCTTCATTGGCACCACGTCGCCGGGCTTCAGCTCTTCGGAAAACATCAGCATGAACCAGCCGCGGGCAAAACCCGCCCAGGGGTTCGTCTTCGTATCGGGCATCATCGGAAGCTCCTGAAAATAGAACGTGTTTCACTAGAACATGTTTCAATTCTGGCAACCAAGCAAGGCAGAACGTGAGGCCTGCCCCCACGAAAAAGGAGGTGTCTAGCTATTGACCATGAAAACCTAGACCTTATCTAGACAGTATGGGAGCGATTCGGAAACCGAGACTCGTGATTGCAGGCGCTTCTGGCTTCGTCGGACAGGCCTTGGCGCCCGTCCTCGCCGAGCGCTTTCACGTGGTCGGCCTCTCGCGCACGCCGCGCGCGCCTGGGGGTGGTTTCGCGGAATACCGGTCCTGCGATCTGTTCTCGCTCAAACAAGCCGAGGACGCGCTCGAAGGCGCCGAGTACGCGGTGTACCTCGTCCACAACATGATGCCCTCGGCCCGGCTCACGCAGGGCGACTTCGCGGACCTCGACATCGTCTGCGCGGACAACTTCGCCCGCGCGGCGGCTGAGGCCGGGGTCCGCCAGATCGTCTTCCTCGGCGGTCTTTGCCCCGCGGACAAGGAGCTCTCGAAGCACCTAGCCAGTCGCCGCGAGGTGGAACGCACACTCGGGGGCCACGTGGTACCCGTCACCACGCTTCGCGCAGGCCTCATTCTCGGGGGACGCGGCTCGTCATTTCAGGTGATGGCGCGACTGGTTCGCCGGTTGCCGCTCATGGTCTGCCCGCGGTGGACCAACACCAGAACCCAACCGATCGCGCTGCGTGATGTCGTAGCCTTGATCTCCGGTGTGGTCGGGAGGGAGGACTGCTACGACAGGGCCTTCGACATCGGGGCACCCGATATCGTGAGCTACAAGCAGATGATGGAGATGACGGCGGACGCATTGGGGACGCGGCGTATTTTCATTCCATCGCGGGTCCTCTCGCCTGGACTCTCGCGCCTCTGGGTGAGCTTGATCACCCGCGCTCCCAAGGCACTCGTGGCCCCGCTCGTCGAGAGCCTTCGTCACGAGATGATTGCTGCCGATGATGGGCTTGCCCAGCGCCTCGGAATCGAGATGACCCCGACCAGGGACGCGATCCGACAAGCCGTGGCGGAGCTCGACGGCACGGCTCCGCACGCATTCCGCGGCGGGGCGTCGCTGCATGCTCCCTCGCTCGTGCGCTCAGTCCAGAGAATGACTCTGCCTGCTGGGTGGACGGCCAAGCGTGCTGCGACCGAGTACTTGCTCTGGCTTCCCCGCATGCTGAGCGGTCTCCTTCGCGTCGATCTCGCATCGACCGACCACTTCCGATTCGTGCTGGCGCCCCTGCGTGTCACTCTGCTCGAGCTGAGGCGCGCGCCCGAGCGCAGCCGTCCGGACCGTCAGCTCTTCTACGTCACCGGCGGCCTCCTTTCCGGTAGCCACGGCAGGCCTCGGTTCGAGCTTCGGCAAGTCCTCGGCGGGCGCACGCTCTTGACGGTCGTCCACGACTACGATCCTCGTCTTCCCTGGCTGATCTACCTGGCAACCCAGGCCATCTTCCACCGGTGGCTCATGCACCGCTTCGCGGCGCACCTGGCGCTCGGCAGCGCGCTTAACCGTCGCGTTCCCGATTCTGCCGAGGCGCTGTCTTCTTAAACCATGAAATTTTCCTTACTCATTCCTCTTCCGATAACCCGAGGTTGCTCGCTCGTATTGGGCGAGCGCCCTCACCTTCTCCGGCCTCGGGGCGGGTGAGCCGAGCAATGCACCAGCAAGCGATGAACGAACACACCACCCCCCTTCACCATCATGCGCGTTGCCTGGTGCCCCCCTTTGCGCGCTCGCCCCGACGCCCATGTCCATCATGAACAGCACCGCAGAAGAAACCAATGGCCTGTACCCCATGCGCGTGGTTTCGCGCCTGACCGGCCTCACCGCAGACACGATTCGCGTTTGGGAGCGCCGCTACGGCGCGGTCGATCCCGAACGGACCGACGGCAACAAGCGACGATACAGTGGCGAGCACGTGCGTCGCCTCGTCCTCCTGAGACGGGCTACGGAGCTCGGCCACTCGATCGGGCAGGTTGCATCACTGCACGACGAAGAGCTCCGTCGCATCATCGGAGAGACCGGGCCGGATATCGACAGCCAGGTGTCGCTGTATGACGCGCTGGTAGAGGACTATTTTCAGGCGATTCTGAGCTTCGACGTCCAACGCGCGGAGTCGATCCTCACACGAACCGCCGCGATCCTTCCGCCCATGACGCTGACCCTGGAGGTGATCGTGCCGCTCATGCGTCGCGTTGGCGAAGCTTGGATCCGAAACGAGCTCCGTGTCGCGCACGAGCACATCATCTCGGGTCAGCTCCGAAGCTTGTTGGGTACACTCATGCGTCACGCCGAGCCGAGGCCTGGGGCACCACGGATCATCGTTGCGACACCGCCCAGGCACTTGCATGAGTTTGGCGCCATCATTGGTGCGTTCATGGCAGCCAGCCGTGGCTACGAGCCAATCTATCTCGGCACGCACATGCCCTTCGACGAAATGTCCGAAGCGGCGGACCAGGCCGGGGCATCGATCATCTTGTTGAGCATCGCGCGGAACTGCGAGCCTGGTGAGCACCTCAGTCTGGTGGCTGGAATCGAGAGCCTCGCGCGACGCCACGAGGTCTGGTTGGGCCTACCGGAAGGGCACGAGCTCTGCCGCAATCGGCTGCCGGCCAAGCTGCTATTCCGCTACGAGGATCTCGATGCCCTCATGGTGAGCCAAATCGGATAGACTTCGCCGTCATGGCGAAGCACATCGTTTGGTTGGCTTGTGCACTGGTGACCTCCATCGGTGGCTGCGGCTCGGGCGGCGACTCTAGCTCACGCCTGGTCGTCACGGCCGACTGGCTAAACCGGTCCCTCACGCTGCTCGACTACGAGAAGCTGGTCGACGGACAAAGCGATGCCTCAGCCTCCATCGTCGGCACCATCGACCTGTCGGCCTGGGCGCCCGGTCCGATCGAAGTCGAGCTCACCCCGGACGGCAAGACCGCCGTCGTCTCGGTCGGCCCCGCTTTCTTCGATGTGCTGCCCGGATTGGTCGGTGACCCCGACATTCCCTCTGGAGGGGCCTTGCTCATCGTAGACCTCGAGTCGGCGCAAATCGACGAGGTGCAGACGAAGGATGTCCCGTTGGGCATTGCGATCAGCCCGGACGGGACGACCGCATACACTGCGAATTATGGGACGAACGGCGCACGCGGAGACAGCCTCTCGGTGATCGACATCGTCGGTCGCCGTGTGCTCGAGGAGGTCGATGTCGGGAGCGGTCCTGAGCAGGTCGCATTGAGCGCCGATGGGAGCCTCGGCATCGTCAATGTCGTCAGCGGCCGCGGCGTGCGCGTGTTCCAGACTGCAGATGTTGGAGGGACCATGTCGGATGTGGTGGAAACCGGTTCCGATCCCTCCGACGTAGCCTTCCTGCGGGGCAACGATCGAGCGGTCGCTGCGAACAGCTTCACGTTCGATCTCGCGCTCATCGACACCTCCGATTCTGGAAGCCCCGTCGTGCTCGACACGACCGCGCTCGGCACCGGCGTTCCGTATGGGGTGACCTACGTCCCTGCTCGAGACGAGATACTCGCCACTGCGGCCGCCACGGGCACCGGCTTGCCGACGCATCTCGTCACATTCACGCCAAGCGAGAACGAGTTGATTCCAGACACCCCGCTCCCGCTTCCAGGGGAGAATTTTCCTTTGACCGCCGCCGTCGACCCCGAGGGCAATTTCGCGTTCGTGGCTCACATCGTCGACCACAAGCTGTCGATCATCGAGCTGGCCACCGGCGAAACCAGGTCAATCGAGTGGCTCGACGAGTCCGGTCCCTCGTACGTCGCCGTGCAACCCTGAACGAACGATCACGACGCACACGGCGTTCCGCTCGGGGCGGAACACGGGCGATGGCGCGTGGTCCTTTCTATACTGATGGACGGAAGAAAAGGGGGGTCTTTTCTTCATTGGGGGTCATACATGTCTTTTCTTCCAAAGTGGGGATTCGCTGGTTTGTTGTTTGTGGCGGTCCTGTGGATGGTGCCGGGGGAGGCACGCGCGTATCCGGAGGAGCCCTACAGCTTGGATGAGGGCGCGAAGGCGCATTCGAAACGCTTCCACATTCTCGGGGAGCTTGGTCTCTTTGCCGGCAAGCTCGAGGGCGACCAAAGATCGATCGTGCTGTCGCCAATCTTCGAGATGCGGTTTCAGCTCGCGTACAGCTTCTTGATGCAGGTGGAGTGGGGCTTCTCGTATGCCAACGTCGACCGTGACGCGAACGGCGATACCGACCCCGACAACGCATTTCGCGCGGGAAATCCATACCTGGCATTTCACTATCAGGGCAAGAAGAACCAGTTCTCCTACCGCGCGGGCGTTGGCGCCACCATCCCCGTTGCCACTGTGCCGAACGGTCTGGACGACCGATTCGACGGCACTGAGCAGTCTGCTTACACGCTCGCGGCTGCGCTGCGCGGCAATACCAGTTACTGGCTCTGGGACGCGCACACCGTGAGCGTCATCGTCCCGATCGCCGTGGAACGCCGGAAACAAAGCGGGTTTCTCTGGGGTGCCTACCTCGACACGGGGGCACTCATCAAGATCGACGAACGGAGTAATCGCACCTCCAAGACCGACTTCATCATGCAAATGGCGGCCATGATGGGGTATCAGGCCACCGACTGGCTGCGCGTCGGATCGCGCTTCAGCTTGGTGCTGATCCCGAAGTTCCGAGAGAACAATACACAACTCGCCGTCGAGCCCTATCTCAGATTCGGCAACGACAACGCGTTCGGCGTCGTCCGGCTCAACATCAACCTCGACAACCCCTGGGGCTTCTCATTCGACGATCGCCAGGTCTGGGGACTGCGGGTCGGCGGCGGCGCGGCGTTCTAACCGTCGATCCCCTCGGGGTGTTGCACCTCCAGTGTGATCCGCATATCTTCGCGCGGCTTCGGGCACGTGGTTGGGCCCGAGCGTTGGTTGGATATCGTGTTTGTCGTGCTAGCCCTCGCGGTGGCACTCTTCGTCTTCGTCATGGGGGCTTGGGGTGTGTTCGCGCCGGGGTCCATATTTGCGTTCATCTCGGGCTGGAGCTCGAAGACGGGGTTTTGGCTGGCCGTATTGCTGCGTCTCAGCTTCGGTCTCACCTTGTGGTTCGCGGCACCGGACACGCGCTTGCCCATTCTTCTGCGAGCCCTCGGCGCGCTCGCCATTGTCATGGCGTTCACCTTGCCGCTGATCGGCTACCCTCGTTTCAAGCGCGTCATCGAGTGGTGGACGAACCAGTCCCACTTCGTGATGCGCATCTGGTCGTTGCTCGCCGTGGCGATCGGCGGCGTCGTGCTTTGGTCGCTGACCTAGACGAAGATCGGTAGGTCCGAACCGGCGAGCGGGAAGGCTGCCTTGTAGTCGTTCGGCACGCCAGCGAGATCGCGCAGTGCGCGATGCACGTCCGCGATGCCGAGTCGCATGCCCTCTGCCTCGTTGGGACGCCCCGTGGGCCCGAGCGTGATCGGATCCACCAGGAGCAGGTTGTGCCGATCGTCGGTGCCGCCGATGACGCGGTTTCCTGGGATGCCGGGACCCATCATCATCATGCTGCTGATGGGCCAGTGGTCCTTGCCGTTGCCGCTGTTGTAGCCCGGGGTCCGGCCGAAGTCGGAGCCCATCACGATCGCCACCTTGTCCGCGATGCCCATACGCTCGGCCTCTTGCATCGCGAAGTTGGCTCCGTTCACGAAATCGATGAGGCGCGGCAGATGGTTGTTGTCGTGGTTTCCATGCGTGTCGAAGCCGCCCATGCTGACGCTCACGCTGACGGAGAGGCCTGCCTGGTACGCAGCGAGGGCGACTTGAATCTGCCGCTGAAGCCGATCATCGGCGAAGCTCTCGGGAAGCGACTCGGAGACGCGCTTGAGGTCGTCCTGGCCGAGCCGCGCCAAGATGAGCTCGTCCTGGCCTGCCCAAATGCGCGGGAGGCGTTGCCGCCCTTGCAGCCTCAGGAGCCGGAGCTGCTGCTCCCGCTGGACGATGCCCGGCACGTCTTCATGTCCGAAGTAGTTCTCGTCCGAGCCGGTCGGATCCGGCCGGGCTGGGAACGCCAGATTGTGGAGCAGCCCGCCGTCACCGAGGGGCACTGCGTTCGTGACCCCTTGGGTATCGAGATAGCCGCCGTAGCCGATGAGGGGCATCGGCAGGGTCGGGCCGTGCGTCGCCGCGATCAACGCACCGATGGGCGGATGCCCCTCTGCCGTTCGCCCGCTCCACGTGCCTCGGGTACCCTGGTCGTGTCCGTTCGTGCCGGTGTCCATTCCGTTGATGACGAGAAGGCGCTGGTAGTGCTCCTGGAAGAACGCATCGAGTGCGGTGCCGTCGTCGCCAAGCGGTGCGTACTCGATGTTGCCCGCAGTCCGGATCTCGCTCTTGGGGAATCGGCCCATCGGGTCGTTCTCGTTCTCGTTCTCCCGGCCCTTCGGGTCGCACAGGTGTGTCGGGTCCCAGCCGCCGCCCGCGTGCATGAAGATCCAGTACGTTCCGGTGTATGCGGAGCCGCTGATCGACTGCGCGCGGCCGCGAAGCGGGTCCACGATGGACGGCAGGACGCAAGTCAGCCCTGCCATGCTAGCCATTCTCAAGAAATCACGACGATCCACAGCTAGTCCTCCCTCACTCGTACAGATACCGGTAGTCGGCCAGGAGATAACTCACGGCTGCCATCCAAGCGCGGACGGTGTACTCGGAGTCGCGGTTGATTCGACGCTCTTGCGGTAGCAGCTCATCGGTGTTGCGATCCCGGTTCAAGCGGCACTGGTCGACGAGCTCTTCGCTGACGGAGCCGTCACTCAGACCTTGCCGGCCCAAGCCGTAGGCTTCCATCAGCACGCCGATGGTCGCGCTCATTTCCTCGTCGCTGACGTCCTCGCCGAGCAGGTGCGCGTGGAGATGCCGCACGTTGTCCTGCACCTGATTCGATGACTCGGACAAAGGAGTGTCGCGGTCGATGTATGGGAACAGCATCCGATCGTTCGGTGGCTTCGAAAAGTCGTAAGGTACCGCGGAGCACGCGACCTCGTACGCCATGCGCTGGGCGAGGCTCGCCATGACGCCGTTTGGCTCAGTCACGCGCTGCGTGACCAAATCCGAATCGATGCCGCCATAGAAGATCCGGTATTGGTCGAGTAGGTAGTCGGGCCTGCCCGGACGCTGCCGCCAGCGCACCCCGGTGGTCGCCTCGATCTTGCGCGATAGATGCTCGGGTGTGAGCAGGCGCGCCGTTCCGAAGGTCGAGAGCTCCATCTCCATTTCCGCCGTCATTGGCGCCGAGTTCTTCGCACGGAAATAGGGGCTGAGAACGATTTCGCGCACCAGCAGCTTGAAGTTGTGATTGCTGTCGATGAACCGGCGCTGAATCGTGCGCAGAATCTGTTGCTGCAGGTTGTACGCGCGCTGCAGCGCTTCGGGGACGTTCGGATCCACCGACGGCTCTGGGTCTGGAACGGGGGGAGGGGGCGGCGGAGGCTCGCTGCCACCCATGCCGCCGAGACCGATGTCGCCACCGGTGCCAGCGGCACCCATGTCCCCACCCATGCCACCGAGACCCGTGTCGCCACCCATACCGCCAAGGCCGACGTCGCCACCCGCGCCGCCAAAGCCCATGCCACCTGCACCTCCATCGCCACCTGCACCGCCGCCGGCCTTCGCTCCAAAGTCCGGCATCGAGGTTTCCGCCATTTCGGGCGTCATCGCGAGACTGATGTCGAGAATCTTCTGACCCGTCAGCCCCTCGAAAACCGTCTTGACGGTCGCTTGCGCGAAACGCGGATTGTCCGCGAGCCGCTCCGCGAACCACTGAAGCGCGCGCGTGCGTTCGCTGTCAGGCAGCGCTTCGCCGTTGAAGCCTGGCGGCAGAATGTAGTCGGGGCCGAACCATTCGCCGTCGCCGCTGTACTCGCCGCTCTCGTTCCAGTTCATGAACAGGCCGGCGACGGGGTCCATCGTCGTGTGACAGACCGTGCAATTCGGGTTCTCTAGCGTCGGGTTCTCGCCGAAATCGGCGCTCGCATCGACCGGACGGCTTCCGAACTGGTTGATATCGATGTCCAGGAAGAACCAATACGCCATGCGTGAGCGGTGGCGGTTGATGTTGGTATCGCTCGTCGGGAAGCGATTGAGGAACATCGACGAGGTCAATATGCCTGCGTGCGGAATGCCTGGAATCTGCACCTCTTCGAAGTCTTCTGGGTCGTCGCCCAAACCAAGCGGGATGTCAGGTAGCGCGATCAGCGACATCGCCGAGAAGGCGTTTGCCATCGTGTAGTCGGCGGTGAGGATCTCCGTGAACGGACGCTCGTTGCGAATGACGTGCGCGATGAGCTCGAGCGGCTCACGCGCGAGCGAGTCGTTGGTCATCCGTGCTTTCTCGTCATCATCGGGAAACTTGCGCTCGAACCATCGAAGGTTCGGGAAGACATCTTCGTCGAGGAGGTCGATGGCGTTCTCCCGACCGAGGTACTTGTCGGTCAGGAAATGATCGTTGTAGAGCTCGATCATCCGCTGCGAGAACGCTCGGTCCCGCATGAGCTCTGCGAGCGAAGCTTCGAGACCGAGCTGGCCGTACTCCGCCGTGATCTGCACCTGGCGTTCGGTCGGCAGCTTGCCGGTGAGCTCGAGGCTCGCCTTGCGCAACGTTTCCGTCCAAGTGAGCAGCTCGAGCTGCCCCGCGTAGGGGTTCACGAACCCCTCCGATTGGGGACACGCGCTCAGATCCTGAGTTGAGCAGCCTCCAAAAAGCGTCGGCTCGCTCTTGCAGCCCGTGGCCAGGACCCCCGCGAGGAGAAGCACGCCCATGAAGGCAGCCCGTAGCTTGCCGTTGATGCACCTTCGACTCATCTGCACAACTGACAAGCTAACATGTGAAAAAACACCCGGCAGGACTAAAACAGCCGTGTATGACAGCCGCATACCTGCTAGAAATTAATTCTTAAGGGTTAATTCATGGCGGCTCGCTGATCTGTGCGCGCCCGAGGCTCCCAAGATTGCTGGAGAAAGCTGTGTTGTTCAATTTTCCGTGGAAGGCGGCTGGGCCTCGGCCTCCGTGATCGGCTTGAAGCAATGATTTTCCATCTTTGGTGAGGGGAGTGACATGTCCCACCTCGGCTCGGCTCGGCTCGGCTCGGCGCTCGCTCCGCTGACGACCCGGAGCGGGGCGAGCGGCGAGGATCGGGTCAATCGCTTCGATTCCGGCCGTCGCGACTCGCTGAGGAGGCTGGATCTCAGCCGCGCTCCGCGCGGCGAATGCCGAGGTTCACGATCTTTTGGAGCAAGGCGTCGTAGTCGATGCCCGCGGCGTTCGCCGCGCTCGCGAACTCCTCTTCCTCCGCGATGTCCGGGTTCGGGTTCGCTTCGAGAAAGTACAGATCGCCCTCGTCATCCAAGCGGAAATCGATGCGAACGTAGCCATCGGTGCCTAGGCGCCGGCATATTCGTCGCGAAAGCCTGGCAATGCGCCGCTCCATTTCCTGAGAGAGACCCTTGGCGCGTCCCAGGCGGACGTCGTACTTCTCCTGGTACTCGAGATCCCACTTCACTTTTCGCGTGGCGATCTTGGGGGCGTCTTCGGGAAGCTTGTCGAGGAAGATCTCCCAGGTCGGCAATACTTGCAGCCTGTGGTTTCCAAGCACCGATACGTAGAGCTCACGCCCTGGGATGTATTGCTCGACGACGGCGTCCGTCAGGATCTTGTCGTGAATGAATCCGACCCGCTCCTCGAGCGCTTTGTCGTTGTTGACGACGGATGCCTGGGCGATCCCGTAGCTGCCTTCCTCGATCAGCGACTTGACGATCAATGGGAATTCGAGCTGCTTTGGCCTCGTGATCTTGCGATAGCGTGGAAAGACGCGGAACTTGGGGACCTGGATGCGATGGTATGCGAGCACTTTCTTCGAGAGCGCCTTGTCCCGGGCGAGTAAGAGCCCTCGCGGATTGCATCCCGTGTAAGGCGTCCGTTGGAGCTCCAGATAACCGACGACGTGGACATCGAAGATCGCCTCGCCGCGGAACTCCTCGAGGAGGTTGAAGACGACGTGAGGCTCGAACTCCTCGATGGCCGTTCGGAGCGGGGCGAGCTCATCGCTCAAGCCGACCATTCGCACCTCGTGGCCGAGCGCCGTGAGGCCTTCACGAACATCGAACTCTGTCTTGAATGGGGCGACTTGTTCTGGAGTAAGCGCGCTGACGTCGTCAGGTGGGATGAGACTCTCATGCACCAAAACGATGATTCGTCGGCGCTTTATAGCGGATGCCATGTATCCCGTCGGTGAAGCAGATGCACCGTGTGAACCGTCAACATGATTGCGAAATCGAGCTTCGTCTGGCGCTCTCCCTGCGTGAGACGCAGCCTCAGCTCACGACACCGGCCGATGATATCACGAAGCACTTGGTCGACGGTGAATTGATACTCGCCTGTGAAGCGTGAGATTTGCTCTCGAATTTGCCTGCGATTTCGACGCAAAAAGGACGCGGCCGTCTCGTTGTTCCGGTACCGAGGCGAGTCGCTGAAGATCTTCAGCAGATCGCGGTCGTATTCGTCGCTGAAGCCCGGGCTGTAATGCTCCTGCCGACGCTCGTAGTGACGGCGGAGCGTATGCCGTAGTCGAGGCAGCGAGTACGGACGCGCACGCGAGGTGACTCGTGGCCTCTTGCCCGACAGTTCGGCAGCGAGCTCGTCGACATACTCGAGCTTCGCGAGCGCGCTCGAGCGTGCGTACTGCTTGCGCCAATGCGATCGTGGCGCGAGCCAGACGGCGAAGGTCTCGGCAAAGTCTTCGACGGGGTGGGCCTGCGCATACCATCCATCGAGATGCTCTACGAAGCCCTTGCTCAACGGGTTCGGCCGATAAAATTCCGGATACGGCTCGGACGCACGACCGAAGGCGCGTTGCCACTTCTTTCTTTGCTGCAAGTTGTATGCATGCTGAAGTGCATGACCCGCTTCGTGGCGGAGCAGGCGCATGCACTCGGCGCGGGTTCCGCCTTCGACCTCGAACATCATCTGCCGTTCGAGTCGCATCAGCCTCGGGTGCGCCAAATAGAACGGAATCCCAACCCCGGGAATGCCGTCGGGCGAGCACCATTCATCGCTCAGCCACGTGTGAATACGAAACCTCTGAAGCCCCGCGGCATCGAGCTCTTCCCGCAGCTTTTGAACGCAATCCTCCAGCCAGGTGTCGTCCACCCTCAGCCCGAGATCGCACATGCGCACGTCTAGCAGCTCCTCGGTGGGCAGGCTTTCCCAGTTGATCGGCACAGTCAATCGAGCTTGAAGGATCTAGCGAACCGCCACAACCGCGTCGCCGAGACGTTGCAGCGTGCTCACCAAGGAAGCCGTTCGCCGTTTGCGTGCCAGAAGCCTCCGGAGTCTTCCGGCTGAAGCGCATCGATCCGCGCAATCAATCCAGCAGCCGACTCCTCGGTGGAGATGCCCGCGAAGCCAGTCATCCGCGTTGCCACCAAGCCAGGATGGAGGATCGCGACCGAGGCCCGGCCTCGGAGGTCGTGCGCGAGGTTGACGCCGGCCATGTTGAG
>Ga0209536_100004748_pt1 | contig 21399 bp, 12 predicted proteins | sample DeeMarSeWOR28_12_FD_187461 | JGI IMG/M metagenome (GOLD analysis project Ga0209536, IMG submission 187461) | Marine sediment microbial communities from White Oak River estuary, North Carolina - WOR-2-8_12 (SPAdes) (version 2) | ecosystem: Environmental > Aquatic > Marine > Intertidal zone >... | reverse complement strand
TTGAAAATAGTTAACACCATTGAATAGCATGCAAAATTTGAGCTTAGTAATTAATCTGCCACTTGTTTCAATAGTTCAGATAAATGTAGTCTCGCTGACTTTATTTGCCGTGTCGGCGCTATATTTTTTGTGGATCCCCAAAGCTTTTGCCCAGCTGCCTGGTCAGGAAGACGAACAGTATAAAAAAAATCCTACCAATGCCATGGCTACCATTGCGCAAGGAAATCCGGATAAAGCCATTGAGAATCTGGAAAAGTATCTTTCTACTTTTCCTGAAGATGCCGAATCAAATTATTGCATGGCGGTGGCTTACTCTGTCAGGAATGACATTTCAAAATCCATGGAATATGCCCGGAAAGCACTTGCAGCCGGAATGCCGGTAGAACGGTTTATCACAGGCCCAAGAGATTTGCTAGCAAATTTGGTTGATAGCAATCAGTTCGGGGAATTTATACAAGGAGGCTATCTGAAACTGCTCCATGGACCTATACTGGGAGATGTGACTCCCACAGGCGCAAAAATTTGGCTGCGGACAGACAGGGAGTCCGATGTGCTAGTTACTGTTTTTAAGCATGGTGAAAAGCAGGGTATGACATTTGAAGGGAGGACTTCCAGTTCGGCAGATTATACGAATATCATTCAAATTTCTGGACTTCAACCTTCCACCAACTATCGGTATACTGTATTGGTAGACGGAAAATTAATGTTCGAAAAAGGAACATTTGCCACTACTCCTGTGAAGGGAGAAAAAGTAAAGATTAACATTGGCTTTGGAGGTGGAGCGGGATATACACCTTGGTTTGAGCGAATGTGGGATACGCTGGCAGTTCAAGAGTTTGATGCATTTTTGCTTTTGGGTGATAATGTGTACATCGATTATCCGACCCTTCCAGCCGTGCAAAGGTACTGCTATTACAGAAGGCAAAGTCGCCCCGAATTCAGACGTTTTACTCCCGATGTTCCCATTTATGCCATCTGGGACGATCATGATTTTACCGTCAATGACGGGGAAGGAGGCCCGGAAATTGAAACACCTGCCTGGAAACGGCCGGTATGGAATGTATTTAAAAATCAATGGGCCAACCCATCCTATGGAGGAGGGCAGGAACATCCGGGATGCTGGTTTGATTTTTCTATTGGTGACGTTGATTTTATCATGCTGGATTGCCGCTATTATCGTGAAAATCCGCAGGAAGTAGACCATCCATCCATGCTGGGGGAATACCAGAAAAAATGGTTAAAGGAAAAATTAACATCTTCTACAGGGACCTTCAAAGTAATTGCTTCATCGGTACCCTGGGCAAGGGACACAAAGCCAGGCAGTGATGATACCTGGGATGGTTTCCCAGAAGAACGCGAGGAAATATTTTCATTTATCACCGAGAATAAGATCGATGGGGTGTTGCTTATTTCAGCTGACCGTCACCGGTCCGATGCCTGGAAGGTGGAGCTGCCAAAAGGTTATACTACCTACGACCTGATGAGTTCCAAACTTACGAATATTCATACACACAGGCTGATGGAAGGAAGTGTATTTGGGTACAATAAAAAGTGCTCGTTTGGTTCGCTGAATTTTGATACCATCGCAGATGATCCCTCAGTGACCTATACAATTAAGAATATTGATAATGAGGAAATCCATAAAATGACCATCTATAAAAGTCAGCTTGAGTTTGATAATGATGAAAACTAAAACACACCGGTATCTATCGTGCAAATGGAAGGCGCGATTAACTATATAATCACCTTGGCTTTCATGTTAGATAAATCGATGAAAAAACTAATAAGAAAAGCTGGCTACAGGTTGCCAAAGGACATGCTCCCTTTGGTAACAATGATCCTATCGATGTTGGTGATATCGATTAACTCAGTGGCACAACTTGATAAGTACAACGTATTATGGGATACGCCCAGTGCCGATTCCCGGGGTTCGATGCCAATTGGGAATGGTGATATTGGAGCCAACATTTGGGTGAATCCAGAAGGTGAAATTCATTTTTATATAAGCAAAACCGACGCATGGAGCGAAAATGGACGGTTACTGAAAATCGGCAAACTTATCGTTAATTTTTCTCCAAACATTCTAAAAGATGGGGATTTCAAACAGGAGCTGGATTTGAAGACCGGTACCATAAAAATCAATGCTCAGAATGGGGATCAATCTGTTGATCTCGATTTTTGGATAGATGCCAATCATCCGGTAATATGTCTTGATGGGAAAAGTACGATTCCGATGCAGATAGAAGTTGAGTATGATGGCTGGCGAAATGAACGAAGAGAAATGTCCGAACAAGAAGCTTTTTCTGCGTACGGCATGATCAGCTCACCCGAACCGTTAATTATTGAGCCCGATGTGTTGTGCTCAGAGGAAAACACATTAATGTGGTATCACCGCAATGAGCGGTCCATGTGGGAGACAACACTCAACGTACAAGCCTTGACGGATTTGAAAGATAAATTGGAAAATCCATTGCTTCACCGAACATTTGGAGCCCTCGTAAATGGGAAATTTTTGGTAAAAACATCTGATAAAAAACTGGTAACAAAAGAACCGGTTAAAGAAGTTGAAATAGTAATATTCCCCCACACTTCACAGGTAGATACCCCTGGCAAATGGAAATCCGAAGTATACCAGTTAGCTGATGATGTTACGCTTACTAGCATGCAAATAAGGAAGCAAGCTCATCAGGAATGGTGGCAAAACTTCTGGGACAACCATTATATTTTTGTTGAATCGTCAAAGAATTCAGAAAAAGTCTATAAAATGACGCAAGGCTATCTCATGCAGCGATATATGAACGCCTGTGCAGGAAGAGGAAGCATGCCCATTAAATTCAATGGTTCCATTTTTACGATTGATGTACCTCGTCCTGTTAAACAAACTTTCGGTTTTGATGCAGATTATCGTGACTGGGGTGGATGCTATTGGTGGCAGAATACGCGGTTGCCCTATTGGTCGATGCTTTATAGCGGTGATTTTGAATTGATGGAACCGCTATTCAACATGTATGTAGATGCATTGCCCCTGGCGAAATTCAGGACTGAAAAGTATTACGGTCATCAAGGGGCCATGTATCCCGAAACCATGTATTTCTGGGGGACATGGACCAATGATAACTATGGCTGGGAAAGGGCAGGAAAGCCCGACGGCCTGTCGGATAATATGTACATTCGCTATGAGTGGCAGGGCGCTATTGAGCTCCTTGCCATGAAGCTCGATTATCATTCATTTTTGCAGGATGATAATTTCCTGAAGAATACTGTGATACCCTTTGCTGAAGAAATACTTACGTTTTATGATGAGCACTATAAACGGAATGGTAAAGGAAAAATAGTATTTGAACCCTCCCAGGCCCTGGAGACGTATTGGGAAGGGACCATCAACCCTATGCCGGAAATTGCCGGGCTGACCCATGTGACCCGTGCATTATTGAAAATTGATGAGAACCTCATCGGGCAAGATTTAAAGCTGTTATGTGAAAAATTACAAACAGAGCTTCCGGAAATACCAACGGCTGTCGTAAAGGGAAAAAAGGTATTGATGCCGGCGGAAATTCTGGGTCCAAAGAGAAATGTGGAAAATCCTGAATTATATGCCATTTTCCCATACACCTTGTATGGTCTGGGTAAGCCTGATATCGAAGTCGCTCGACAAACCTATAAAATTCGCGAACATAAAGATTACTGGGGCTGGCAGCAGGATGGCATTCAGGCTGCCTACCTGGGGCTGACAGATGAAGCTGCCGGAATCGTACTCGATAATTTCAACACAAAGCATGAAGGAAGTCGTTTCCCTGCCTTTTGGGGGCCGAATTACGATTGGGTACCGGACCAGGATCATGGCAGCGTAAACATGCGGGCATTACAGAACATGCTGATTCAAACTGATGGGAAGAAAATTTTGCTATTTCCGGCATGGCCACCAGGTTGGGATGTAGATTTCCGTTTACATGCCCCTGAAAATACCATTGTCGAAGGAAAGTTGGAAAATGGCGAAATTAAAAATATGAAAGTTACGCCTGCAAAGAGAGAAAAAGATGTCGTGCTATACCTGGATAATCGATAGAGAAAAACATAAAATTTAATTGGTAAATTGAATAAATAAAATTTACGCGTATATGGTAAAAACCTTATCAAACGTTGCTGCGATACTACTTTTCATATCCTGTTCCCAGGGAACGACTGACAAAAAAGTGAGAGAAAGTCCGAATATTATTTTTATTCTGACAGATGACCAGGGCTGGACACATACATCGCATCGGGCTGATCCCGAAATTCCGGAGTCTGCAAGCGATTATTATGAAACTCCAAATATGGATCGACTTGCTGAAGGCGGCATCCTTTTTACCCAGGGTTATGCGCCCAACCCTATTTGTTCGCCCACTCGCAACAGTTTGATGTTCGGACAAAATGCTGCCCGCCATATTTACAACAAAGATGCTGACTGGTACAAAAAGACGGCTGACTGGCTTACCATCCCGCGGGCAATCAAACAGGCGAATCCCGAATATCGAACGGCTCACTTCGGGAAATGGCACATTGCGATGGTTCCCAAAGATGCAGGATTTGATTATGATGAAGGAATGACCTCCAATGCAGGTGGCGATCTCTTCAGCGGGGAATACCTGGATGCCAAAGATTATAAAGCAGTTTCAGATGAATACCTGGATGAGCATAATGTCCCAAATCCATCACATGCTAAAAAAGCGGGGAAACCATCAGCTTACTGGAGTGATCCAAATCCAAAGGATATTTTCGGCATGACGATCAGGGCAAAGAAATTTATGCAGGAAAGCATCGCCGAAGGTAAACCATTTTATGTGCAGCTTTCTCACTATGCCACACATCTTTCTTTATCTTCTAAGAAGGAGACCTACGAATATTTCATGAACAAACCTGCTGGCGTACGTCATACAAATGCCGAATTTGCCGCCATGCTCAAAGACCTGGATACGGGTGTGGGCATGATCATGGATTTCGTAAAAGAGCAGGGGATAGAAGACAATACCTATATCTTTTTAATGGGAGACAACGGAGGCAGGCTAACTTTAAATCAGCTCGCCATCATTGATGCAAATAAAAAGCTGGCTGAAGCCGGGTATTCTACACAACACAACCGGAATTTGCCATTGCGAGATGGGAAGCATTCATTTTATGAAGGTGGATTAAGGGTCCCGTTCATCACTGTTGGCCCGGGCATCGAGTCAAAAAGAGTTAGTGAAATTCCTGTGACAGGCCTGGATTTTTTACCCACTTTCGCTGAGCTGGCAGGTTGGGAAGATCAGTTCCCGGAGGTGATTGACGGTGGGAGTCTTGTGCCATTATTACATGATGAAACAGTTGAAGCTGTAAAACGAAATAGTGAATCGTTGATATTTCACCAGGGATCACATCGCAAACCGCGAAGCGCCATCAGAAAAGGAAATTATAAACTGGTAAAATTCTGGGTAAAAGAATCTAAATATAAAAATACTCCAAAGGTCGAACTTTTCGATCTTGTTGCAGATTTAAGCGAAACAACAAATATCATTGAAAAATATCCTGAAATTGCCAAAGAGTTGGAAACTGAACTGGACACTTTTCTCGATCAGGTGAATGCAGAAATAGACGAACGGGATATCGAAGGGGCATTTTACCGGTTGAAGGATGATCTTGGGGAGTCAAATTAACTGTACAAGTACAATGAATGTGAGGAGTATGCTGATGTTTTAATTGCCGTATTATTTTAATACCAGCTTTTTGCCAATATATAAAATTAAATATATGTTTAAGTTATCTGTTCGATTAATTGTAATGTCAGTCTTTTTGACAGGCTGTATGAAAGAATCGTTTATTACACCAGAAGAGCTGTTATGTGAAGCAAAAATAAATCCAACCGGAATTGCCACTATCCAGCCACATTTCAGCTGGAAAAATAAAGCCAGTGCTAATAAGTCCCAGCAAACTGCCTACCAGATCCTTATGGCCTCTTCAGCCTCACTGTTGGAAAAAGGTGATGCAGACCTTTGGAATTCGGGGAAAGTAGAGAGTTCTGAATCCATTTTAATTAAGTATGGCGGACAGGCACTGACGTCACGTTCAATTGCCTATTGGAAAATCAAAGTTTGGGATCAACGTGATGCACCTTCTCTATGGAGCAAAGCACAATCCTTCTCAGTCGGACTGTTAAACCAAGATGATTGGCAAGCCGAGTATATCGGAATGAGATCCGATAAATCTGATCTCGAATCGCCATTTTTAAGAAAATCATTTGAACTGGATGGATCCTATGATGAACTGTATGCGCATGTTAACTCATTGGGTTATCATGAACTATATATCAATAATCAGAAGGTTGGCAATGCTATGTTCGCTCCGGCAGAATCACAATTCAATAAACGATCATTTTCTCTTTCATATGATCTGTCTCCATATCTACGGAAAGGGAAAAATACAGTCGTGCTCTGGTTGGGTTATGGATGGTATAAACATTTCAAGGGAAAGGCACATGACGGGCCGTTGGTAAAGGCACAATTGGACGGGTTAAAAAATGGTAATTGGGAAATACTTTTGAAAACCGACACCAGCTGGAAGATGTCTGAAAGTGAATATTCAATTTTTGATATAAATAAGTTTGGTGGTGAGATTTTAGATGCAAATAAATACATACCTGGTTTTGCTGATCCTGAATTCGATGATACCGGCTGGAAACAAGCCGCAACTTTTGAAGTCCCGGAACATTTGGTCACGCCGCAGGTAGTAGAACTGAATCGGGTACAGGAGCTTATCATTCCAAAAGAAATGAGCATGCCTGATGACCAGGTGTACCTGGTAGATATGGGGAAAAACCTGACCGGGACCGTGACCATTCGATTCCCGGCGCTACCAAAAGGCCATGAAGTCACCATTCAGTATGCTGATCACCTGGCATCTAAAAACAGGGAATTATATGCTTTGCAGTCGAACAAGCCAGGTTATAACGTCACTTCAAGAGAACGGGAGATTTTCAATCGTCAGACAGATAAATATATCTCTTCGGGGGAAAGTGGACTTTTCACAAACAAATTTAACTACAGGGCTTTCAGGTATATGAAAATATCAAATATGCCGGAACCCTTGCACAAGGATGCGATCACGGCACAGCTCGTTCATACGGATTTCAGAGAAGGGGCATCCTTCTCCTGCTCTGATGATCTGTTGAATCAAATTCATGATTTGTTTGCATATACATTAAAATGTCTGACCCTGGGAGGGAAAATGGTTGATTGTCCTCATTACGAAAGGTTGGGCTATGGTGGCGATGGAAATGCCAGTACCGTGACGGCCCAAACGCTATATGATCTCCCTTCATTGTACACCACCTGGCTGACTCACTGGGCTGATTGTAACGGCCCTGATGGAGACATGCCGCATACTGCTCCATCGTACTGGAGTTCGGGTGGTGGTCCTTACTGGTGTACATTCATCATCAAAGCTGCATGGGAGACCTACCTGAATTACGGTGATGCACGGGTTTTGGAAACATTTTACCCAAACATGCTGAATTGGCTGGGGTATGTTCAGAAATACTCACCAAATATATTACTGGAACAATGGCCAGCGACTGAAGACCGGAATTGGTATCTTGGAGATTGGGCGACGCCTGAGGGAGTGGACCAGACGGATCCTCGTTCTGTCGGATTGGTGACAAATTGTGCCATAGTGGACGGCTATGACAAGATGATCAGGATCGCCGGTGTGTTAAATAAAACCGATGATATGCAACGTTTTGAGACAATGAAAAGTGAGCTCTCCGAAGCAATTCATGAAACCTTCTTTAATCCCGAATCTGCCACGTATGCCACTGGAGTTCAGATTGATTTGGCCTACCCATTGATTTTGGGTATTGTACCGGATTCGCTGAAGGAAAAGGTCACTGCAAGCCTCTATGCAGAAATTCTTGAAAACAGGAATGGTCATTTATCAACAGGATTAGTCGGATTGCCTGTCTTGACGCAATGGGTAAATACGAATAATGCATCAGAATTAATGTATGAGATGATGACTAAGAAGGATTATCCAGGCTATGGTTATATGCTTGAAAATGGCGCGACCACGACCTGGGAGCACTGGCGTGGTGAGCGAAGCAGGATTCACAACTGTTACAATGCTCCCGGTGCCTGGTTTTACCAGTCGATTGGAGGAATTCAGCCGCTGGAGGGATATCCCGGATACGAGAAATTCCTGTTGGCGCCTCGTCCACCGGAAGCCATTACCTGGGCAAAGATCTCAAAGGAGACACCTTACGGTACCATTGAGGTTGCATGGCAAAAAGAACAGGGTCAGCTGATCATGGATGTTACGGCGCCAACTGGAAGTACGGCAAAGCTTATGTTGCCAGAAGGTGTTCATACCTGCTTCATTGATAATGAATCCGTAACACCTGATGTGCAGGGAAATATCTGGATTGAAAGCGGTCAATACCAGGTGAAATACGCTCTATTGTAAATGCAGGAATAAATCACCAATGGCTGCCGGGCAGCTTATAAATATATATTTATGATAATAGTAAAATTTAACAGGAAGACACTTTTCGTGGCGCTTTTCATGCTGCTATATGGTTTACAAATTCATGCTCAAAAAAATGAATCACCAGCTAAGCTGGTGTATCCATTGCTGGATGCAGCCAATTCCAGATGGTTTTTCTTTTCCTCTGCCACACGGCCATTTGGCATGGTCAACCTGAGCCCGGATATGGGTGTCGGTGGCGCCTGGGATTCGGGGTATAGGTATGATGAAGACACCATTAATTTTTTTAGCCATATTCATGCCTGGCAACTTTCGGGGGTGCCTGTGCTCCCCGTCACCGGGGAATTTAAAGGGCACCTGGGTGCCAGCGTTTATGGTTCTGCATATTCACATGAAAAGGAAGTAGTGAGGGCAGGCTATCATTCGGTGATCCTGGATACCTACGGAGTTAAGGCGGAGCTGACGGCGACGAAGCGTGTTGGTTTCCATAGATACACCTTTCCGGCGGAAAAGGAAAAATTTGTGTTACTGGATTTAGGAACCACACTGGGACCGAGTGGCACCGAAAAGGGATACGCGGGGCAAATAAAAAATAATGAAATAGAAGGATATGCGCTGATGGCTGCAACGAGAAGAAGGCCGAAGCCGACTTATGTGTATTATGTCATGCAGTTTGATACACCATTCGAATCCATGCAGGCCTGGAAGGATGGAGAACTACTTGGAAAAACGAAAATATTTGAAGGATCAAACGGAGGTGTTTATGTGGATTTCAAGGGCAATGAAGGAAAAACCATTCAGATGAAAGTTGGGATTTCGTACGTCAGTTCCGACCAGGCCCGCCTGAACATGGAAGCCGAATTACCGCACTGGGATTTTGATGCAGTTGCAAATGATGCATTCGATGAATGGAATGATTGGCTGAGCAGGATAGAAGTGGAAGGGGGCACTGAAAAGGAAAGGTCCAGGTTTTACACGGACCTGTGGCATGCCCTCCAGGGAAGACGGACCATCTCCGATGTCAACGGAAAGTATTGCGATATGACCGGTGATACCCCGAGACCTGGTCAGATACCACTTGATGAGACAGGTAAACCGAAATTTAACCATTACAATTCAGACGCTTTTTGGGGAGCACAATGGACCCTGAATACACTGTGGCATTTGGTGTATCCTGAAATATCTGAAGAGTTTGTGAATTCCATGTTGCTGATGTATAAGGATGGCGGATTGATTCCCCGCGGTCCATCTGGGGGAAACTATACATTTGTCATGACCGGGGCATCCTCAACGCCCTTTATTGTAAGTGCCTACATGAAAGGCATCAGGGGTTTTGATCATGAAAAAGCTTATGAGGGCATGCGCAAGAACGCACTGCCCGGTGGAATTATGGCAAAGGCCGGTTATGAGCACAATACCTTTAAAGGAGGAGGACTGGAATATTATATTGCAAAAGGATATGTGCCCTATCCGTTGCCTGACAGGGGATCTGGCTTTCATGAAGACGGGACCGGTCAAACACTGGAATATGCCTACCAGGATTGGTGCCTGGCTCAAATGTCTCAACTGTTGGGAAAGAAAAGCGATTACGATCTGTTTATGAAAAGGTCACAAAATTTTAAAAATGTATTTGACACGGACATTGGATGGATGAGGACCAGGGAGATTGACGGAAATTGGCATGAACCATTCGATATTTTACAGTATGATCATGGGTTTGTGGAGAGCAATGCCGTACAGGCAACCTGGTTTGTCCCACATGACTTGCCAGGTCTGTTTGATTTGATGGGCGGGTCAGAAAAAGCCGCTGCCATGCTGGACCGGCAATTTCACATAGCTGACCAACACGGGTTTGTCTCACACAATTTCAGGACAGATCAATTTGTCAAGGAACAGCGCAAAAAGACCTGGCTTAACTATGGCAACCAGCCATCCATGCAGGTGGCTTTTGTTTTTAACTATGCAGGAAAACCATGGTTGACACAATATTGGTCCAGGGAAGTCGTGGAACGAATTTATAGCGATTTGGATCCGCATCATGGCTATAATGGTGACGAAGACCAGGGTTTGATGGGAGCATTAGCAGTGCTGATGAAAATGGGCCTGTTCGAAATGAGAGGCGGAGCTTCCATTGATCCCGTATATGAGTTGGGCAGCCCTATTTTTGACAGGGTTACCATTGAATTAAATAAAGATTACTATACTGGCGGACAGTTTGTAATTGAATCGAAAAATAATTCACGTAAAAACAGGTATATCCAATCCGCTATGCTGGATGGTAAACCATTGAATACCTTCTGGTTTTTCCATAAGGATGTAGTGGATGGCGGCAAACTCATACTAATGATGGGTGAAAGCCCGAATAAGGGATGGGGGACTGGGAATAATTAGCAAATTCGATTTGATGAGGTTTTGATCAGGAAAGAGACATTCTTACGGCTGATATATTCGTGATGTTTGATTTTTTTAAAATAAAATCTGTGTGAATAGCCTATGGTAAGATTTATAATACTTTTTTTATGGGTGGTTTTTACAGGGTATTTGCATGCAGATTCGCCCGGAGAACAAAAAATAGTGCTAAAGAATAGTCCGGAAAAGGTTGGAAAAAAGGTGGCACAACATGTAATCAACAGAAGGTTCGGGTGGAGATATCAACGGGTATGTGCTTACTACGGCAGCTTGATCTTTGCTGAAGCGACTAATGATCCGGCAATTTTGAAAAAAGTAATCAAAGGATATCATGGCTTTTCAAAAGGAATAAAATTTAACTTAAAAGGTCATGTCGATTATAATGTATTTGGAATATGGCCTTTTGAGATCTACAGGCAAACGGGCGATGATCAGTATTTGAAAAAGCCGAAATATCTTGCAGATCATGAATTCAAAGAACTTCAGCAGGATGGGCTATCCAGCTTTACCAGATTTTGGGTAGATGACATGTACATGGTGGGTTCTTTGCAGGCCCAGGCGTATAAGTCAATTGGTGATACGGTATATTTAATCAGGGCTGCCAAAACCATAAAGGTGTACTGTGATAAACTTCAGAAACCAAATGGATTATTTTTTCATCGCGATGATGCACCGTTTTATTGGGGCAGGGGTAATGGTTGGGCTGCAGCTGCTTTTGCAGAGATCATTCAAATCCTTCCAGAAAATCATGCGTATTATAATGAAATTAAAAATGCTTTTACAAAAATGATGAACACCCTGGTTATTTACCAGGGAACAGATGGCATGTGGCATCAGCTACTGGATGATCCCGAAAGCTATGCAGAATCTTCATGCACGGGCATGTTCATTTACGCCATGGCCACAGGTTTGGAAAAAGGTTGGCTTTCATATGAAAAATTTGCCCCTGTTGTTTCCAAAGGATGGGATGCCTTGTCCGGATATGTGGATGCACAAGGTAGAACGGAAAATGTATGTATTGGGACCAATGCTAAAAATTCAAAAGAACATTACTTGAACAGACCTACAAAAACAGGAAATTTTCATGGTCAGGCGGCAGTCTTATGGTCTGCTACAGCGCTGTTGAAGCTTGGAAATAATTTAGAAATATCGAAATAGAAGTTGGTGGTTTTTACAAAGAATTATTTGCCTATTATGAAATCCGAGAGAGATAGTGGAAATGCCAATAGAAAGCAATCACTGGTTTATAAAATAAATGTTTAACTCACATTAGAAGGAATGGACAAACATCGACGAATATTTTTAAAACGATCCGGATTGGTAGCCGCAGCAATGACTACTGTGCCCTCCATAACTTTTTCTAATTGGCGGGCATTTAGCAGCGGAAGTGATCAGGTGCTAAAACGGCTTACTGTAATCAATGATTCGGCAATTGAAGATTTACTCTCAAGACAGGTATCAATGCCTGGCAATCGGTGGGATGGAGGGGTAAAAGATGGATTTGAAGTCGTTAATACCCACAGTACGGCATGGTTTATCATCCGCATAGCTAATTCATATAATTCCAGGCACTCTCGATATTACTTATCAAAAAACCTGGAAGGGCCAATGGAAAATGCAATGGATTGCCTGTTGCAGGTACAGCATGAAGATGGAACGATCGATTTGCATAGCACGAATTTTCATTCTACACCGGATACGGCTTTTTTGGTCAATTACCTCAGTCCGGTTTATGTTGTGCTCAGGCGTTCGGAGCGCACAGGGCTTTCCGGTTTGATTGAAAAAGTGGAGCAATTTCTCCGCAATACAGGAAAATGCCTGGCAGTAGGAGGCATTCATACGCCAAATCACAGATGGGTAGTCTGTGCAGCACTGGCCAGACTTCACTCGTTTTTTCCTTCACAAAAATATGTAGATCGAATAGATGAATGGCTGAGTGAAGGAATTGACCAGGATCCCGATGGGCAGTACACGGAGCGAAGTGTGAGCATTTATTCCCCAACATGTGATAACATGTTTTTAACCATAGGTCGCCTGCTCAACCGCCCTGAATTGATGGATATTGTGCGGAAAAACCTGGATATGACCTTGTATTATATTCAACCTGGTGGCGAGGTGCTTACCGATGCTTCCGGCAGGCAGGATAGTGCACGGATAGGATATGTTGACAGCTATTACTATGCCTACAGATATTTGTCGATTATAGACAAAAATCCAGGGTATGCTGCTGTCTGCGAATTGATCGAGAACCTGATGCCCGAAAAGATCACCAGGTATATCTCCGATTTGATGGAAGATCCTGTTTTCGAACATGTTTTACCGGCTCCTTCGAAAATCCCGGATAATTATTTTAAAAAATTTTCCTATTCAGGTGTTTTCAGGATCAGACGTGGTGATACCGATATTTCGGTCATTGAGCGAAATCCAACATTTATGTCCTACATGAAGGGGAGCGCAGTGTTGCAATCCATTCGTCTGGCTGCGGCATTTTTCGGGGAAAAGGGCCAGTTTATATCCGATCATGCCGAATTGGTTGAAAATAAGATTATCCTGACAAAGTCAGTGACACATGGATATTACCAACCATACCCTGAAGAAAAGAGAACAGGGGATGGAGACTGGGAGTTGATGCCAAGAACCCAACGGCCTATGAGTGAATTGCAAAAACTAAACTATAGGGTAGAAATTACTGAGTCGGATGGCAAAGCGACTATTGATATCATTATTGAAGGGACACCCTACGTGCCGGTTTCTATTGAAATGAGTTTTCGTCCGGGAGGAAATTTGAACGGTGTGACACCGGATAAAAATTTGGATGAGGCATATTTTCTGGAAAGCGGTTACGGGCAATATACGGTTGGAAATGACAGCATATCTTTTGGGCCGGGCATTGCAGGTCATAAATGGGCAGAAATAAGGGGAATGTTGCCAAAACAGGAAGGAAATAGCGTGTATTTGACTGGGTATACACCATTTAAGCATGTGATGGAGCTGAGCTGATTTATTTAATATGTGTATGTTCGGTTGTAGTTAAAAAATGGTTGGTTTAAATATATCAGATTGAAGAAGTAATAAATTTTGTTAGGATGCAAAGACGTCGAGTTATATATAAGTATTTGGTGGCCTTTTTTGGGGTCTTTGCAGCACCTGGATTAACTGGATTTGCTAAACGAAACAAGCTTGGACCTGAAGCATTACCTAAAGTGCTCATTCTGGGTGATTCCATATCGATTGGTTATTTTCCTTATGTAAAAGTTTTTTTGCAAAATAAAGCTGACGTGACGAGGCCATTCAAGTCGGATGGAATACCGGAAAATTGTCAGGGGACTACCAATGGAATTATGAATGTTGAGCGATGGATTGGTCATGAAAAATGGGACGTCATTCATTTTAATTTTGGCCTTCACGATCTGAAACATGTCAACCCGGTTACGGGGAAAAACAGTCAAAATCCAGCGGATCCACGGCAGGCAGAACCAAAACAGTACAAGAAGCTACTGAGGCAAATCACCGAGATTCTTAAAAAGACGGGGGCGAAACTTATATTTGCGACAACAACCCCGTATCCGGAACAGGTCAATGGTCCATGTCGGACATTTGGTGATGAGAAAGTGTATAATGAAATTGCCGTGAGAATCATGAAAAAATTTAATGTTCCCATAAATGATTTGCACGCATTTATTTTGCCCAGGATGATGCAACTGCAGCGACCAAATAATGTGCATTTCACGGACGAGGGGAGCAAAGCCCTTGGTGAACGTGTTTCGACAGTGATTGCTGGTTTCTTGTCATGACCGGACCACGTTCATTGAAGAATTAACTTAGCGGAGAGAGGGTATTGTATTTTATTGGTGTCTTTGAATTGAAGGTTTAGGATCGTTTTATTTAATGATACAGTCATTAAAATTAAATTTTGGTTATGAAAAAGCATCTTTTTTTATTTTTAATTTTTTCACACTTCCACATTCCGATTACTGCACAGAATACAACGAATGGTAAAGTACCGGCAAGAGGTAAACTACTGTATTCTAATTCATTTTCTTCTCAAAGTGGCATGGAGGGTTGGAAGATGGAAGGCCCGGGTAAGGTGGAATTTCGTGATAGCTGGATGCACATGTATTCACCAGATGAAGTGGGGCATCATGTTTACTGGTGCCCGCAGGATTTTCCAGGTAATTTTATTGCCGAATGGGAGCTGCAAAATATCGAGCCGGATGCTGGCCTTTGCATCGTATTTTTCTCAGCTTTAGGACAAAACGGGAAAGATATTTTCGATGCATCGATCAAGCCCCGCGACGGGATATTCAATAAGTATACGAAAAGCGATATCAACAATTATCACATCTCATATTATGCTAATGGAAAAGACAATCAGGGAAGAGAAGTAGCTCACCTGAGGAAGAATGCAGGATTTTATGTGGTGCAAGTCGGTAAGCCTGGTATTCCCATTAACTCAAAAGAGATTCACAAGGTGACACTTATAAAAAATGGAAACCACATTGTAATGGAAATTGATGGGCGCGAAATAATCAATTGGCTGGATGATGGAAAGGAATATGGGCCGGTACTTGGTGGAGGTAAAATCGGGTTGAGACAAATGAAATGGACCCATTTCAGGTACAGGAATTTTAAGGTGTGGGAATTAGTGCAATAGCATAAACCATATAGCTCGATTCAAAAATAGATGAACAAACAAACTAAATCGATTTTTATCTCTTCGCTTGCTTTTGTGGTAATGCTATTTACCTCTTATAGTTATCGACGTGTTGCTAATGAAAAAATGTTTGATTCCTCAATGGAGAATAATATTCTAAATTCAGGAATAATCTCAAAAATTCATGGTGCTGATAATGCCATAGCGGTTCATGTTTCAGGTAAAGACTCAGAAATGAATCACATGAGCAATCCACTTGAATATGTGGATTACTTCGCAATGAATGGTTTTGGTAAGCCTGTTAGCACGATGCAGCACCCGGCTGGTGAATTTTATAATGGTGTGACCTATTTGGCTTACCAGGGGCCGCATGAGGATCCGTACATCTGCGCGTATCATCATGCCACAGGTGAGTGGTCGGGGCCTGTGCAGGCAGGCGTCAGTGCCTTAGGACGCAATCCTTCACCGACAGATCCAAATCAAATTGACAATCACGGGCGTCCGGCTTTAATTATAGACAACGAGGGGTATATTCACCTTTTTTTCGGAGGCCATGGAGGGCGTCGGGAGTTTGGTGCCAATCCATTGGGTCGACATGGAAAGGGGAGGCAAACCCATGTCATGTCGAAAAATCCAGGCGACATATCCTCCTGGGAAATTCTCGATAATATTTCTCCTTTTGGGACCTACAGCCAGCTCGTAAAAATGCCAAATGGCAATATCTATTTATTTTACCGTCACGGATCACACCGGAGCGATTGGGTCTATCAAAAATCAACGGACAATGCCAGAACTTTTTCAAACCCCGTTTCTATCCTAAAACATAAGCCACAAACAGGAAATCCTACTGTATATGACACCTGGTATGCCTGGTTTCAGGCAGGACCGGGAAATACCATTTTCGCTTCTTTCAATTACCACCCATGTGCCAATCCGGGTCATTCGTCTATCCGGCTCAATGCGTATATCATGAAAATGAGCACCGAAAGCGATCGTTGGGAAAATATTGATGGAGAACGCCTTTCCATGCCTTTAACAAAAGAATCAGCAGATACCATGACGCTCATCACCCCTGCTAAAGATGAAAAAACCCGATTGGGAACAATTAAGGTTGATAATATGGGGAAACCTCATCAATACTTCCGGCATATTGGTAAACTCCAATACTATCGTTGGAATGAGCAAAACCAGTTGGAACCGAAAACGCTTAACCAAAACGTGAATATCAGGGATGCTGACATGCTGATAACGGGTAATGGCACCATAAGATTAATATCCGTAGTTGCCAATGACCCAAATGAAGAGGTTTGCTGGTGGGAATCCCGGGACGGGGGTGATAGCTGGCAAAAGGAAGAGGCTATTATTTCATCGGCTAATGCCCGGTACAGCATGAGCTCGCTGATTCATAATGCGCATCCCGATGCCCGATTTCTCGTTGCCGAAATTCCCAATAACCCGACAAGTGTCGCTAGTAAATTGTATCTTTTCGGTGAATCCGGGCCTGTGCGAAGAAAGGCCGGCGAGATTTCGGAGCATTAAATGAGGATTTACATGATCGACTATATACAGGTGATTGATCGGGAATGTTAAAAAAATAATAATATGACCTACTTATTCTTTTTGATTATATGGTTTGTGCCACGGGTTGTCATGGAGCCGGAAGCATGGGAAATGCATACCGTGGATGCATCTTCAAGTGGGGCTGATGGGGTAAAGATGGCTGATATAAATAATGATGGATTCCTGGATGTGGTAACCGGTTGGGAAGAAGGCGGCATGACAAAATTGTATCTACATCCGGGATTGGAAAAGGTTGAGGAATGGTGGCCATCCGTCATTGTCGGCAATACGCCCAATGTGGAGGATGCTGTATTTGCCGATGTTGATGATGATGGAAACCTGGACATCGTGAGCTGCACAGAAAATGGATCGGAGAAAATATTCTTTCATTATTCGAAAGGGTCTGATCTGTTAGATGAAGTCAATTGGGAACAGTTGGTTTTGCCAGCATCAGATGGAAGGATGCCCTGGATGTATGCCGAGCCGATCCAATTGGATGGGCAATATGGCGTTGATATAGTCGCAGCTGGTAAGGGAGACAGATCACAATTGGGCTGGTTTGAAGCCCCTTCAAATCCAACGGATATCAACGGATGGCAGTGGCATCCAATATCATCTGTGGGATGGATCATGTCCATCTTGTTGAAGGACATGGACGAAGATGGCGATCAAGATATAGTCATTACTGACAGGCGATTGAGCCTGCAGGCCTGCAGGTGGCTTGAAAATCCGGGAGTTGGCGAACATCAAAAAGAACCATGGGAAAGCCATATAATTGGTGCAAAAAATCTAGAGGTGATGTTTATGGACATGGCCGACCTCAACCAGGATGGAAAAGAAGAAGTAGTCGTAACAGAACGAACAAAGCAGACCATACGCATTTTTAGCAGATTGAATAAAGCCGGAACTAAATGGGCTGAAAAAATTATTGATATTCCACTAAGTACGGGAAATGCCAAGTCAGTCGAGGCAGGTGACCTGAATGGAGATGGGATACCCGAATTGGTGCTAAGCACCAATACAGATGGAGAGGCTAAAGTTGGCCTGACCTGGTTGGATGGCCGAGATTTAATGAACAACGGGGAAATTATTTTTAAAAATATCTCGGGAAAGCACCGGGCTAAATATGATAAAGTCGAGTTGCTGGATATAGACCGTGATGGCGATTTGGATGTGCTGATTTGTGAGGAGAATTATGGTACAAATAGCGAGGGCCTGGGCGTCGTGTGGTATGAAAATCCGTTTAAATAAATCAAACTTTTAATTCTTGAAGGATAGCATGAAAATTCTACAGGCAGTAATCCGACACGTGCTCATTTTGTTGCTTGTGTTTGCTGTTATGCCAGTGTATGGACAGAATATTTCATTTGAAGTTGAGGTCGATAATGTAATTGGTGAGAATACAGAATTCTGGAAAGCAGCGGGCTCTGATCATTTGTTTTATCACGTCCCGAGACCGTCTGGTCAGGCGCTGCTCAATCGCATGAAATCGACAAATTCACATCGGTATTTTCGCTCGCATCATACGTTCAACCAGGATATCCGGCATGGTGTGATTCGCGGACAAAATGTGTACGCAGAAGACGCAAATGGAAATCCCATCTATGATTTTTCAAATGTAAACCGGGTCTTTGGCGAGTATGTAAAACGCGGAATGAAACCAATTGTGGAATACGACTACCTACCCGATTTACTGGATATAAAACAGCAAAAAGTTGCAGCAGGAAATGATGAGGGCATGATCATGCGAAATACTGGGCCGAATGATTGGCAGAAGTGGTCTGACCTGATGAAAGCAGCCACCCGGAACTTGATTGATCAATTTGGTGAGGAAGAAGTACGCACCTGGTACTTTGAAGTGTGGAATGAACCCGACGGATGGCCAGTGGAGGAGCTTGATGTTTTTTTTCGTATGTACGATGTGTTTGTGGATGCGGTGACTTCCATTGATCCAAAATTGAAGGTGGGTGGTCCGGCCTGCTACCATGAATATTTCCTGCGGCCATTCCTGCAGCATGTGGTTCATGGTACTAATTATGTGACAGGGGAAAAAGGCACCCGTATTGATTTTATTTCTTACCATATCTATGGCCTTTCCGGAAGCTGGTTGAATAAGGAGCCAGACATCCATCCACGCGTGCAGCGGTTTTCACAATCTGTGCTATGGCTGCAACGGTTGATCAGCCAATTCCCGGAATTGAGCGATGTTGAATTTCACCTCAATGAATGGGGAATGTCCTCGAATTATTATCGACTGGTCAGGGATTATCCAGACCTCGAGTATCGAAATTCCGAAGAGTCTGCGCTGTTTTTGGTCAAGCTGGTGAATTCCCTGTATCAAATTGAAGATAACTATGATTTTCCTACCTCGTTGCTTTTGTATTGGGGATTTTGTGGTGAAGCGGATGAAGATCAGTTTTTTGTCGGTAAAAGGGAATTAACTACAGCGGGAAATGTGCCAAAACCTATCCAGACGGGATTTGAAATGCTCGCCCGATTGAAGGAAGAAAGACTTACAGTTACATCAAAACAAAAAGACAGCAGGTTTGGTGTGCTGGCGACTAAATCGAAAAATGGAGAATTGGCACTTTTAGTATACAACTATGATGAAACGGATGATGATACCAATGGCAAAGATGAAGTTTTTATTGAATTAGCAGGACTACAGCCCAATTCAGGCTTTTCCATTGTGCAGACGGATCTAAATAGAGCATCCAATAATACCTACCGAACATGGGAAAAACACGGAAAGCCAACAACCTCAAAAGGTGAAGAAACCCTGAAAATTCAAGCAGCCGGCAATTTATCTCCAGATAAAAATTTTGCAGCTAAAACTGAGGATGACGGAAAAATGGAAATTCGGCTTAGTCTGTATCGACATTCGATGTCCTTACTGGAAATTAAAATGGATTAAATTCAACTACACTATAACTATGCAAATCATGAAGATAAAAAAGTTACATTTCTTAATTCTCATGATAGTTGTATTGGATTTTTCCTGTTCAGAACGGCGTGCCGCAATTGAAAAACCCAATATAGTGTTTATGCTGGCAGATGATTGCAGCTACTGGGATATCGGGATCTATGGAGGCATACAAGGCATAACGCCAAACATTGATCAGCTGGCCGGAGATGGCATGAAATTCACAACATGTTATCAGTCGGCGCCCATGTGCTCACCTACCAGGCATAACATTTACACTGGCTTATATCCGATAAAAACAGGCGCCTATCCCAATCATACCATGGTAAATGCAGGTACCAAAAGTGTAGTACAGTATTTAAAACCTTTAGGATATCGGGTTGCATTAGCAGGAAAGCGTCATATACATCCTGAAAGCATTTTTTCATTTGAATACCTTACGGAAGGAAACGAGGTAGATGCATATCCAAAAATTGACGCCTTTATGAAGGATGCCAAAACCAAGGGAGAGCCATTTTGCCTGTTTTTTTGTTCCAGGGAACCACATACACCCTGGGATAAGGGTGATCCAAGCAAATTCCCACCTGACCAATTGAAATTACCCCCGTTCTTCGTGGATACGGAAGATACGCGCGCGCATTTTTCCAGGTACCTGGCAGAAATCAATTACCTGGATTGGCAGGTAGGCCAGGTCCTTGACCTGATCGAAAATAATAAGCTAAAGGATAATACACTCGTAATATTTGCCAGCGAGCAGGGTAACAGCTTTCCATTCGCCAAATGGACGTGCTACGATGTCGGCGTCCGGTCAGCATTTATTGCCAGGTGGCCCGGTGTCATTGAGCCTGGAGCCGTTTCAGATGCCCTGATAGAATATGTCGATGTGTTGCCAACCTTTATCGAGATCGCTGGAGGAATCCCTCCGGATTTACTGGATGGGAAAAGCCTGTTAAAAGTCATGAACGGTCAGTCACAAACTCATAAGGAATATGCCTATAGCCTCCAAACCACACGCGGGATCAATAATGGCAGTGAATATTATGGCATCAGGTCCGTAGCATCAGATAAATACCGGTATATTCTCAATTTGACTCCTGAAGTCCCTTTTAAAAATAACATTACGGAAAGAGAGACCTGGTGGGAATCGTGGAAAGATGTGGCAAAAGAGGATCCATCCGCGGCAAAATTAGTGCGAAGGTATCAATACAGACCAGCTGTAGAACTTTATGATCTGGATAACGATCCATTCAATATGAATAACCTCACAGATGACCCGGCATATGAGGAAACTGTAAAGTTGCTTCATGGAAAATTATTGGATTGGATGGCCCGTTGTGGTGACAATGGACAACAAACTGAAATGGAA
>Ga0209536_100004746_pt1 | contig 21400 bp, 15 predicted proteins | sample DeeMarSeWOR28_12_FD_187461 | JGI IMG/M metagenome (GOLD analysis project Ga0209536, IMG submission 187461) | Marine sediment microbial communities from White Oak River estuary, North Carolina - WOR-2-8_12 (SPAdes) (version 2) | ecosystem: Environmental > Aquatic > Marine > Intertidal zone >... | reverse complement strand
TGCTTGTGCTTCTGCCAGGTCTGCCGAATCACCGTATTCGCCAGGACCATCGTGGTCTCGTCGTACCAGCGAACCGCCACTCGCGAAAACGCCCCAGCGCCTTCCTCGTCGGTTTCCGGGTTCATGCCGAGGATTTCGGTATCCGCAATCTGAATGTCATGGCCCCAGCGCATGTGCGAGAGCTTGTATTGGGTTTGGAAGGGAGGTGAGACATGTCCGCTCGCGACGTCCATGCGGCCCCAGCGAGCGCCTTCGTTGAGCTCGATGACCGAATCGCGCATGCGCGTTTCAGGGCTCAAGTTCTGAATCAAGCAGCCGCCGACCCCAATCAGGGCGGCTGCCAACCACAATCGTCTCGCCATGGCCCGACGCTAGGCCCGAGGCTCTCTGCTGGGCAACTAATTGGCGAGGCGAGCCTTGGCCGCCCGGTTCTGTGGGTCGATCGACAGGGCCTTTCGCCAGGCTTTGCGGGCCGCTTCATGGTCGCCTCCGAGCTCGAGCGCATCGCCATACAGCAGATGGTATGGGGCCCGACGCGGCCGCTTACCGACCGCTTTCTCCGCCCATTTCATCGCACGCTCCGGGTCGCGTTTCGCCACGAATAATGTGGCATAGCCCGCCATTGCTTGCGGGTTCTTCGGGTCTAGCTCCCAAGCGCGATCGAGAGTCGCTTCGGCCAGGCGAAGCTCGCCGCCGCGGATCAAGGGCAGCGCGCGATGGACGAGCACGTCCGAGGCCTTCGATGGATCGCGGGGCAGATTCTGAGTCGGGATCGCGAGGGTTGCCGATTCGCCTGGAGGCCGTCTGTATGCAGGCTCCCGCTTGAGCTCGGGTTTGGGCTCCGGTTTGGGCTCGGGTTCGGGCTCGACTCCGTCCTTGGGAACCTTTGCTTCGGCCTGCGCTGCTTCCTCGAGCTCGACCTCATCAAACGCCATGGCCACTGCTTCGCTCCCGGGCTCTTCGACGGGTTCGACATCGTTGCGCGGGCCGGTGATGAGACCCTTCGGGCCTTCTGGCTCCGGCGCGGTTTCGACCGACTCAGATCTGCCGGAGTCGCGTCCTACCCAGTACTGCCAGCCGAGCACGCCGACACCCGCGATCAAGACGGTCAGAAGCAGCGCCTGGATCCACGCTGGTAGGCCGCCAGACGCCGGAGCCGGAGCCACGATCGTGGAGCCTTCCAGTTTTCGAGCGAGCTCTGGCGCGAAGAGAGACTCGGCGCCGGGCACGGGTGCGCTCGGCGGCTTTCTGCTCGCGGCCGGAGGAAGCTGTGGTGGAGCGGGATGGCGCGGCGCCGGGACCGTCTTCTGCTCGTCGAGCACTTCCTGGGGGAGCATCTCGAATGCCGGCGCCAAGCCAACCTCGGTCGCTTTGGGCTTTCGCGGCCTCTCGCGTGCATGTTCGACGCGGCGGGGGTCTTCATGGCTCTCTCGCAGCCCGCGGGCGACAGGCACCGTTTGCGGCCGGGTCTCGATCCGACCCAGCATGCGCCCGAGCCTGTTCGTCGGTGATTCTTCGCCGGGAAACGCCTGAGGCTGCCGTCCACCGACTGCGGCCTGCAGGTGCGCGAAGCGCCGGGGGGCGATCGTGCGCGAGTCCTCGAGCGAGTAGGGCATTGCCGCCCCGGGTGGCTCGGTCGCGTGTTCCTCGGCTTCGGGCACGGCCGGGGGAATGGTTGCGGCATTGACCTCGACGCCGGTGTCTCCGTCCGCAAAGCCGAGTTGGTGTGAAACCACGCCGAGCGCTTCGTCGACCGGCATCATGATGTTGGCGACCGAAGGCAGATCTTGTTCGCGCACCGATATGCGGCCGGAGTTCAGACCCCAGATAGCCAGAAGCGCCGGCATGCCCTGGAGCGTTTGCTTCGTGCCTTCGTGCAGCGTGGCGTAGGCTCCGACAATCGAGTTGTCTGCGATGTCGACCTCGATGTTCCGTTTACCGCCGCTGATCGAAACCCGACGAACGCCCGGCACCGAACCGAGCGCACGGAGCAGGCGCCCCGGGCCGATCAGCTCGAGCCTCGTGTCGAAGTCGACTTCATCCGCCGCCCGGCGCGCCTGCTCGGCGTCCTGGTCGATCATCGGGAGAAGTCGGGCTGCAAGCTGCGGGAGGTCCGGCTCTGCATCCGATGCTGAGGTCGGCCAGAAGTCTTCCCAGCGGACGACCAGCATCGATGTCCAGCGAAGCTGGGGGTCCTTTCGCATCGCCCGCACGAAGTCGACCCCATTGCCGCCGACGGCGTTCGAGTCCAAGACGACGACCTGTGGATCGACTTCGCGAATCCTCGGGATGACCCACGTGGAGAAGTCAGCCGCGGCGATCTGGACCCCCCGCGAGCTCAGCACCGTCGCGAGCTTTTCGGCACGGAGCTGGTCGGAATCGAGGACGACGATCCGCGCCCCCTTCAGCAGAGCCAGGTCAACCTGTTTAGAGGGCGCAGCCAGGGGCTTAGAGGGCGCAGCCACGGGCAGCGTAGAGAGCCGCCCCCCCGTCGTTTCGTGGAACTCGTACTCGAGCGGTTTTCCCTCGGCCACGGCGTCATGCAGGAGGTCTAGAATCTGCTGCGTGCGGTGCGCCGACCCGCGTTCGGTCTCGATGACGACGGGCATGCCGTCGAGCACTCCTTCCGGAGAGCGAATGCTCAGGATGCCGGTTTTGGTTTCGTCGGAGACGAGATCGAGCAACTCCTGAAGATTGTTCTCGTCCAAGGCACCGGTGACGAAACCTGGGCGCCCTGGAACCTCATCGGCGAGCTCCGCCAGCCTGCGCGCGATACTGTCCGCGCCGGCGCCGCGCGGAACGATCGCGACGGCACCCGATCGGAAGTCCTCCGCGTCGTCCTTGAGTACCGCGTCATTCGAGACCACGGCGATCGGCAGCACGTCGGTCGCCCGATTCGTCGCCATGCGTTGTATGACACGCTCGCCTCCTCGGATGGCGGCATCGCCAATGAGCACGACCATGTCCGGTGCATACACGCGAACTGCTTGCTCGAGCTCCGCCGTTGCGGACGCGGCGACGGAAATCCCATGGCGCCGAAGCGCTTCCCCCAACGCTGTCTGCATCGGCTCGCCCTGGCCCACCATCAAGACCGTGGGCCGGTGCTCCTGATCCGGCATCATTTGGATGGTGGCTGATTATCGAGCATTTCGCCAGCTTGAGGTGATCGGATCCTTCGCTATGATCGGAGCCACATGAGCAGTACAGCAATCGAGTTCCTTCGGGAGAGCTTTCCAAAGCTCTTTGACAGAGGGGTGAAGGTCCTTCAGAGCCGCGCCGCCGAAGGAGACGAGCGTGCCCAGCGTGTTCTCGATGACGTGAGAGGCGTCAGCGGTGCGGCGAGTCTTCAGATCGACGACCAACCGCCGGTCGTGCTCTCCGCCAAGGAGGGTGTGATGAGCTCGGGAAGCACCCCGGCAGAAGGGGTTCCCATCAAGATCGCGGCGGCGCTTCCAGGTGACGCGGCGCGCCTGTTGCTCGGGGAGGCCTCGAAATCCGGTGCCCTCGACGATGATGAGGTCGCCATTGGCGCCGCCCAGACCGCTTCCAAACGGTTCGAGGACGCGCTGGCAGGGCGGCCCCTCACCTGTCATGTCACCCTCAGGGGCGTTCCAGAGCTCGGTGACATCCAGGTTCGGCTTGGATTCAACGTGTCCGAGCCCCCCGTGGAGCCCGGCTTCACGACCGAGCTTCAGTTTTCGGATCTAGAGCTCGTCCAACGTGGAGAGCTCACGGCTCAGGACCTATTTTTGGGTGGGAAGCTCAAGATGGAGGGGGATTACTCACTCGCGCTCCAGCTTGCGATGCAGTTGCTCACCAACCCCCTCTGAACGGACGATCCCTAGTCGTGCGGCCAACTGGTCGGCCGCCCAGGCGGGGTAACTTGCCGCTCGCTCCCCGGGTTCGATACCCTGAACTTTGGTAACGGGGGGTTATGTTTCGGGCAATCGCCAAGAGTCGCTATCTAGTGCCGGGCTTCATGTGCTTCGCGCTCGCCTTCATCGTGGGGCCGGTCGGGGTTGCCACCGGTGCACTGGCGGGCGCCCAGGCAGCATCCATTGCAGGCGTCATCGCTGCGGCTCTCGGATTCTGCGGGCTCTTGGTCATCGCATCGGGCCTGCCTCCTTCGATCGAAGTCGAAGCGGTCGATTCGCAGCTGCGGTCGATCTATCGGGAAATCGAAGAAGTCGAGGGCGTGATCGGCGACAACGTCAGGGAGCTATCGAGCGGTCTCGGAGAGCAGATGGTTGCCGTCGAGGAGACTGCCCGTTCGATCAAATCGATGGCGATCTCCTTACAGGCGATCAGCGATCGGGTTGAAGCCTTGTCGTCGAGCACCGAAGATAGCGCCTCGAGCATCCTACAAATGACGGCGACGAATCACGAGGTCGCAGAGAACATGAGCACCCTCGGGTCGAGCGTCCGTGAAACGGCATCGTCCATCGAAGAGATGACGTACAGCATCAAGGAAGTCGCACGGAACGTCGATGCGCTCGCGCAGACGGCCGAAGAGACATCTTCCTCGATGAATGAAATGGACGTGTCGATCGATCAGGTTCAGTCGAACGCCAACGAGACGGCGCGCCTTTCGGCCGAGGTCGCAAGCGACGCGGAGACCGGAGCGGAATCGATTCTCAAAATCACCGACGAGATCAGTCGAATCAAGTCGTCTTCGCTCGAGGCGGTGACTGCAATTTCCAATCTGGGCGGGCGGATCGAGGCGATCGGCGACATTCTCAACGTCATCGACGATGTGGCCGAGCAAACGAATTTGCTCGCGTTGAACGCTGCGATCATCGCTGCACAAGCTGGCGAGCACGGCAAGGGATTTGCCGTCGTTGCGGACGAGATCAAAGAGCTGGCGGAGCGCGCAGGCGCGTCCACCAAGGAGATCTCCGAGCTGATCAAGACGATTCAGGAAGAGACGAAAAACGCGATCGAAGCGGTCGAACGCGGTGCGAGCACGGTCGATCGCGGCGTCACGGTGAGCGCCGAAGCGGAACGTGCGCTCAAGAAGATCCTCGAGTCCTCGAAGCAATCGACCACGATGGTGCGTGGAATTGCCCGAGCAACCGTCGAGCAGGCCAGGGGATCGAAGCAGGTGACCGATGCGATTGGACGTATCGCCGAGACGGTCCAGCAGATTGCTGCTGCAACGGCGGAACAGGCGCGCGGCTCGGAGCTGATCATGAAGAGCGCCGACAATATGCGTTTGATCACTCAGCAGATGGAACGAAGCAGTCAAGAGCAGGCCGAAGGCGGCCGTCAGATGAGCGGCTCCATCGAGAACATCTCGGACATGGTCATTCAGCTCCACCAGTCTCATCGAAAACACTCGGAAAGCTCCGAGCAGACCTTGGCGGCGGCCAACCGCATCCAGGAGCTGACGCGCGACTACGAGAATCGTGTCCGTGCGATGCATCGGGCGGTCGAGCGCCTCCGCCAGATACGATTCGGGTCGTGACGTCTGCCAGTTCAGAACGGTGGTTTCGGGGACCGACCACTGGCCACGTTCGCTCGACCCCGCTGGGCCCTCGTCGGCACCGCCTGCCTCTGGTTGCCTCTCTCAGGCGAGGATTCATCTTAGGGACGCATGTTTGGCATCGGCCCCACTGAGCTCGCCTTGTTTCTGGTGATCGTCCTGTTGGCAGTAGGGCCTGACAAGTTGCCCGCGTTCATGCGCACTGTCGGCAAGGGGCTCCGGCAGGTGCGTAACGCCAGCCGCGAATTCAAAGAGGCGATTGGGCTCGACGAGCTCATGCGCGAAGGCGATCCCTTCCGAGCTCCGCCGCTTCGACCGCCCATCGCGCGGCCCGTTCCGGTTCCGAAAGAGATCGCGGAGTCGGCACCGCCCGATTCTGCCGAAGCGCCCAGCGCTCCGAGCCCCGCGAGCCCTCCAAGTCTTCCTATTCCGACTGGAGCGACCTCGGCTCCACCGGCTTCGCCTTCTGATCCAGCCGATGCGCCTGAGCCTGTCGCCGGCGAGAACGACCCGGCCGAGGCCAGGCGTCCATGACCTCGACGGAGATCCAGATCCCGGAGCCAGAGTCCCCGACTGGCGCCGACGGGGATGCGGAGATGACCTTCTTGGAGCATCTCGGCGAGCTCCGCTCCCGCTTGCTGAGGGCCATCCTCGGTTTGGTGCCTGCCGTCGCGGTGGGCTGGGTCTTCAAGAAGGAGATCAAAGACTTCCTCGTCGCGCCCCTTCAGCCTGCCTGGGAGAAGCTGAACCTACCCGGCGAGGCCGTGCTGCGATTCTCCGGTCCGGCAGACGCCTTCATGATGTACATGCAGAACTCGCTCATCGCGGGCGTGCTACTCGCCTCGCCGTGGATCTTCTGGCAGCTTTGGATGTTCATCGCGCCGGGGCTCTACAAGAAGGAAAAGGCGATGGCGGTGCCGTTCATCGTCTTTTCGACGCTCTGCTTCACGGGCGGTGCGATCTTTGGTTACAAGCTCGTGTTCCCCCAGGCGTTCACCGTCTTGCTCGGCTTCAGCGACGAAACCCTGGTCGCGACACTCTTCGTCAAAGACTACATGCCTTTCTTCCGCCGGATGCTCCTTGCCTTCGGCGTCGTTTTCGAGGTGCCAGTCATCGTCGCGTTTCTCGCTGGCGCGGGCATCGTGACCTGGCAGGAGCTCCTCAAGTTCTCACGCTGGTGGATCGTGTGCGCTTCGGTCATTTCGATGCTGCTCACGCCGCAGGACGTCTACTCGATGGTGATGATGCTGGTCCCCCTGATTGCCCTCTACTTCGTCGGCGTCTTCATTGCATACCTGCTCAGCATATTCAGCAAGGACAAGAGCCCCTAGCCCCGCTCGGGCACCGGATAAGGGGGGTACTTGGGCACGTCGTCCGGTAGAAACCACTGCTCGCCCCAGATGCTCGCGCCGCCGTCGATGTAGAAGGTCTGACCAGCGACGAAATCGGCGTAGCGCGACGCGAGGTAGGTGATGAGGTGCGACACCTCCTCCGCCGTGCCGAGCCGCTTCAAGGGGTTCGCTCTTTCGGCGTTCTGGAGGAGCTCTGGCGGGTACTGCTTCGTGCCGCTGGTGACGATCACGCCGGGCGCAACCGCGTTCACCCGAATGCCATGAAGCGCCCATTCGACCGCAAGCGTCTTGGTCATGTTGTCCACGCCCGCCCGGGCCGCTCCGGTGTGCACCATGCCTGGAAAGCCGCGGATGATCTGAGCGATGACGTTGACGATTCGGCCCCGCTTCTGCGGAATCATCGCCTTGTTGGCCACCGCGTGCGTCATGGTCCAGGTCCCGATCAGATTGTTGCGCACGACCGCTTCGAAGCCTTTGGGAGAGAGCGCCTCCGCAGTCGTCGGGAACTGACCGCCTGCGTTGTTGATCAGCACGTCGATTCGACCGAAGCGGTCGATCACCGAATCCACATAGGCGGCAATCGCCTCGGGCTCTCGAATGTCACAGGGAGCGCCAAACGCTTCGATGCCCTTGGACGCGAGCTCGGCCAGGGCTCTTTGCAAAGGCTCCGGACGCCTCCCGCAGATCGCCAGCTTGGCTCCTAGGAGACCCATCTCGGTGGCAGCAGCCAGACCGATCCCGGTGCCACCACCAGTGATGAGAACGACTTCGTCGGTAAACAATCCATCCACGTACAGCTGATCCATGTCGCGCCTCATACCATGCAGGGCGTGATCCGACGATCAAAGGCTCAGCTTGCCGCGAAGGTCGTGCGATCCCGAGTCAGCGAGGTGATGAGCTCGCGCAAGTCTTCTGCGAAAAAGGGCTTGGAAAGAGTTGCCTCGACGGCGAGACGACGAGCGATGTCGTTTCGCGCGGTGCTAGCGCTCAGAAGAATGACCGGCACTCGGCTCTGTCTCCATCGGCGGCGAAACTCGCGCAGGAACATCTCGCCGTCTTCGATGGGGAGCATCAGGTCGACGATCATCAAGTCCGGCAGTTGCACCGCGCATTGTGCGAGGGCCGAGCGCACGTCCGCGACCATGATGACCACGTGCCCCTCTTGCTCGAGCAGAACTTGGAGCATGCGCCGTACGGAAGGGTCGTCGTCGAGAACGAGGATCGTCTTCTTCGCGGCCACCGTTGCATCCTAACAGGAGCATCGGACATCGCGAATATGCGCTCACCGCCTACATTGGAGCTGCTGGGCTCACCTCCATGACTTGGACTACTCCTCTCGGCGCTGTCGCGCTCGTCGTTGCGTTGGCGTGCGTTCCGAGCTGAGCAACCCTGTACTGACCGTGTCGGCCCGGCTTCGCGGGCATGAAGTCAGTAGGGTGCCTTGTTCCCGTCCTTAGGTGAGACCTCGACTTCGACGAACTGCGTTCGAAGCTCTACGACCAGCGAGAGCGAGCCTTCGGCGAGGAACACTTGGCGCCAAATCCGGCCCCGCGCGTCGTTCACTTCGAGGGCATGTCTGGTGCCCGGCGTAACTCCGAACAAGGTATTGTCGATCTTCCTGCCGTCGAGGAGAACCTCCGCGCCTGCTGGGACACCGAGCAACTCCACGGTTGCCATTGAGCGTCCAGCCCCTGGCGCACCGCTTGGCCCAACGCCGGGCCCTCTCTCGAGCAGAGCCCAAGCGATCGCCACCAGGACGGCCAGGACGGCGAACGCCATCATCCAGCGGCTGTCCAGCACGCGCCCGACGTTCTGCAGAGGAGTGCTGTTTTCGTCTTTCTCGGAGTCCGGCATCGCTGTCTTGCCTGCCACGGCTTTCTGCCGTGCGCGATTGGGTTCCCATTGTAGGATGCCCGCACCGTCTCCGTCACGTTCTCGGATGGATTCAGCATGACGACAGCAATTCTCGAAGCGCGCGGTCTGACCAAGAGCTACGGCCAGCGCCTGGTGGTCGATCACCTCGACCTGAGCTGCCGCCGGGGCACGGTCCTCGGCCTCCTCGGCCCGAATGGGGCGGGAAAGACGACGACGCTCCGCATGCTCTACGGCTTCGTTCCTTCCGATGAAGGCACGATCCACTACGCCGGCAAGCGGTTTTCGGAGCATCGAGCCGAATCCAAGCGCATGATCGGCGTTTGTACCCAGGATGATTCGCTCGATTATGATTTCACGGTTGCGCAGAATCTCCTGATCTACGCGAGCTACTTCCGCCCGCGGGTCGAAGATCTCCAAAGTCGCGTCGGAGATCTCCTCGAGCGCTTCGAGCTCGCCCCGTATGCAGACGCTTCGCCTCAGGTCCTCTCGGGGGGCTTCATTCGAAGGCTCCTGATCGCCCGTTCGATCGTGCACAGGCCGAGCATCCTTTTCCTAGACGAGCCGACGACCGGCCTGGACCCAAGCGCGCGCCTCGACGTCTGGGAGCTGATCGACGGGATGCGGGCCGAGGGCTTGGCCGTAGTGCTCACGACGCACTACATGGACGAAGCGGAGCGATTGAGCGACGAGCTGCTCGTCATTCACCAAGGCCGGAGCCTCATCCACGGCGAGCCGCATCGCGTGATCGATGCTGTGCTCGGCGACCACGTCATCATCGTGCCTCGCGTAGAGCCCGCGCGCGAAGAGATAGCCGCATGGCTACGAGAACGAGGCGCACAAGAGGTGGCGACGGTTCTAGGAGAGCTTCGGGTACCCGTGAGCAAAGACGACTTGGTGGCCCTCACCGCTCGTTTCGGCGAGGCCACTTGGCAGGTGCGCCCGCCCAACCTCGATGACCTCTTCATCGCGCTCGCCCGGCGCAATGGGAGGTCGCAGTGAGCTGCTTCACGAGCCTCAGGGCGGTTGCTGACTGGCGGTCCTGGGCGGTTTTTCGACGAAATGCCTTGGCTTTTCTGCGGAATTGGCGGACCGCCTTGATTCCTCCGGCGATGGAGCCGGTGATCTTCTTCGTCGCCTTCGGCATTGGCTTCGGTGGCTACATCGAAGATCTGAGCTACCGGGGCACCGCGATCAACTATGCGACGTACGTCGCGCCAGGGCTGCTTGCCTATACGGGCTTTGGGACTCCGTACTACGAAGCGCTATACTCCGCATACGTCCGCATGTTCTACCAGAAGACCTGGGACGGCATCCTCGCGACGCAAGTCGAGCTGCCAAGCGTCGTCTGGGGTGAGATCCTCTGGGGCGCGACCCGCGGAATGGTGAACATCTCCATCGTCTCGTTGGTCATCGCGGTTTTCGATTGGATCGGCGTGGTTGACGTGAAGGTTTCGTTTCTCGTCTTCGTGCCCCTGCTTGGATTCATCGCGGGCTGCGCATTCGCTTCCTTCGCTCTGATCTTCACGGCCATCGTGCCGGCGATCGATCACATGAACTATCCGGTCTTTCTGATCGGATGGCCCTTGAGCTTGGTCAGCAACACTTTCTTTCCGATCGAGCCCGACAGCGCGGCCTTGCGGGCGCTGATGCAAGTCAATCCTGTCTATCAGCTCGCCGAGTGCACACGCGGCCTCCTCTTGCTGGGTCACCCCGGTCCGCACCTGCTCGGCTTGCTCGGATCGACCGCGCTTTTCCTCGTTCCGTGCACCCTTCTTTCGGTGCGATTGACACGCCGTCGAGTCCTTGGGGACTGAGCTTCCGAGACCCAGAATTTCGTTTGTCAGATCAATGGCTTAGCGACTGCATCAGTCCTTGCGCCGTCCCCCCTTCGAGGCTAGAAACCCAGTCATGGCCGAACCTCCAATCGCCGAACCGAGCCCTGCTGCGCCAGGCTACGATCAGAGCGCAATTCAGGTGCTCGAAGGGCTCGAGGCGGTGCGGAAGCGGCCCGGCATGTACATTGGCGATCCGCACGACGGATCGGGCCTGCACCACCTGGTTTGGGAAGCGGTTGATAACGCAGTCGACGAGCACTTAGCCGGCTACTGCGACCACGTTCAAGTGATCGTTCACTCGGGCGGCTCGGTCACGGTCATCGATAACGGCCGAGGCATCCCGGTCGGCATGCATGACAAGGGTGTCAGCGCAGCCGAGGTGGTGATGACGCAGCTTCACGCGGGCGGGAAGTTCAACAGCGAGAGTTACTCGGTCTCGGCTGGCTTGCACGGCGTCGGCGTGAGTGCTGTCAACGCGGTGAGCGAATGGCTCAAGATGGAAATTCGTCGCGAAGGTCGGCTCTGGTTTCAAGAGTACGAACGCGGGGTTCCGAAGGCCCCACTCGGGGCGATTGGCACGAGCACGAAGACCGGGACCAAGGTCACTTTCAAACCCGACCCTGAGATCTTCACCATGACCGACTTCAGCTTCGAGGTGCTGAACAACCGGCTACGCGAGATTTCGTTTCTGAACGCTGGCCTCGAAGTCTCGCTCGAAGACGAACGTGGCGACGGCAAGAAGGTCACACACAAGTACGAAGGCGGGATTCGCGAGTTCGTCGAATCGCTCAACAAGAAGAAAACTCCGCTTCACGACGACGTCATCTATATCCACGCGGTCAAGGACGGTGTCGACGTCGAGATGGCGATGCAGTGGAGTGACTCGTACAACGAATCGATTTTTCCCTATACGAATAACGTCTACAATCGCGATGGCGGCACGCACCTGACCGGCCTCCGCACTGCGCTAACCCGCGTGATCAACCAATATGGGTCACGCGAAAAGCTCCTGAAAGATCTGAAGAACCCGCTCAGCGGCGAGGACGTGCGCGAAGGGTTGACCGCGATCATCTCGGTCAAGCACCCCGACCCGGCGTTTTCGTCTCAGACCAAAGACAAGCTGGTGTCGAGTGAGGTCAAAGGCATCGTCGAGAGCATCGTCAACGAGAAGCTCGGTCAGTACCTCGAAGAAGAGCCAAAGGCTGGCAAACGCATCGTCGAAAAGACAGTGCTCGCGGCGCGTGCTCGGGAAGCGGCACGGCGCGCGCGCGAGATGGTGCAGCGAAAGGGTGTCCTCGACGCAAGCACGCTGCCGGGCAAGCTGGCCGACTGCCAGAGCAAAGATGCGAGCGAGAGCGAGATCTACATCGTCGAGGGTGACTCGGCCGGTGGCAGCGCCAAGCAGGGCCGCGATCGTCGCTTCCAAGCGATTTTGCCGCTACGCGGAAAGATCCTGAACGTAGAGCGCGCGCGCTTCGAGAAGATGATCTCGAGCGCAGAGATCGGGACCCTCATTACCGCGCTTGGCTGCGGCGTAGCAGGCGGGGAAAACTTCGACATCGAGAAGCTTCGGTACCACCAGGTCATCATCATGACGGACGCGGACGTCGACGGTTCTCACATCCGCACGCTCCTGCTGACCTTCTTCTACCGTCAGATGCCGCAGCTCATCGATAAGGGCTATCTCTACATCGCGCAGCCGCCCCTCTACAAAGTGACGAAGGGCAAGAAGCTTCGATACCTCCAAGACAACGAGGAGCTGAGCCGTCATCTGATCGAGCTCGGGACCGACAACATGCGCCTTGGGGTGAAGGGCAGCAGCACTCAGCTCAGCGGAGAGCCTCTGCGGAATCTGCTCAAAGACGTTACCCGTTTCCGACAGCTGGTCGAGAACATCGGGCACAGGGTGGACCCGCACGTCGTCGAAGCGCTCGTCACCGCGACCGACTTGCAGGTCGAGGACTTAACCGATCGCGCAAAAGTAGAGGCGGCAATCGCTCTGCTCGAGGAGCGCGTTCGCGCCAAGCGCGATGGCGACCTGGAAGCCAGCATCGAACGAGACGAGGAGCACGACCGGTACCGGGTCGTCATCGCGACGCAAGATGGCGGGACGCGCCGCGTCACGATCCTCGACTTCGATTTTCTCTCGGCGGGCAACGTTTCGGAGCTTCGGCGGATCTACCAGGGCATTCGAGCGCTGGGTGAGCCGCCGTTCCTGCTGACCGTTCTCGATAAGGACGGTCAGCCCAGCGCTGAGGCCTTCGAGGTTGCGGACCTCGAGGAGCTCTGGGCGGCGCTCGATTCCCGGGCGCGAAAGGGTCTGGGGATTCAGCGCTATAAGGGCCTCGGCGAGATGAACCCCGATGAGCTTTGGGAGACCACCATGGATCCGGATTCGCGGACGCTGCTTCAGGTGCGAATCGAAGACGCTCTCGAAGCCGAAGAGCTTTTCAGCGTCTTGATGGGGGACCAAGTCGAGCCCCGGCGCGCGTTCATCGAGGACAACGCGCTCAACGTGACCAACCTCGACATCTAGCGGAGATCTAGACCGCGCGGCGCGGTCGAGTCAGTAGCCCCTGCACCGCGTCTGCCACGCGCGGGATTTCTTCTTCGATGATCTCGAGGATGTTCTTTGCCGAGTCGACGCTGCTCTCGCTCTCTATGCTGCCTAGAAGCTCACCGATGCGCGTTGCCCCTATCTGTTTGCTTGCGCCCTTGACCGTGTGGGCGCTCAGGCGGGCGGCTTCCAAGTCTCCTTCGCCCAGTGCGGCCCCCATCTCGGCGACGCAATCCCGAAGTTGGTCGACATAGCCGAGCATGATGTCCTCGATGAAGTCGTCGTCTTCTCCGTCGAGCGAAACGAGCTGGCGAACCATGTCCAGGTCGAGCACGGGAGGCGGTGGAAGCGTCGACACCGCCTTGCTCGGGCGACTACCCGAAAGGGGCACCCAGCGTTCCAAGGCCTTTGCAAGCATCGAGGTCCGAACCGGCTTGCACACTACATCGTTCATGCCTGCATCGAGGCAGCGAATTCTGTCTTCTCCGGCGACGCTTGCAGTGAGAGCGACGATGGGAAGGTTTTCTTCATCCCGCAGCTGACGAATGCGCTTGGTGGCCTGGAAGCCATCGATGAGTGGCATGTGGCAGTCCATGAACACGAGGTCGTAGTCGTTGGCCGTCGCCTTCGCCAAGGCCTCTCGACCATCGCCCGCAAGGTCGACCGCGCAGGAGAGCTTCTTCAAGAGAGCTTCGGTCACCATGCGGCTCGTCGGGTCGTCCTCTGCGACGAGCACCCGCGCGCCTTCGCGGATGAGCACTTGGCCGCTTCCGTCGGAGTCGAGCACACGCAGGGTGCTTTCGGGACCCAGACCTAGATCGATCTCGGCCCAGAAGCAGGTTCCTTCGTCGATCGTGCTGCTGACCCCCAGCTCTCCCTCCATTAGGTCGACCAGCTGTTTGCTGATCGCCAAGCCCAAGCCGTTGCCTGCGTTGCTGCGGCTCAAGTCCTTGTGGCTTCGCTGGTAGCGCGTGAAGATTCCTTCGAGCGATTCAGGAGGAATGCCGACTCCGGTATCCCGCACGGAAAGGCGAATCCGTGCCTTCTCGGAGCGGTGGATGACCTCCGCTCGGATCTGCACGGAACCCGAGTCGGTGAACTTGATCGCGTTGTTGACCAAGTTGAGCAGCACTTGGCGAAGCCGGCCGCTGTCTCCCATGAAGCGCTCGCTGCTGATTCCCACAGCCTCGGATACCAGTCGAAGGCCCTTGGCATCGGCTCGGGGTTGCATGAGGTCGACGACTCCGCCGATGAGTGCGCGGAGGTCGAAGGGCACAATCACGAGCTCGACTTGGCCCTTCTGAAGTTGCGAGAAGTCGAGGGTCTGGTCGACGATGTCCACCATCGCCTCTGCAGACTCTCGGATCGCGGTGATCATCTTCTTCTGTTTTTCGTCGAGCCGGGTATCGAGGAGCAGGGCACTGAGGCCGAGGACGCCGTTCATCGGAGTGCGGACTTCGTGGCTGACGTTGGCAAGTAGCTCGGTCTTTGCCTGCGACGCCCGTTCCGCGGCGAGGCGAAGCTCTTCGAGTTGAACGAGAACGCGGCCGCGCGCGGAGTTGAGTCCGACCGCAAGCGCCGAAAAGCCCGCTAGGTAGCCGATGCCACGCGTCCAGTTCACCCCATCGACCCAGACCGAGGCAATCCCCCAGCTGAGGTCTCCGACGATCAGGATCGCAAGTAGCCACCAACGATTCTGAGCCATTGCGCCGGCGGCGAGTTGAATCAGGATGAAGAGGTATATGTCCGAAGCATCGCCGCCCAGCGCATAGGCTAGCGCGACAGTCGCAGTGACGACGAGGAACGCCGAACCACCAATGTGCGGCGCCCAGAGGAGCGGTAGAGGATGGTGCAGGGCGCGCCAGCCGAACGCGAGCATCGCGATCCCGGCGAGCCCGTAGATCGTCATCAACTTCAGATCGGTTTGATTCGCTCCCGTAGACCAGTGTCCGAGCGAGAGCCCGAGATAGGCGATCCCGGCGCAAATGAACATCGTCGGCAAGTACTGTTGCGAGACCGAGCTCACCATTCGCCAGCGCTCTTCGGCGCTCAAGGGTACGCGCGCAGCGAGCGTCTCCGCCGAGCACGCAGACCCCGGCTCCCAGACCTGCTCCCCCTCCGGTTCGACCCCCATGCCATTCAGTCTACCGGTCCAATCGCCCCGATTCACGGCTTGTCGGAAGGGAGTTTGCGACGTGCCTCACGAATCGTGCGAACGGCCGCTTCGTGTAGCAAGCCATTGGAGGCGACCAGCTTTCCGCTCCGAGGGTCGGCCGCTTCGCCTTCGTAGGTCGAAAGTAGGCCACCTGCCTCTTGGACGATCAACGCGCCCGCGCACATGTCCCAGGCGTTCAGCCCCTGCTCCCAATAGATATCGTAGGTGCCATCGGCGACTAGACATAGATCGACCGATGCAGCCCCACATCGCCGAATGCCTCTCGCGCGCTGCAAGAAGAGCGCGAGCTCTGCAATGTTGGTGTCTGCGCTCGACCAGCGGTCGTACGGAAAGCCCGTTGCGCAGACCGCTTCTTCGAGCTCGCTACGGCTGGAGACCGAGCAGCGTTTTCCATTGCGAAACGCGCCCATGCCTTTTGCCGCTTTCCACGTTACCCCCAGTGCAGGCGCATGCACCAAGCCAACCAGGCCGCTGGAGCCGCAATACAGAGCGATCGACACGCCGAAAAAGAAGTGCCCATGTGCGAAGTTGGTCGTTCCGTCGATCGGGTCGACGTACCAGACGAGCTCGCCCTCGCCGGTTTCGGCGTCTTCCTCGCCGACGATGCGGTGATGCGGGAACGCCTGCGACAGCTCCTCACGAATCAGGCGCTCGCTCGCGAGGTCATACTCGGTCAGGAGATCGAAGCGCCCCTTGCGGGCGATCTCGGTATCGGCGCGCCAGCCCCTCATCACGAGCTTGCCCGCTTGTAGCGCCGCGCGCTCAGCCACCTCCAAGCCGCGCCGACTTTCTCGTTCGATGGTCATGAAGTCCCGCATTTTCGCGAATTTCGGGATCTACGCCATCGGCATCTGCACGTTTGGGGGGTGTTCGCTGGCATTTCGGCCCTAAAACCCGTACAAGGCCGTGCGCTGCGAAACACGCGGCCCGGGCGCCGCCCGATGTAGGCAGATGTAGTTATGGCCCACAAGGACATTATGACGCCAAGCATTCGCAATCCATTTGAAATGGATGACGGAACCCCTCCCTCCGCTGCTCCGGCGACGGGAGGCGGTCCCTACGATGAAGCGCTTCGAGAGGGAGAGCTGCTTCGTGCGCGACCGCGTACGGCAGCCGGCCCCGTTCACATCGGAAGGCAACACGCCAAGCGGCGCATGACCGTCTGGGAGCGCCTAGACGTGCTCCGCGATCCGGGAACGGAGCCGACGATCCTCTACCAGAACTGGGGTCCCAATCTCGACGGAGCGTCCATCGTCACCGCGGTCGTCCGCATCGATGGTCGCGAGGTCGCGGTCTACGGTCACGACTTCACGGTTCGCGCGGGATCGATGGATGCGACGAACGGCACCAAGCTCGCCAACGTGATCCGCCTAGCCGGCCGTCAGGGGATGCCACTGGTTGGCATGAACGACAGCGCGGGGGCCTTCGTGCCCGCAGGGATCGGCGGTCTAGATGGGTATGCCGAGGCGTTCACCGCACTCCGCAAGATCAGCGGCGTGGTGCCCAGCATCATGTGCATGTTTGGATACAATGCTGGCGGCGGATCATACCTGCCTCGGCAGGGGAGCTTCATGATTCAGCCCGCCAACACCTTCTTCGGGCTGACCGGCCCCGGCGTCGTGAAGTCGGTGCTTGGCGAAGACGTGACCGCGGATGAGCTCGGCGGCCCCGGCGTTCACGGTCAAAGCGGCGTCACCGACCTCACGGTGCGCGACGAGGTAGGCGCTTTGCGAACCGCCCGCCGCTTGCTCAGCTATCTGCCAGGGAATAATCACGAATTCGCGCCCTATCAGGAGACATCCGACCCAATCGACCGCCCGACCGGCGAGATCGACACCCTTCTGCGCAAGGCGTTCAACTCGCCAACCGGCTTCAATACGCCCATCGACGTTAGCATCATCCTGCAGCAGATCTGCGATCACGGCGATTACTTCGAGCTTCAGCCGCAGCGCGCGCGCAATACGATCACGGCATTCGGACGCCTCGGCGGGCACGTAGTTGGTTTCGTTTGCAACAACAGCGCGGTCGCGTCGGGCCAAATCGACGTCGACGCGGCGTTCAAGAACTCTCGCTTCATCCGCTTCTGCAACCTCTACAACATTCCGGTGATCTTCATGGAGGACACGACCGGCTTCTTGCCGGGTCGCGACCAGGAAAGCCGAGGCATCGTGCAAGCGGGCCGGGCCATGCTCGATTCGATCATCGATCTCCGGACGCCCCGACTGCTGCTCATCATTCGAAACGCGTTTGGTGGCGCATATGCAGCGTTCAACTGCTACGCAACCGGTGCGGACCACGTCATGGCGCTTCCGACGACGCGCGTCGCGGTCATGGGTCCGGCCGGTAAGGAGTTCGTCTACAAGAATGAAATGCGGGAGATGCACAATCAAGCCAAGGCGCGCATGCAAAAAGCAATTGCGGCCGGCGCCTCCAAGGAGGATGCCGAGGAAGAGATGGCAGCCTGGATCAAAGCACAGGATGCTGCATTGAGTGCCCGATACGAGAAGGAGCTCATGAACCCGAAGGAGGCCCTGAGCCTAGGTTCGATCTCCGAAATCGTTCCGCCAACCGACGTGAGAGCGGCACTCGCAAAGAACCTCGATTTCTATCTCTCCCACTACAGCCCCGGGCCGCTGCAGGCGGTTCAGCGAGAGTTCCACTGATGGCTTCAGACAGCTACATGCACAACCCGCTCATTCATCGGGACCGCCGCCTCGGACAGTCGGAGTCTGACTGGGTGCGCTCGTTCAGCTGCGAGGACATGACCGTCCTCATCGTCTGTCGCGGCCCTATTCGCCAGGAAGCGCTCGACATCTTTGCCGAAATGGGGATGAGCAAGGTCGGAATCCTGCTCTCCGAAAAGGACTCGATCGTCTACCCTCGCGCCCTGGCCCCTGAGCTTCGCCGCCTCGATCCTTCCCGCGTTCACTCGGTTTCCGACTACACCGGCGCAAGCAAGGAAGAGCGCGCCGAGCGCATCCAGCAGATCATCGGGATCGCGAAGGACAAGGGCTACGATTACGTGTTCGCTGGCTACGGTTTCATGGCCGAGGACGAGCAGTTCGTTCGCTCGATCGAAGAGGCCGGCCTTCGTTTCATCGGGCCTTGCTCGTATACGGTGCAGGCGGCTGGCTTCAAGGACGAGGCCAAGCGCACCGCGGAGCGGGTCGATGTCAGCGTGACGCCGGGCATCAACAACGCCACGGCCCGATTGCTTCTGAAGAACTATCCGGACCGCAAAGCGCTCGAAAAGCTCGCCAAGAAGCACAGGCTCGAAGTCGCGGAGCTCGGCGATGAAGAGGTCGAGCTCGAAACATTGGCGGACGCCATTCTCGGAGCGAGCTATGACGCGCACATCGATCTCTACACCGTGGATGAGTTGGCGGCACAGATTAAAATCGAGGTCGGGAACATCCTCGAGAAGTACGAGGGCAGCCGGATTCGTCTCAAGGCCATCGGCGGTGGAGGTGGCAAGGGGCAGCGCATCGTCGACAGTGCGGACCAGGCGCCTGGGATGGTTCGTGAGATCTTGGGCGAGGTGAAAGCGCTCGGTGTAGGTGACAACAAGAACATCCTGGTCGAGCTGAACATCGAGACGACGCGGCACAACGAAATCCAACTGCTCGGAAACGGCGAATGGACCATTTCACTTGGCGGGCGCGACTGTTCGCTACAGATGCACGAGCAGAAGCTACTCGAGGTCTCGATTACGCAGGAGACGCTTGCCGCTGCAGTCGAGCGTGAGCGCGCTGCGGGCAAGGAAGCCCAAGCCAGCGCCATCGAGCAAGACTTGAACATCCTTCGCCGGATGGAGGAACAAGCGGAGCGCTTCGGCGAAGCGGTGAAGCTCGACTCCGCGTCGACCTTCGAATGCATCGTCGATGGGCCGCGCCACTACTTCATGGAAGTAAACACGCGAATCCAGGTCGAGCATCGGGTGTCCGAGCTCTGCTACGCACTGCGATTCACCAATCCAGAGGACCCCGAGGATAGCTTCGAGGTGCACTCGCTCGTCGAGGCGATGGCTCTGCTCGCAAAGCACAAGGCGAGGCTGCCGCGGCCACGGCGTGTTCAACGCGATGCGGCTGCGGTGGAGGCTCGCCTCAACGCGACCGATCAGTCGCTCTCTCCCCATGCGGGTGGCGAGATCATGAGTTGGTCGGATCCGATCGAAGGCGAGGTTCGCGACGACCAGGGCATCTGCTTCAAGAACCCCGATACCAATCTCTTCATGCGCTACAAGCTGGCCGGTGCGTACGACAGCAACATCGCGCTTCTGGTCACGACCGGCGACGATCGCCGAGACAGCTACGAGCACCTACGAGAGGTGCTTCGCTGCACGGTGCTTCGGGGCCCAGACCTTCAGACGAACCTGCAGTTCCACTACGGGCTGGTACACTGGTTCCTCGCGAACGGCGTCGATGCCAAGCCAACCACCCGCTTTGTCGTGCCCTACCTCACGCTGATCGGCGAGCTGCTGAACGAGGCTAACGAAATCGATGCTGACTACGCCTACCAGCGACTCTGCCAGCAGTATCTGAAGACCGTTTCGGGGGATCCCGCCGCCGCAAAAGCAACCAACGACCTCTGCATCCTGAAGAAGACGATTCTCGGGCGTCCGCTCGGTCGGATTCTGAGGCAACCGCACCTGCTTTCGGCCTGGCTCAGCTCGAACAAGAACAACTTCGAAATGGAGAAGGGCCGCGTCATCTGGCTGCGCAACCCGCTCCTGGTGCTCGCCGACACGTACTACCTTCTCCACATGGACGCGGCTGTGAATCTGCCGGCGGCACACCGGATTTGGGAGCAGGACCAGGAAGTGCTTCGCGATGGGGCCGCGTTCTACGCGACCGCGCAGGAGCGCCTGGGCGACCTCAGTTGGCCCGAGCTTGACCGGACCCTGAAGTCCGAGAAGACCCCGAAGGGTTTCGACGCTGCCCAGTGGAGGCGGGTCCGCGAAGCGCACCTGGGCTTTCAGCTGGGCATGGAGCTCTACAGCTTGCTTCCCCTGATCGGCCACAAAGTCGGCTTCTTCGAGCTCAAAGTCAAGGAGGACCTCACGATCAGCATTCCCGAGCGGCTTTTCGATCGCGACCATCAGGCAAGGATGAAAAAGGTGCTCGTCCCGCCACCAGTCAACAAGGCCGACGAGATCGTCGCCATGAGCGGCGGCATGTACTACGCGCAAGAGGCGCCAGGGATGCCCCATTTCATCGAAGAGGGGCAACACTTCGAGACAGGCGACCCGCTATACATCGTCGAAGTCATGAAGATGTTCAACAAGGTCTACGCTCCGTTTTCGGGCACCGTCGACAAGATTCTCGTCAACACGAATGGGACCATCGTCTCGAAGGGGCAGCCTCTGTTCAAGGTTACGCCCGACGAACAGTTCGTCGAAGAAGACGCCGCAAAGACGAAGGCCCGCATCGAGTCGAACACCGAGCAGTATCTCGCGGTCGTCGCCTAGACCCCTCGCTCAGAGTCGGTCGTCCCGGGCTGTCGCCACGACCACGCGGTTCCGACCCGCGGCTTTTGCCCGAAAAAGAGCTCGGTCTGCGGTGGTCATCAGGCGCTCCTTGAGGTCGCGCGCTGGTTGGCCATTGAGATGGCGCAAGCCGTTGAGCAACGCAACTCCGACCGAAACCGTGATCGTTGGCAGCGTTCCTGCCGGGCGCATCGGCCCTGCGGTGTTCGCGGCGACGTGGCTCCGCAAGTGATTCGCCAGCGCGCATGCGCTCTCTTTCGAGGTGCGCTTCTGGACGACGATGAATTCGTCGCCGCCGAAACGGAACACCTCGCCGACACCGGCTGCGGCTTCGTGGAGCGCCCTGCCTGTGCGCTTCAAAGCTTCGCTTCCGGCCGCATGTCCGAGCTTGCTGTTCACCCGCTTCAGATGGTCGACGTCCACGAACATGACCGCGAGATCGCGTTCGCCTCTGCGCGCTGAGCTCACGGCCCTGGTCAGCTCACTGTCGAGCTTCCGAACGTTTTGCAGGCCGGTCAGCGGATCGTGTGCGGCCAGACCCTCTTGCCTTCGGAGCGATGAGGTTTGAATCAATGATGTCGTGATGTAGGTCGCAAGCCCTTCGATCACCTGAAGATCACGGCGCGTGAAGCGGGCGG
>Ga0209536_100004745_pt1 | contig 21401 bp, 17 predicted proteins | sample DeeMarSeWOR28_12_FD_187461 | JGI IMG/M metagenome (GOLD analysis project Ga0209536, IMG submission 187461) | Marine sediment microbial communities from White Oak River estuary, North Carolina - WOR-2-8_12 (SPAdes) (version 2) | ecosystem: Environmental > Aquatic > Marine > Intertidal zone >... | reverse complement strand
CAAGCTGGTGGCAAAATACAAAAATGTAGTCCCCACTTACGTCGGATACTAAGTGAGGAGTACAGTCGTGTCTCTATAGAAAAAAGGATAAAGGAACTGAGAATTCAAGGGTAAATCGAATCGAAAAGCGTGCGAGATTTTTACGCCGAATATGTGCATTCGAGTACCCCCTGGGGAGTGGTGAACCTGGGTGGCGCCCGGCAAAGCCATCATCACTTTTTATTAATCAGCGTAATTTTTTAAAATAAATTGATGAATCGGTAGCGAGATTGACCTAATTAGTTTCTGTCGCGAAACTGCCTATGCTACGATTCTTTCGATCTGTTGACGCTTTTTTTGGAGTGCGGCAGCTTGCTGCCGCCTTCTTTAATTAGTTCGTTTAAGAATATTTAAGGCGCAAGCAAGCTTGCGCACTCCAAGGATTCTCGAAGTTAAGAAATATGATAGCATGAATTTCGCGACAGAAACTAATCAAGGCCGACTTGTCCAGCGTCTTGTCAGGCGTAGCCCGGATTGTCCGAATGAATCAATCCGACGTTAATTGGATCCTGACTAATTCATTGCCCAGTTCGGATGCACTCTGGAAACGCCTTTCCGGATCCTTCTCAAGACAGGTTGTCACGACACGGTCGATATCCTCAAAAACATCGGCATTAAGCTCTTTAAGGGAAGCGGGCACGAGATGAATGATCCTGTCGACGGTATTTGCCCAGGTCGACTCACGAAACGGATGCCGCCGGCCCAGGGCTTCATAGAATACAACTCCCAAAGAAAATATATCCGATCGTTCGTCCGCCCGTTGTTCCAACAACAGCTCCGGAGACATGTAGCCGGGTGTGCCCCCTATACCTTCCGATAACATTATCGTAGTTGCCGTATCAGTCAGGTCGATGGTTTTGGGCAGGTACTTGGCGACACCAAAATCCAGGATTTTTACCTGATCCGATGATGACAGGAGAATATTTTCCGGTTTTATATCACAATGAATGATGCCCCTGCTGTGGGCAGCAGCCAAAGCGCCGGCGCATTGTTGCGCAATGTTCAGGAATTCCAGAATGCTGAGAGGGTCTTTAAAGCGATGGCGCAAGGTACGGCCGTCCACGAATTCCATTACTAGAAACAACTCACCCCGTTCTTCCAGCAAATCGTAAACGCCCGCAATATGCGGGTCGCTCAACTGGGAGGCCTGCTCTGCTTCCTTGATAAATTTCTGCCGGTAAAACACATCATTTCTGTAAACAGACGATATACGTTTCAGTGCGACAGGTCGCTTGAGTACAGTATCCTGCGCCAGGTACACCTCCCCCATAGCCCCGCACCCCAGCAGTTTCTGAATTGCGAATCGACCAATCCGGATTCCGACAAGTGTGCCTTCTGTCGATTCCCTGGTTACGGGCATGGAAACCATCGGGCCATCGAAATTTATATCGTCGCTAGTCGAATAGAGCTTTTGACGGGCTTCCGGTTCCTCGAGAAAGGATCTAAAAACGTCGGAAAAAAAGCTCAAGCCGTTTTTATCTTCGAGAATGTATCCTCGTTGTTTCAGTCCGGCCAGCCAGATGTGATCCGCAGAATCGAGTTCTCTGCCTTGAATGGTCTTCAGACAAACGGTGCGTTCGCGATGGGAGAAATGATCCCATGTATATTCGAAATGGTCCTGTGCTTCTTCCTGGAACCGTTTTCTTATCAGGCTCCAGTCCGGCTCTTCTTTTCCTGGATGCTGCTCCAGAAACTCGAACACCGCGCAACAGGCAAGCTGAAGAAAAAATGGGAAATGCCCGGCCAGATTTATGATAAATCCGGCATAGGGTTCGAGCGGTCGCCCCGCCTCCCGGGAAGGTTCGGCAATAAGCTCCATGGAGTCGCGGGGAGGGAAACAACCGAGGTTGAGCTTATGGAAAATGTTGAAAAAGGGGGATCCTGCTATTTCTCTGTTATGGCAGAACTGTTGCAGCTCGTGCGCGGAGGTAACAACAAAAGACAACGCGTAGTTGTTGGGGAGGCTGCGCAAGAAACTGAAGAATTCGATGCCGAATCTGTCGTTTTGGGTCACGGCGTCGAACTCGTCCAGGAGCAGGATGACCTTGACGCGGGACCGATTCAGGTTTGCGATGAGCTTGCGAAAGTTCTCGTACGTAGGCGCCTGCTCGACGATTCCCGGATCGTGCTTCTCGAGGGCAATCTGTTCCATAAGGGCCGAAAAGAAAGCCGATGCATCCCCGTGCATCATTTCCTGCAGGTCGGAATAGGTGAAAATGTATTCGTCCGGCCGTTTTAAGCGTGCGTCCTTTTGACGCAACAGGGCTCTCAGCAACGAGGATTTGCCCGATTTGCGATCGCCTATGATCGATACCGATTGGGGTTCGTCCGCCGTGATGCGGCTGACCAGAATATCCAGTTCGTTTTGGCGTCCGATAAAATGGCGCGCATCTTTTATCGCCGTACGGTTGAGATATGGATTCCCGGACACCATCATTGCTGTTCGCTCCGTTTCAGCTCGTCGACCAGATGCCAGACTGTGTGTTCATGACGAATCCACAACCGCATCAGATCTATACGGAAGCGATATTCTGAGCGCTCGGAGCGTTCGACCCAGTCGTCCAGAGAAAGCGTATCCAGGGCGCTGCGTATGTTCCCCTCGTTTCCCAGGAGTTCCTTCAGCTCCTGCGGCACGGTTTCAAGGACGGTATCCGCCTCGACATAATCGTATTCGTTCTCGAGAACACTCGCTGTGGTCGCAACCGCGATCTTTTCCGACAGGGAAAAATTCTCCCAGACGTGGTTCAAGGGGGGAGGAGGATTATGCAATACAAGCTGCACCACTTTTCCCAGCTGTTTCATTCCTGCAGTGAACTCTTTATCCCTGTTCAGGCAGTCGACCTGCGTCAGGCAAATAACCTGGGTGTAATAGGGATGGCCGGCCGTCAGGCGAAGGATTCGATCCGGTATGCCCTCATCGTACACCACATAGCCATGCACCGGCTGCTCGATCAAAAACCGGGCATCTTCCGGAGCCAGCAAACCGATCCTGCGCGAAATGGTCTTGGGAACAAGAATATTCCAGTCAGGAAGCCTCTTGGCTTCAAGCCGATTGGAGCCGGTAACCACGAAGGAAACATCGAGCTCGCTGTCCAGCAGCCCGGCAAGGAAAAGAAACACATCCGAGGTAAGGTTACCGCGCAGAAGCTTATACTCCAGGTTCTCCAGCTCATCGAAAAGCAGAACCGGCCGCCTGCCCGGATTCATTTCACTTATAAAATCCAGCAGATTGCGAAATGTCTGAGGAGTAAAGCGCTCGGCGGCGATAAAGGGAGTCCTTGTATCCGGCAGCTTCTGAGAGAGCTGAGAAAGCAGATCTCTCGTCAATATGTGGTAGAAATCGTTGTCGTCGGACAATTCGGGAATAAACTGCTGCGTGTCGAAGAAAAAAGGTAGAACGCTTTCGCCGGCATGCCCCCCGTTAATCTGATGCAGGAGGGATGTTTTCCCGATTCTTCTTGCCCCGAACAGAAGGATCATTTTGTTTCCGGTATTCTCCAGATGATGCCGGAGCCAATTAAGATCCTGTTGCCGGCCGTAAAACATCTTATCCGTTCGGATGGGATTGCCGACCACGTATGGATTGGGAATGCTGGCAAACGGCTGCTGGGCGCGGAATGAGACAAGCATTTCATTGAATGCCTGAGCCAGATTCCCAAGCTCATCCCGGCCGCCCGTTATGGCGGTCGGGACAAAACGCCCTTTGGATGCATCCCGCGCCAGCTGTGCAAACTGCTGAAGAGACAGGCTGATTCTGCGGCCAAAAATGAAGCTGATGAAAGCCACAATTGCCGCTACAATCAAGGGAATGAGAAAAAACAATTTCTGAAGCCTTCGTACTGGTTCGTAGATATCGGGATCGTTAATCCCTACACCGAGCGTCCAAGCTATTTGCGAATTCAGGCCTTCGGGCTGAATGAAAGTAAGGTATGCTACCTTCGGACCTTCCACCCATTCGTACGGTATTATACCCTCCTGCCTATTAACGGCATTATAGTAAAGATCGGGTAGGTTGTGTTTTTGGGTGATGCTCGTTCCATACAAATCAGGGTTTTTGTATTTGTGGCCAATAATGGTGTCGGCATCATTGTCAAAAAGATAGGCATATCCGGAGTCTAAGCCCATCTTTTTAAAGCCAGCCTCGGCGGTATCCAAAATTATTTGAACGGCCGACCAGTTCATGATCGCTACGAGGATGCCAAGACTTTCGCCGGATTCCCTATCCCGGATGGCGGAAGCAAATCCAATTTGATATTTCTGCTCGAGGTTCTCATCGGTCGTTCTATTGTACAGTGCATTCACCTCAGGAATCTGCCGCCACCCTATCACCTTCAGGTCATCGGAACCGATAACCTCCTGCCGCCATGATTCATCAAGACCCTCCAGTACATCACTATAGTGTTTCCCTATCAATGACTGCCCATCCTCGTTGATGGCGCAGATGCGCCCCTCAGAATCGATGGTGAAAAGAAGGTCGTATTTCTCCAGTCTCCCTTTCACAACATCGGTAAGAAATGCGTTGGCAGGTTCATTACTGTGTTGTTTGACAGAATCTATTATAAAAATTGTATTCCGCCAGAGCCTCATATCTTCAGCCGCACTCTCCAATTCAATTGTCAGAATCTTTGAAATCTGCCGGGCCTGAACTTCCATGATAAGTCCCCGGTCCAGTTTTACCTGCTCGCTGGCAATCTGATAGGTGAAAAAGCTTACGCTTGCCACCGCAGCAAGAGACAGGACAAAAGAATAGACTCCGATTTTCTGCTGAAAACTTCGAAAATGAAAGAACCTGCCAATGCCGGCAAATAGTGTCTTCATAAGATGGATCGGTTCCTATCTCATAGTTCGGAAATTCTAACTGCCTGCTCTTTTCCAAGACATGGAAAGTTTAAATACTAGGCTATGGGGAAGCCGTCGCATCCCTACGCCGACAAGTGCTTGATCGTAAAACCAAGCGGTTCAGGATGTTGAAACTTGATCCGTCCGTATGTTGCCAGGGTATCCCGATTCGAAACACCCTGTCAATTCAAAACTCATAAGCTAGGGGCGCCGAATAACGGGATCCGAAAATCAGCGTTCCAATTTCATTTTCTTTAAAAGGGTGTTTAGTTTATAGGCGGAATAAGCCGCGGTTATTCGGATCGGCTTCCCTATAAAATTCCGCTTTGGCTGCCGATCAGCTGCATTATGTCATTTTCGTTGAATTTCTGATCTTGATTTTACTATTCTTCGCTCCGGGTTCAGCAAAAAATCTGGATATTTGCGCAGAACTCAATAATACTTCCGCATTTTAGTGCTGAATCTGTTGTTTCAGGACAGGCTGAGACCAATCCTGTAGAGACTGGTAAAATGTAAATCGTATATCTGGCGGAGTATACCTATGACCGTGATTCATAGCATGTTTAACGAGAGCGGCAGAATTGAGATAGACGAGAGTACCTGTGAACAGTGCGGGCTTTGCGCCGGCATTTGTCCGGCCGAAGTTTTGACCCTTAAAGAAGGACGCGTGCAGACCCGCGAGGACAGCCCATTCGGTTGCATCGCTTGCGGCCATTGCATGATGACTTGCCCTCAGGGGAGCATTAAAGTAACAGGACGCGGCCTCTGCCCCGAGGACCTCCTGCCTTTGCCGTCTCGGGAAGAACGAGCGAACGCAGATCAGCTTCAAGCTCTCTTCCAGGCCCGACGCAGCATCCGAAAATTCAAGGAGCGGGAGGTGGAAGCCGAGCTGCTCAAGCGGATTGTCGAGATGGCCTCATCCGGACCGATGGGAATCCCACCATGGGACGTCGGGATCACGATTGTTCGCGGTCGGGAGAATGTGCAGAAAATAGCTGGAGAGATTGTCAGGGGTTACGAGAAGTTTATTGGTATCTTCAGGCCCTGGGTACTTGCACTTTTGCGCCTCTTCATAGGGAAGGCGTCTTACGAGCAGTTCCGCACATTTATCATTCCGCTGGGTAAGATCTACGTCCGGTCCCGCCGGGAAGGGAGGGATATGCTGTTTTACGACGCACCTGCAGTCCTGATTTTCCACCACTCCCCTTATGCCGACCTGGCCGATGCAACTATCGCATGCACGTATGCCATGCTGGCCGCTGAGTCCCTCGGCTTGGGCAGCACAATGATCGGCGGTGCGCCCCCGATTCTGCAGCGGAACAAGGGCCTTTCCCGTAGGTTGGGAATCCCCGAAGCAAACAAGCCGTCCTTGACCCTCATCGTAGGCTATCCTGCAGCCAAGTTCCAGCGCGCCGTGCGCCGCTCTTTCACGGTCGTCAATACCGTTCAGTAGAAATAAACTAGCACCCTTATATCTGAATCGACCATTGACGGAGGAATGCTGAAGAGTCATAGGACCTCCGGCAGAGCCGGAGGCTTGCTTATATGAACCGCTCGATGCTGCACGAACAGCATTATCGGGGTCGGTATCGGCATCGGGATCGCAGTCGATTTCGATATCGATCCCGATAGCGATACCGATACTGCCGACGGAGTACGGTATTGACGATCTCATGATTGTTGTGGCCGGCGGACCCGGCGCCTGGATAGGACTCCTGAGAAGCGCGGGCGGCTGGGAGAACAGTTTTGTTACCAGGAAGATCGATCTACCGCATAACTGGGACAAGCTGGTGGCAAAATACAAAAATGTAGTCCCCACTTACGTCGGATACTAAGTGAGGAGTACAGTCGTGTCTCTATAGAAAAAGGGATAAAGGAACTGAGAATTCAAGGGTAAATCGAAAATATTCTTTCGAAGAATTGTTTACCCTCACCCTTGAAAATGTAGTGATGGTGTGTATTGGAGAGTGGAGATAGAAGCATCACACCTCCCCCCAGAATGGCTTTCAAGGTCCCCGCCAGCGTCAGGCCGCTTTCATAGTTTCCCACAACAATCTTGCTTTGCTTTCCGCCGTAGATTCCATATAATCGTCCCGTTTTCATAAATGTGTAGGTTTCACAGTCTTGAGTTGTTTTCACCGCACTGGCTTTAGGTTTAGCCTCGGCCTTTATAAGTAAATTTCATACTTCCATTATCGCTGAAGTTGGCTTAACTTGACAGTGCCTGATTAAGTAATGGACTTGAAAATTTGCACGAATTTGCTTAATCCATCGATTGAATGCAAGCTTAGAAACGGATTCTATCCTAATAATTGAAATAGTGACTCTGCGCTGGTTTTTCTATGTTCAACTCGATTGGTGAAACGTTAACTCAGTGGACAACGGTTTTCAGTGGCTATATTTCGATGCCTCTGATCTTCATTCTACTGGGTTCCGGTCTTCTCATAACATTCAGCCTGCGTTGGATTCAAATACGAAAGCTGCACCATAGTCTGGATGTGGTCCTGGGGAAATACGATGATCCTGATGACGAAGGGGATGTAACTCATTTTCAAGCTCTTTCTGCAGCACTGTCCGCGACTATTGGAATCGGGAATATTGCCGGTGTGGCCATCGCCGTCAGGATGGGCGGACCTGGAGCTCTTTTTTGGATGTGGATCACAGCTCTCCTCGGAATGGCGTTGAAGTACGCAGAGTGCACGTTGAGTCATAATTTCAGGGTTATTCATCCGGACGGTTCCGCGTCCGGCGGGCCAATGTATTATATAGAAAAGGGGCTCGGTCCAAAATGGAAACCACTCGCGGTTTTCTTTGCTGTCTGCGCCGTGATCTGCTCTTTCTGTACCGGCAATATGAATCAGGCAAACACAGTTGCGGCGGCGTTCACGGAATACCATATACCCTCCTGGGTGTCCGGTATTCTGATTGCGGCACTCGTGGGCCTGGTGATTATTGGGGGAATCAAAAGAATCGCTGTTGTCGCCAGCCGGCTCGTGCCTTTGATGGCCATCCTATATGTTGGCAGCGCAATATTTATTCTGATGATGAATTATCAGAATATCATTCCCAGCATTATTTCTATCTTTAGCCAGGCATTCTCTCCCAAGGCTGAGATCGGGGGCTTGCTCGTTGTGGTCATGTGGGGCATTCGTCGCGGACTATATTCCAATGAAGCAGGTCAGGGTTCTGCCCCGATCGCCCACGCTGCCGCAAAGACGAAGGAGCCCGTCCGTGAGGGCGCGGTTGCTCTGATGGGTCCTTTTATCGATACCATAATTGTTTGCTCAATGACCGGATTAGCTATCCTGGCGACCGGTGTTCATAAAACCACTGATTATACGGGAGCACTCCTCACGCGAGAAGCGTTCCGAAGCGGCTTTTCCTTTGCGCCTGAGCTTGGAAGTTTTATTGTCGTCATTTCCGTTTTGCTCTTTGCATACTCAACCATGGTTGCGTGGAGTTATTATGGAGACCGTTCAATCGAATATCTGATTAGCTCTAAAGCAATTCGACCCTATCGTTGGGTTTATGTGTTTTTCAATTTTATGGGGGCTGTTCTCCCCCTGGAATTTGTGTGGAATTTTGGCGATATCGCCCTCAGTTTGATGACAATACCCAATCTTATAGGCGTTGTCTTTTTGGTTGGCGTTCTAAGAAAATTGACGAAGGACTACTTTTCCAGGGAGCACTTGACCTATAAAGAGCGGGTAGCCTTAAGATATAAAAATTAGTACTGTTTCAGCTCAGTACGTTTTTTACTTCAGCTTGGAATAAAAAGCCATAAGAGGAAATCCATGGTCTACATTACCTGCCGTATTTTTTTAATGTTTATTACAGTAGGCGCTATGACCGTCATCAATTTGCCGGGTCAGACGCAGGATTCGACCGCCGAAAACTTTGTGTTTGATCGCTATCACACACCCCGCGAACTGAATGCGGTGATCGATTCTTTGCATCGAGCGAACCCTGACTTAACAACCGTCCACAGAATAGGACAAAGCGCTGGAAAGCGCGAATTACTGGTGCTCGAGATACGCTCCGATACAGGCAACGGGGAAAACAGGACTCCGGCAGTCTTTGTTATTGGCAACCTTGAGGGGAAGGTGCCCATTGCGTCCGAAGCCGCAATATTTCTGGCGCATCAGTTGATTGAAAACGCCGAAGCGCGTAAAGACCTTACCTGGTATATCCTTGCGGCCGGGAATCCCGATGGAACGGCCCGCTTCTTCACGCAACCACTTATTGCCGACGGCAGGAACCAGAGTGCACATAACGATGATATGGATGATGCCGTAGACGAAGACGGCCCTGATGATCTAGACGGCAACGGCATCATCACCCAGATGCGAGTTAAACATCCGGCCGGTGAGTGGATTCCGGCCGAGGCCGATTCGCGCCTCATGAGGCGTGCAGATCCGGTTAAGGGCGAAAAAGGCATTTACAAGCTCTATACAGAGGGGATCGACCAGGACAGCGACGGCCAATATAACGAGGATGGACCGGGAGGCACGGATATCAGCATTACATTCCCACACCTCTTCAGACCGTTTATTGCGACAGGCGGCGACTGGCCAGGAAGTGAGTCCGAAACATTCGCCATCATGAAGTTCGTCATGGATCACTCGGAAATTGCCATGACCGTCACTTTGGGCGCCACCAACATGTGCCTGCAGCCGCCTGCAGGCGGCCGGAAGGGAGCGGTGGATCTTGCCAGAATTAAGGTCCCCGAGCGCTATGCGAGATCTTTCGGTGCTGATCCGGACGCTACTTATTCGCTCCAGGAGATAATGGATATGATGCGGCCGATGATGCCGTCGGGAACCGAAATAACTGAGATGATGGTCTCTTCAATGCTTGGTCTCGGCGCCGTAGTGAATCCGCTCATGGAAGACTTGAAGTTTTATGAGGAGCTTTCCGAGCGCTATAAGGATTTCCTCAAACAGAGGAAACTCGACGGTCCGCGAATTAAGCCGATACAACCGAAGGACGGTTCCTTCGAATTGTGGTCCTACTATCACCTCGGCGTTCACACCTTCAGCATGGACTTCTGGACACTGCCGGAGATTGAAGAGGAATATATCGATAAGAGCGATGCCGCGACGCCAAAACAAAAACCGAATATGGCAAAACCGGCACCCGAGTCAATAGGAACGGACGGCGAGGATCCGATCATGAAAGCGCTGCTCTCATTCAGCGATAATGTTCTCCAGGGAGAGGGATTCGTTCCGTGGACTCCGTTCCAGCATCCGACATTGGACGACGTTGAGATCGGTGGCGCGGTTCCTTACACCGATAGTACTCCTCCCCCGACGATGATTGAAGAACTGGTCAGAGGTCAGGTGCCGTGGATTTTCGAACTGGCAATGAAGTTGCCGCGTGTGAATATCCTTAAAACCGATATCGCTCCGAAAAGCGCAACTGTTTACGAACTGACCGTGTGGGTGCAAAACTCGGGCGAATTGCCTCTCCCGACCGCAATGGGTATACGCAACCGACATGTCGGGCCTACAGTACTAACTATTGAAGGAGAAGGCTTTGTTATTCTCTCCGGGAAGCAGCGTACAATTCTCAATAGTATCGACGCGATGAAGAGCATGAAGTTGACCTGGCTTATTCAGTCGGAGAAACCACAAACACTCCGGCTGACTCTGGAATCAGCCAATGCCTGGAATGATTCAGCCGAGGTTCGCCTGGGAGGTGCTCAATGAAAAAATTTATTATTCTTATTGGAATGTTAGGGATTGTCCTGGCTCTCGCACCCTTAAGCATCGCCCAGTCCGTCTCGCAATCCGCTCAGGAATTAGTGGATGCGTCTGTCTCTACACAGAAGGCCCTGATGTTCACTACAACCGACAGGATCACCGTCCCGTTGCGCTTTGATCACTATTACACCTATGAACAGGTTGGTGAAGCATTGCGTGCGTTGCACGAAGCCTACCCCGAACTTACCTCCATCGATGTTGTTGGGAAAAGTGAAGAAGGGCGCGACATCTGGGCCATGACAGTTAATAATCCGGAGACAGGGCCCGCCTTGAACAAACCGGGGGTTTATGTGGACGGTAACATTCACGGCAACGAGATCCAGGCTGCCGAAGTTGCCCTGGCTTTTCTCAACCGCCTGCTCGTATCGTACGGTTCCAATCCTCAAATTACGGAGCTTGTCGATCGCAATGCTTACTACGTGATCCCGGTCGTCAATGTAGACGGCCGCTATCACTTCTTTCATGATGCAAACACACCGAGTTCGAATCGAAGCATCCGAATTCCCAAAGACGACGACAACGACGGTCTCTTCGACGAAGATGGCCCGGATGATCTCGACGGCGACGGAAATATCTGCACAATGCGCAGGGCGGATCCGTTCGGCCGCTACAAAACCGATCCGGAAGAGCCGCGGCTTATGATTCCCGTAAAGCCCGACGAAATAGGTGAGTGGACGCTTCTCGGCGACGAGGGGATCGACAACGACGGCGATGGGCGGATCAATGAGGATGCGGAAGGGTATGTGGATGGCAACCGCAACTGGGGCTATAACTGGGCTCCTCCATACGTGCAGCGAGGTGCCGGTGATTTCCCGTTTGAAGCATTGGGAATGCGCACTATCGCTAAATTTATCCTGGACCGTCCGAACATCATTGTTGTGTACGCCTTCCATAACAGCGGCGGAATGTACCTGCGCGGACCGGGATCGGAATCCGAGGGACCGATGAATCCGAATGATGTCAATGTTTACAATTTTCTCGGAGAGAACGCCGAGAAAATTGTGCCGGGTTACCGATACTTGGTTCTGTGGAAAGACCTCTACACAACGTATGGAGACTTCACCAGTTTCACCTACAACCTTGCAGGCGCTTACAGCTTTGTGGGCGAATTATTTATTAATGAGACAGAGACATATCGCAGTCCCGAAGAGATTGATCTTCCGATGGATAGATCGCAGGAGCGTTTGAAGTTTAGCGACAATGTTGTTCAGGGTGAACTCTATAAGCCGTGGAAAACATTCGATCACCCGCAGTACGGGGATATTGAAATCGGCGGATGGGTGAAGATGAGTTCGCGGTTGCCGCATCCTTTTATGCTGAACGAACTGGTATTCCGAAATTCATCGGCCGTTATGTTTGCGGCAGCACAAACGCCGAAGATCAGCATGGAGGTGTTTTTAATCGAGAAGATGAGCGACAATCTCTTCAAGGTACGGGTGCGACTAGTAAACGCCAATGCAATTCCATCAATGACATACAAATCGGTGGAAAAAAGTCTGTTCCCTCGCGACATTCTAAGTGTGTCTGGAGAGGGCATCACGGTCGTTGCCGGAGGGAGATTGCTGGATCCTTATCTTGATCAGGTCAGTTACAAGGAATACAGGCCCGAAATGCAGATGCTTCAGGTGCCGGGCAACGGCAAGGTGGAATTCCAGTTCCTGGTTTCGGGCAGAGGCGATCTGACATTTGACTACGCGTCACGGAAAGCAGGAAAATTGAGCGAGACCATAGAATTATCAGAGTAAGGGTGTCCAGCCGAATCTTCCATATTTCGGTGACAGTCACCATAACCTCGAAATTATTTAGCCCATATCGCCCTGGCCTATCTCCTCCACGATCCTGTAGTGCGAAACCGTTTGGCCCTTTCATTATACCGAAAACTCGGATTTGTCGACTGGGATGGTGTGCTATACGCGAGTCAGCAGACACCAGTATGACGAATCACTTTTTCTCTGTGGGCCTTTTGCTGCCACGGCGGCATATTTAGCAAAAAATGTAGTTCAGTGCTGAGGGGAGATATTCCAACCAAATTTCATTTTATCCATCTACGGAAGCCCTTGAATGCAGTTTCGGTCGATCTCTATTGGATTGTGTTCATTAGATCTCCATCTTTGAAATTCAGGACCTTTCCCGCTCCCAATTCCACGAAGTCTTTCCCAAAGGCTTTTCTGAACATCTCGATCTGTTTTTCACCCGTACAGTGTGTCGCACCGCATTTCTGAACACCCATCTTCCTGAATTCGCCGATGATATTATTAATTTGTGCTTCACTATAATTCATTAAATGGAATCCGCCAAACACCAGAGATATATCCTTATTAGCGATTTCCTTTGCCCGTTTTACTATGTTCACTATTCCCGGGTGTGCGCATCCTGTCATTACTACTATTTTATCTCCCAGATCAAATACCATTGACTGTTCTTTGATCGTTGTACCCATTTCACCTGTCAGGTAAACACCTCTGCATACTTCATAAGGATCTGGTTTCAGGATTACACGATCCGATTTACCGTTGATAAGGTTTATAAAATCATCAGGAGATGAAGCAGGGAGATAGACAGGAACATGACTGTTCTTTGACAAATATTCCTGCAGTCCGCCAGTATGATCAGGGTGGTTATGGGAGATAATGACCATTTCGGATATATTGAATCCTATTTTTAATTTTTCCATATTCTCGACCAGGATCTCTGGCTTTGTACCCGTATCGAACAGGATATTCTTCTCCTCACTTTCAACAAGACATGCAAATCCCCAATCCTGCGTCAGGTCTTCTTTATGAACAGTATTATCATAAATGATAGTAAATTTAACATTTTGCCCTTCCTGGGCAGATAGGAAGGTTCCGGTAATGAGCAGGAGGGAAATAATCAGCGAAATGACCGTTTTTTTCATCGTTATGCTCCGCAAAATTTGAGAATTTAAGAAGTCGTTGTATAGAATTTAACTTCCGACAGGTTCAGTTACAACAATCTTTTTCCTGAGTATGCGTGGGAGGAATGAAGATATCACTTGTAATGTAGAGCACAGCCCTGCGACTCCAGGTTCATCTTCCGCAGGAGGGCTTTGTAGCGGGGATGGGAGCGGATAGGATCGAAAATTGGATCGCAGAGATAGATAGTTCAAAGCTACTGCTTCTCAAATACCTGAATCACGCTAACATCGTTGCCTTGAGCGTCCTTGCTGTCTACGATCCGAGTAAAGCTTTTGCCATCCTCAGAAAGGATATCCCGGCCCTTAATTGTGAACGTACCAATAACTTCGACAAATTCCCTGGTACGTGGATTGATTCGTTTTAACGAGATCGTATATGGTTGCGGGCCGGGTGGTGTTGCCTTGACGGGATATTCCTTGCCGTCGAGTTTCGCAGTGTACTCCACATGCTCCAGGTTCCCGCTCGCATCAGTATGGTCCGCGATCAGGTGCATCGTTTCACCCTGGATTTCAATTATATTTGTAGAGCTTGGGTGGGGTATTCGTCCTCCCGGGGCTTTGGACTTGGCCGCGTTTAACTTCCATGTCCCGTTCCATGGATCCGCAGCCATAGCGACAGTGGCTGCTACCAAAACAAAAAGAATCGTTGCTGCAATTACAACTCGCCTCTTCATATTGTTTTCCTTTCAGTTTGATTCCTTTGAGATGACGCAAACCCGCTCAGATTGACAAGCGAGGACAAAGTCGCGCCAGTCAGCCATTGCTCTGCAATCTCATCATCGCCACTAGCGCCCCAAGCGCGTGTCCCTGGCTTTCCACACTTCTCCCATGCCGCCGGAGCCGATGGAGGATAGGATTTCGTATGGGCTGAGCTTAATACCAGGCGCTAGTGTCATTTCCTTAGCCAAGAATGATGGCGAGGATCTATTTTTACCGGGCAGACATCCGTCTTCAGCCTAGTCTAGGATCGTCCACTGTCCGGTTTTAATCTAGGACCTCAAAGTACAGGGGCCTGATCACTCTGCTCTCTTGAGAAGGATTTCGCCAGATTGGCCCATCATTTCATAGGTCATCTTGATTTCATCGCCGGATAAAGTCCCCTTGTGAGGAATCTTCATTTCCTCGCCCATATTTAATGTGACCGTAAATGAAATATTGTTGCCGTCGATTTTCCCTTCCTCGATCTGAGTTTCCTGCCCGCTGACAATGTGGACACCGGTCAGCTTCTCCCCCTCCGCCTTGAACGTAAAGGCGATTTCCATGCCCTGGCCGACAATTTCTCCGGCCCATTTCCCGTCGATATCGGCGGCGAATGCAAAACCGGCCAAAAGCAGAAACCCTAAAACAATTGATAAGTATTTCATTTGAACTCCTCCTTTGTATACGAACATTTAAGATCTTACATTTGTTGTCCCAATTAATCCATCAGTACCTTTTCCTTCAGTTCTTCAAACCAGTTGACGACGACGTTGATTTTGCAGGGCAAATCTTCCTTTCATAGAATAACTCACCAGGCTATTCCTTGTTCTGTGAAAGCATAGGGCAGGAAGCCCCCCAGGCTTCGGTGGGAAGGTATCACATTTTGTGATAGCAAAATATCCGTCTCCTGCTTGGATATCTGGAACATGAAATCAGGCGGGAATCGATCCTTATAATGGCTGAGTGTTTTTCCGACCATGGTCTTACTCCGGGAAGTTCATGCGATGCAGGAGTTCTTGGAAGCGGGGATCGGAGCGGAGATCGTTGAAAGCTGGAACCGTTTTAACTTCTACCAGGAGAGGATCACGTTCTTCGTAGGCTTTCTCCAGCCACTGGCAGGCTTGATCTTTCTCCTCAGCATGAGCGTACATTAAAGCAATAAGTGTGGGCATGACGTACACCGCCTTTGCCTGAGCCACAAGTTTATCGGCACCCTCTCGCATCGCACCCTTGTAGCCTGATTTCGGGTAGGTATTTTGTAGAGCTTCCGTGACTTCAGTATTTTCCCACAAAGAGAACAATTTCCTGCACTCCGCCAAGGCTTCGTCATACATTTCCTTTCTACGAAAAGCCGTCCAGAGATGAAAATTGGCCCAAAAGAAGTTTGGATCCATTTCGAGGATCTTCCAGCTTTGCTCTATCGCTTCGTCGTACCGGCCCATCGCCACCAAACTCGCAGCGAAATTGGCGTTGAGGGGGAGAGAAAGCGGGTCCAGTTCTCGTGAGCGCATCCCTTGCGCAATGCCTTCCTCGGATCGACCCATAGCCACAAGAAATCCCGAGTATTGGGACCGGGTTGACGCGTCGTTCGGGTTGAGCTCGATAGCCCGTTTGAACTCGGTTTCGGCAGCCGGCCAATCCCAGTCGAAAAAGAACTTTATCCAACCCAGGGACCGATGACCTTCAGCGATCGTCTCATCCACCTCGATGGCTTTCAACGCTGCGGCTTTCGCCTTGGGTATGACCTCGCGAGGAGGGTTGAATCCCGAAAATCCAAGCACTACATAAGATTCGGCGAGTGCGGCGTAGGCAAGAGCGGAGCTCGGATCACCGTCCAGTGCCTGATGTAAGTAATCGATGGCTTTATTCATTCCTTCCTTTGTGATCCTGTGAAAGTGGTAGCGTCCCCTGAGATATGCCTCATGAGCCTCCGGGTTGACCGGACGGGTGCTCGCCATACGCTCCCGCTCGCCCGGGGACAACTTTATCTTGATTTCCCTTGCAATGGCCTGAGCGACCTCACTCTGTAGGGAAAGGATATCCCGCAGGTCGCGTTCATAGCTCTCCGCCCAGAGATGCTCATCGGTTATCGCACGGATCAACTGCGCCGTGATTCGTACTCGTCCCCCGGCCTGGAGGACAGATCCTTCCACTACCCCGTCTACGGCCAGCTCTCGGGCAATCTCGGGCAGAGGCTTCTCAGTGCCTTTGTAACTCATAGCGGATGTCCTGGAGATCACCTTGAGGGCGCCGATCTTCGCCAGGTCCGTGATCAGTGCTTCGGTCATCCCATCGGTGAAGTACTCTTGCCCGGGGTCCGTACTCAGGTTGGTAAGTGGCAGCACGACCAGAGATTTGATTCGGGAACGGCGCTTTCGCCGATCTTTCGAGCGTCTAGGTTTCCTTTCAACCGGCTCACTTTGTTGGCTTGCCATAAAACGATTGCGGATTTCTTTGAGATCCCGTGCCAGATCTCTCGTCGAGTCGTAGCGCTCTTCAGGATCCTTCGCAAGGCTGCGTTCTACAACCGTCTGAAAGTGCTCCGGCAAGTTGGCTTCGGCTCTGACAATAGGGGCCGGTTCATCCTCGATGATCGCCATGAGCGTTTGCTGTGCTGTCTCCCGCCTGAAAGGGAGCTTCCCGGTAGCCATCTCATAGAGAATCGAGCCTAGGGCGAACTGGTCCGAGCGATAATTGACGGGCTTACCTGCAGCCTGTTCCGGGGACATATATGGTATCGTACCAAGCAAAACGCCCTGTCCGGTACCCGTCATCGTAACCGTGGTCATCGCAGAATCAAAACCCGAGCGTTCAGGCATGAGCTTTGAGAGTCCAAAATCCAGAATCTTTACATAACCGTCACTCGTCACCATCAGGTTCTCAGGTTTCAAATCCCGATGGACAATTCCCGCGGAGTGAGATTTTGCCAGTCCCTCTGCAATCTGAGTGGCGACTTGGAGCAGCTTTTTCGTTGGCAGCGGCCCATCGGCCAGAATCTTCCTCAGGGTCTTCCCCTCCACGAACTCCATCACAATGTAGGGCATAGCTCCATGCTTGCCTATGTCAAAGATAGTGATGATGTTGGGGTGATTTAAGGCAGATGCAGAGCGGGCCTCCTGCCCGAAACGTCGCAGGCGCTCGGGATCGCTGGCGAAGACCTCGGGAAGGATCTTAATGGCAACCTGCCGACGCAAGGTGGTGTCCTCGGCCTTGTAAACGACACCCATACCGCCTTGACCGATCTTCTCAACGATCCTATAGTGCGAAATGGTCTGGCCGATCATTGTACTTTCTCTATTCTCCCTTGCATCGAGATTAGTACGATTATACGATCCCGACTTGTCCGGCGTCTTGTCCGGCGTAGCCCAGCCGAATCTTCGATTCGGCTAGGGCGAAGACGGAAGCCGACCGAATCTTCGATTCGGCTAAAGGCGAAGACGGATCTCGGGCATGCGATCCTCCGGCTAGAGGTTGGTAACATGCTGCTTCCGTAAATCTGGGTGGAGCTGGGGCTTATTATAAGGGGATCAAGGGGATGGGGGAAGGGAAATCCCATTCTCATTATTTTTAGACAGAAGGCTAAATTTTCCTTTATGACGGCTCAGGAGCCACGGTCTCGCTCCGGCCCTTATCTTAAATTCCCTAATTGTTGACATCTATCCTTTCCGGGCATAAGGTAGTTTTGCATCTCGCTTAGACTCATTTGAATTCCGTTTTTTGTTTGTAGCCACACTAAAGGAGATTTTATGAAAAAATCTGTTAATGTTGTTGCTTGCATAGCTTTTTTGATTGCTTTATTGGCTGTATCTTGTGGATCACCCCAAAGTGAACCCGCAGCTGTCGAAAACGAAGCTGCTGCTCCCGAGAACGAGTTGATAGGTGTCTGGGAAATCATCGGAGACACAATAGTATATCCACCAGATATGAACCAGGAAACAGAAGTAAATGAAACCCATCTGCCCGGTGTCATGGTATTTACCAAGAAGTATTTCAGTTGGGTTGATTTTCATGGTGATTCTCTTCCCGAACTCCCGGAAGAGCCGACAGATGCACAAGTAGCTGCTGTTTATAGCCAATTAACCGCCTTGGCTGGAACATATGAAATAAATGGTTCTTCTATCGCAGTACCTATCATCGTATCAATGAACCCCAATGATCTGAGCAGCGGTGAAACTTACAATTGTGAGTATGCCCTTGAGGGTGATGTTCTTACTATATCCTGGACAGAAGAAAACCAAGTCAGTGTGACATTAAAACTTAAAAGGCTCGAATAAAGCATATAAGCCTATTGTCCTTCCATTTCCCAAAGCGGGAGCCTTCAACCAGCATGACTCCCGCTGGGAAAGTACGCTGATTTTCCCACTCGACAACCTTAAATACTATAGTTGAAATACTTGGATTCGTTGAAGTCGTAAAATGAAATAGCCCCGTTGCTTACATGACCATTGAAATGCTCGTCGGCGCCATAATCATAGCCGCCGAACGAAGTCTTATCTATTTGCAGCAGAATATCAACGTTACGGCCATAATCAAAGAGGCTGGGTAGTCTACCTCCAAAATTACAGCTACGTTCATAATCATAAATTTGCACTATGGGTTCCGATATAGTGCCGCTGAAATTCAAATGCCTGGAGCGCTCGTAATCATATATGCTTGTAGCTTTGATGCCTGAAATGATTATTCCAGCAACATATGCTATGCATGTCCTGGTATGACCATTCAAGAAGCCATCCTCCTTTAATATCCGAATTTTTTGAACCCATTGACGATCATGTTCAGTTTTTTGATTCATACAGCATCTACATCACTGAATCCTCCGCCTCAACATAATACCGCCCTGGCCGATCTCAGGCATGCGCTAGATATCGGTTACATGTTATGCCCTGCTCTGTAAATCTTGGTGAGACTGTGGCTTATAATAAATCGAGTTGCGAATATTTATACCCCTTACTTTTCAGCCAGGTGTTCTTCAAACCAGCTTATTGTTTCAGCTAAAGCTAAATCAGCATCCTTTTCAAAAAAACCATGTTCAGCACCAGGGATTGTTGTGAATTTCGATTCAACACCTGACTTTTTCAAAGCCTCATACATTGATTTTCCTTGATTGATCGGAACCCCTGGATCTTTATCTCCGTGAATAATCAGAGCTGGAGAATCATCAGAGGTTACATAGTGGATGGGAGAGAATGCTTTGAGATCATCCATGTTCAGATCTACGGCAGGAGCTATTTTAAGGAGTTCAGGACTGTTCTTTTTGAGATAAGCAAGAAATCTAACAAGATCAGTCGGTGGGAAATATGCAACGACTGCTGCCACACGACCGGTACCTTTTTCAAACTCTTCTTTAGCTTCTGTGTTTCCGATATCAGCGGTGGTCCCAAGCAATAAAGACAAATGTCCACCAGCACTTCCACCCCATAACCCAAGTCGTTCAGCATCAACGCCATATTCTCCGGCATGATAACGAATAAAACGAACCGCCCTGCGAAGATCCGCTACAATTTCATTCATCTGGAACTTTGGGCTGCTACCGTGTCTTACATTAAAGACAGTGAATCCTTTAGAGAGAATTGGTTCAATGTTAAAACAACTCATATTCACTGTCATTATTTCGCCCGTTATTGTCTCCCACTTTGTTGTTTCAAGATCTTCCCGGGTGTAAAGACGAAGGCCTCCGGTTGTCTGTTTATGAAAAATCCCTATCGGTGATTGCCAGCCTCCACTATTGATAAATATCACTCCAGCCCCATTCTGATTCTGAGGCTGATACATATCAAACGTCAGCGCCATCCCGAATTTGTGACCGTAAACAACATCCGGTGTGATTCGGATACCTTCAGGGGTTACATTCGGATCTAGGGCTGTTTCTTCAGGGGTTGGGGCATTACAACCGAACAGGCAAATCGCCAGGAACACTGCAATCAGGCAACGTCGATGCATATCTCCTCCTGCTTAAGGTTATCTACTACTTGTTATCTATAAAATGCTGGGTCAAGCGTGGGGTCATTATATGCGGATGGAGCGGAGGGAAGAAGGGAAATCCTGGGCGGAATTATCACAGGACCAGGCGCCATAATTGCGGAAGCATAAAAGAGTTTCCTTCAGTCCAGCGAATCGCTTTTTCAAGTTCATACTGACAGATCATATATGTATGACTACAGGGGCCACCATTGTAGTATTTATGCAAAATCGGCAGTGCCCTATTATCCCTGAGCTGGCCTAAGGCCCATACGGCATGATTCCGGTCTTCCATCAGGCAAGTTTTACAATCCACTAACGCTATAAGAGCTTCAACCCGATCCCCGTCAAATCGGTTCTTAGCGGTCTGGGATATATCTTTAAGTCCCCACCCGATTGAAATACTGGCCCCGAGGTATATGATAAGAAGAATCCCTAGTACGATTCCAAAAATCCACTTGGCAATTTTCAATACTTTTTTAGATACATGCATGGAAAACTCCCCGTGCAGTCGGTTTACGTCATTTTTATGGGATTCGTGCTATGAATTATATCGTAATGATGCGGACAGTAGAAGAAAAATACTAAATACCATTTCTCTCAACCTCGAAAGTTAGCTGGGGGTGTGTATTGGAGAGATACTGAGAGAGTTTCGGAAAAGAGTAGCTTATTTGTCTTATCGACAGGTGAGGATCGGATTCCCCATTGTAATGAAAGTGCGGGGATATCCGAAGCGTTCCTACCGGGCTCAGGTAATGAGCATCGCTCCCACCGCTTTCTCCAACGGATCGGGACAGTATGCCCTGGTGCAGGGTGAACTGGAAAATCCGGACGGCAGCCTTAAGCCCGGGATGACCGGTGTGGGAAAGATACTCTGGGGGCAGCGCATGATTTACAGAATTCTAAAGCTTCGCCTGATCCGCTGGCTGCGCACAGAATTCTGGGAATATATCCCTTGAGGAAGAAGGGTAAGGAAGAACGCGATTATCGCAACTCTGATTCAATGAACAGGAGGTATGCTATGAAAGCATGTCGATTAACAGGGAAATGCTTGCTACTAGCCCCTAAATCAGCGTGATTTTTTTAAGAAAGCTTGAAAATAAACCTGAAATGTGCATCGCTATTGGTTATAATAGGAACTTGGATATTACCAATACAACCGAAAGGAG
>Ga0209536_100004743_pt1 | contig 21409 bp, 17 predicted proteins | sample DeeMarSeWOR28_12_FD_187461 | JGI IMG/M metagenome (GOLD analysis project Ga0209536, IMG submission 187461) | Marine sediment microbial communities from White Oak River estuary, North Carolina - WOR-2-8_12 (SPAdes) (version 2) | ecosystem: Environmental > Aquatic > Marine > Intertidal zone >... | reverse complement strand
TTCACCCTCGGCAACCATCGCCTCAGCGTCCATAATATGAGGGTTTACCTCCACGGATATTGTTTTATCAGTTCCTTCGACTAAGCCGGCTATCTCTTTTATAGCGGTCATAAATGGCTTGCCGGAAACCTGGACGTGACGAGGATTCGTGGTGACACCATCGATATCAAAGGTGTCCAGAGCGTAAGCTATTTCGTCAACAATGGCACTATCTAGAAAAAATTTCATAATGTTCTTCCCTTAAAATTAGATTTTTGGATGTATCTATCCATACTCAGTATAAGTTCATACACCTAATCACTCTGAATTAGATCGCGAAGCGGTCTGTAACCGATCACCTGGATGCCAAGATTCCTGATATGGTTGCGCAGCTCATTGCTTCGAAATACCTCATAATCGCCGACCCGACATTGCCATGTGGATTGCGTAACAGAGCGCAGTTCAGGTGTATCCATGGCCGGATGGATTGCAAAGTGGGTTAAACCAGGCTCCATTGAGTCAAAAGCACTTTTGGCCTGGGCGAGCCTCTCTTCGGGCTGATCCAGCCTCAATCCAGTTGCGCGGTCGATTTGTATAAGCTCGTGAGCATTCACTTTCTCTCTAACAAAAATGGCAGCTTTACTGGCTGTCTCAGGATCCAGACCTAATGCACTCCAGTCTTCCTTTCCACCTACTGGGATCATTCCAGGTAAATGGAATTGTTGTGAAAGTTCTATATAAGCTGGGAGGAATCTGGGGTGAGCTAATGACCCCATATGGTTGTCGATATGGGTCACATCAATTCCTGCCTTTTGAGCGCGGATGAGTTGAGCTTTCAATTCAGACTGCACAGCTTGTGGATCGCCATGCCTGTGGACTTGATGTACACGGTGGTGAAAATACCCTTCATCGTCGAGTAAGCCTGTTGCTGGATCGCAGGTAGAAACCGGACCCCAGCGGTATGTGTTCCATTCACTGGTCAGGGTCAGGTGTACACCCATATCGGTCTTGGAATGATCTTTACAATAAGCCGCCACATGCAAGAACCAGGGGCAAGGCACCATCACCGCTCCGGATGAGACCGAACCGATTTCGAACAGATCCTCGAAAGCCGTAACGGTCGCCTGACACATGCCGACATCATCGGCATGGATGACAACCACGCGATCATCCTCCTCAAAGCCGAGTTCCTTAAGATATGGGTTGGGTTTCATTTTATGACTTAAGCGGCAATGGATCGTGCCGGAGCCTTAGCGGTATTCTCATCGGTGATAATGACGTAATCCGGGTGGTCTTGTGCCAGGGTTGCTGGGTAATCAACGTCTTCATCACCAAGTAGTGCGATGCGCAAGATGGTGCGTTGCCAGGCTCCTCCTTGGCAGTAAAGCCGTAAGCGCCTTGCTGCCAGAATATCCCTCATACCTAAGGTAACAGCCATGGGAGGCAGGGCAGCCATGTTGCCATCTGTCGCCCGGATGCTATTCATAACCACAGTCTCGGGAGCCAGGTGTACGATGCGTGTTAAGGATTGACGGAATTTGTCTGGTGTAAGCTTATACCAACGTGAGATAGATGGCTCGTTAAAGGCCAGATGCCCATGGAGCCCGATGCCACCATAGCAGGTGTCAATACCACCTATCTCTACAATTTTGGAACTGATTTCGTCGATTCTCAAGGGACTGGGGAAATGGATCTGTTTATCTGGGATGCGTAATGCAGGATCGAGTCTTCCAAATAACTCCCGCCGCATATAACCCTCAAAGCTGAGTGGGTGCTCCAGCGGTAAGGGGCGACCTTGCCAGTCGAGATAGTCATCCATATTGAAGGTGTGCACATTCTGCCAGCTGACGCCTTCCTGGTTGCAGATCTGAACCAATAATGGGTATTGGCCAATCGGGCCTACAGGCAAGATTAGGCGTGTAGGTTCTCCACTCCTATTGTTAGCCTTGATCTCGTCGGCGATGCTGCGAGCGAAATGCAGATAGAGGCTTTCCAAATCGGTGAGGATCTGCAACCGGACCTTGCTGGCTTGGGCCAGTTCATCAGCTGGTATGGAGAGGAGATAGTCAAGTTTCTCGTTTGGCATGCACATCTCCTCAAGCGAACGGGGGTAAGTACTCTGAAAAAGTTAGCAAGAAGTCATCCAAGATTGCCCGGGCGCGATCAATATCGTTGATCATCGGATCTAATAAAAGAGCTTGAAGCGCCAACCCTCGATTCGCTTGCACGACAGCCTCCACTGCTAACGAACTGAGTGCCAGTTCGCGGTGGCACAATTCAGCGATGCCATCTGGCAATGGAGGACAGCCGATTCCCTGGATTCCATAGCCTGAGATCACACCGGGTACCTCTACAATGGCATCAACGGGCAGATTAGGAATCAGGCCGTCATTTGGAAGGTTGAGTTGTTGGTAGTAAGCATTATCGTTGGAAATCACGGCTTCGATGATCTCAGGCACACCTTCGCTGACGGCATCTCTGAGCTCCTCGACCGAGCGTTCGCCAGCCACGATGGAACGCGCTTGCGCCCAGCGGTCAACGCGCCGTTGCCGGTTCTCAGTCCAGCTCTGTAATTTCAGGTCATACTTCTCCCAGGGTTTGGTTATGGGGTCGTGGGTCCATGCTAGGTACTCAGCCATATGGCTGTCACCCGAGGTAGGCATCAGTCCAAAGATATTGAAGCACTCGCGGGTTAACGGTTCAAAATCACGCCTAAATTCATTGAACCAACGCTGTTTCAATAGTGGATAGAGGTCCTCACCAGTCTGTCTGTCTCGGATATCATAGACCCAGGAGAAATGGTTTATCCCGGCAGCCTTGATGTCCAGGTGGGCAATTCCTTGCTCGATACCCTTGAATAACCGCTTGATATTGCTATAGTCAGTATGGACATGGAAATCGTCGGGATGTTGCAAGCCCCAGCGGTCGGCAAGTACGGTACTAGCCATGGCATAAGCCCAATATAACTGGTGACATAAACCAACGACCTTAATGGTGGTATATCGCGCTACTACCCGGGTCATGCGGATCATAGGGTTGGTGAAATTGAGAAACCAGGCATCTGGACATAGTGCTTCCATATCGCGGGCGATGGCTAGGATCAAAGGCACATTGCGGGCAGTATGGGCGAAAGCGCCTGGACCACTATTCTCAGCATAGGGCTGCCTAGCTCCATGTTTCAGAGGGATCTGCCAATCCAACTCCCAGACCTCTTCTCGGGGGCCGACCTGTACCGAGACGACCACAAAATCAGCCCCAGGGAGCGCCTCAGCCCTGTCGGTCGTGCTCCAGATATTCATCTCTGCGTCCCATGCCTGATTCATTTTTTGAGCCAACGCGGTGATGGTTTCCAGACCTTGATCATCGATGTCGACCAGTACGATCTCAGAGCCACGTAACCGTTCATTACGTATAATGGTCGCTAGGTTGCTTAAACCGAAGACGGCGCTGCCGGCCCCAATACAAACGATTTTCGGTAGCATAGACATAAGAAAACTTTTAAAAAGTTGAGCGGGGAATTGTCATCTTCATCTATTTCATTCCGGTAGTCGCAATACCAGTGGTGATATTCCTCTGCAAGATGGCAAAGACCAGCGTGATTGGCAGCAAGGTCAATACCGTCATCGCCAGGATCAGGTTCCATTGCACATTTAACTCACCTTGGAAAGAGTTGAGACCGATTTGCAGGGTGAAAAACTCGCTGCGGCTCAAAACGATCAGCGGCCAGAGGAAATCGTTCCAACGCCACATCACAGAGAAGATGGTCAAGACCGCCAGTGCCGGTTTTGCCAATGGCAGAATAACCTGCGCGTAGATACGCCATTCGCTAGCTCCATCGATGCGAGCGGCATCCAATAACTCATCCGGGATGGTAAGCATGTATTGGCGTAGCAGGAATAGACCCGTTGGTGTTGCTGCTGCAGGCACGATCACACCCAACAGGTTGTTGTTCCAATCGATTGTGGTTATGACCAAGAACACAGGCACAAGGATCACTGAGAGGGGTACCATGAGTGTACTGAGCATGATGAAGAAGATCGCCTCACGGCCTCTGAAATGATATTTAGCCAGGGCAAAAGCCGCCATACTGTTAATTAAAAGCGTGAGTAATGTGGCAAAAATTGTCACGATGAGGCTGTTTCGCAAATAGCGGGCGAAGTTGAAGGACTCTACACCTTCAATATAGTTATCAAAACTAAAAACCACTTTCTCAATCGGTTCACGTTGGTCAATAGGGATCTTGATGATTTCATCCGGGTTTGCTGGATCAACTAACTGAGATTCCAAACCGATTCGTCGCACCTGCGCCAGTTCGGCAGTTGATCCATTTTCCAGGGTTACTAAGTATAAAGGGAGAGGTTCATCGTAACCTTCGACAACAACGGTTTCCTGGCGATAGGGCAAGAGGCGCGGAGGGAATTTAACGATTTCAGCCTGTGTTTTAAAAGAGGAGAAAATCAGCCAAACCACTGGTCCAAACATAAGAAAGGTACCCAAGATTAGATAAAGATAAGTGATGATGTCTGTAAAGTGTAATCTGCCTCTTCCACGTGTACGTGTCAAAAAGGATGTGATTGTGCCCATCGTACCTACACCTCCTCTCGGCGAAAACGGAGTTGAATCAGAGTCAAAACAACCAACGTACCGGCCATCAGCAAGGAAGCACTTGCCGCAATACCATATAGTTTGTTCGGGCTGGCAAATCCATTGTCGTAGATGTACTGAACTATGTAGAGCGTGGCGGTACCTGGTCCGCCGCCCGTGAAGGCGAACACAATATCAAAGACCTGTACAGCACGGATTAATGCTAAGACCAAAACGACGATCAAGGTTGGCATAAGTAAGGGTAGGGTGATCGACCAGAAAGAATGCCACTCGCTGGCACCATCAATCGAAGCGGCTTCATAAAGGTCGGCTGGAATCGATTGTAGCCCAGCCAGTAAAATCAATGTATAGAAGCCCATAAACGCCCAGACACTAATTCCAATCACCCAAAAACGAGCCCACTGGGCATCAACTAAAAAAGGTAATTTTTCATAACCCAAAGAAACGATAATGCCATTCAGTAGACCATTTTCTTGCAGAATCCATTTCCAGATCAGGGCAACCACGATCGGCGATAGAAGCACCGGATAGAAGAAGACGCTCCGGAAGAATCCCCGGGCCCGGATACCCCGGTTGAGTATTAGAGCAGTGATAATGGATATCACCACCATCCAGAGCACCTGACCAAGGACATAGCTCATCGTACCGTAAATCGATCGCCAGAAACGATCCTGGGTACAAGTGTTGGGATCTAGAAAGTTGTCACAGGTAAGGAGCTGATCGAAATTTGCAGTTCCCACCCAGGGGCGTTCGCTAAGAAAGAACTCAGAGCCACCTGTAAATGCATAGGCAAAGTTGAGCAGCATGGGAAAGAGTATAAAAATGCCAAAAACGAGCAGATTTGGCAGAACAAATACATATGGCATACCTTTGAGGCCGACCAAACGCTGAATCGCACTTAAAAAAACATCAACGAACGAGATAAAAAAATCAATTGTGTTTGAGGGAAGCTGAATGAAAACCTCCCTGAAGGATTTTTCTGATGATTGCACAGCCATTATTCACCTCTCACAATCTGTTGGGGTGCAGCCTGTAATCCAGGTTGAAACTGCACCCCTACGACTAACTTATCTTTGATTATCCTCCAGCTTCGGCGATAGCGTCATCGATATCCTGTTGGAGCCGTGCAAGAGCTTCGTCGAGGGTGAGCTCGCCGGTCAGGTACTGGGCGATACGGTTAGCGCTGTTGCGATAGTAAGCAAAAGCGAAGGGATGCACGTTCAGCGCCACGGCCTGATCCTGGAGCTTGGGGATCTCTGCGGTGTAGGTGGACAGAGCACCCAAAACGGATTCGTTGTCTGACTGGAAGTCAACCCCTGCCGAAGCGACTTCGCTGTGAGCCGGTAGGAAGAGCACATTGGAGACATAGTTGTGGTAGTTGTCAGCCTGCATGAGGAACTCCATCAGCTTGCCGACCGCTTCGGGATGTTCGGTGTCGGCGAAAGCCGCGAAGCCAGCACCACCAGCCACGCCGGTAGAGCCACCGTCACCGGTTGGATTGGGGACCACGACCCAGTCAAAGGCATCGCCAACATCATTGGCCAGACCGTTGATCTGCCAGGAACCGGACATACATACCACGAGTTCACCAGACTTGAAGAAGTCGATGCAGCTGTTGAGGCTGTCACCCACCAGCCATACTTCGGAGGGAGTGATGCCGTCTTCATGCCATCCGTTCAGCACTTCAGCGAAAGCTCGGAAGCCGGGGGTGTCAACGGTGAAGTTGCCTTCGCTATCGATCAGGGTAGCACCCATGCTCATGGCAGGACCGGCAAAGCGGTGACCGGTGCGGTCGACAGAGATAGCGTACTCGACACCAGTCGCTTCGGCAACCTGCTGGGCAACCTCGGTCCATTCTTCCCATGTAGCGCCTTCGCCCGGCATTTCGATACCAGCCTGGTCGAAGAGGGTCTTGTTGACGTAGGGTCCAGTCACGCTGAGACCATCGGGGAAGCCGCCGTAGCCCATGGCCTCCAGGATTGGGGCTGGGAAATTGGCTTCAAAGTAAGCTGGGTCCTCGACGTAATCGCGCAGATCCAATAGTTTGCCTTGGTAGGCGCCAAAGTTGGTGATGCGTGCCAAGTCAGGACCTTCACCGGTTTCTACCTGGACGGGGAGCTGTTCGTCGATGGTGGCGTAGGGCACCACATCGAGCACAACGGTGATACCTGGGTTCTCGGCCATAAACTCATCCAGCAAGCCCTGCATTACGTCGGCTTCGTTGCCATCAGCATAGAAGGTGAAACGAATTTCAATAGCATCCATCGCTTCCTCTTCTTCAGGCATTGGCTCTTCGGTAGCTTGCTCCTCATCAGGAGCTGGAGCTACGGGGGTTTCCGTAGCCGCACCTCCACCGCAGGCGGCAAGAAGCATGGCCAAAGCTAGAAACAATATAAACACTAATCTCTTCATGGTTGATCTCCTTCGAAAATTGAGTTGTTTGATTTGTACAACAAAATTGGCTAATTTTTCAATAAAGACCTCCTCATTTGGATAGTGGCAGGATTGGAATTCCCAATAATTTTGCGAAAGCTGCAAGGACATCAGTGTGATCACCATAAGTAATGGAGATGTGATGTTCCAATCCTTCAGTCAGGATGATTTCCAGAACTTCTCTGGCAGGGCGATTAAATCGCAATAATCCGGAGGTGCCAGAAAAGCTCTTGGGACCGCGGATAACCTCAGCGCGGCCTACGACCAGACGATAATCTCCAGATGATTCCGTTAACCGGGCAACGGTCACTGGTCCTGGTTTGAGGGTGAATTCGAATAAAAGGGGAAGTGTTCGGTTAGAATGAATCGTTACTCCCTTTGGCTCTTCAGGATCAGCCATAGAGAGAGGTGCCAGCCCGCAATGCCAAATTACAATGGAGTCTCGCTCGTCATCTACGGAGACGATATCAGTCCCAAAGGCGGGTCCCCCACTGATCGATTGTAAGACCATTTGCGTGATGGTACCGTTGACATCGGCTTCGCAACTGCATGGGATCATTTCATCGCTTAACATAGACATAGCCCCGCAAGCCGCGCAGCCTAATTCAGTAAAGAACTCAGGCCAGCAGCGGACCGCAAAGCCGCCGATCTCTTTTCCTTCAGCGATTTGGCCTAATGCAGCATAGACACCTAAGGTGCCACGTGTGGCTTTAGGATCAAGCTCATCGAGGCCAGTCACTTTTTGGTTGAGTTGTGCCTGAATGTTGTCGATATGGCTGGTGTCGATCTCTCGTGCTAAAGGGAATACATCTTGGTTAAGTTCCAATTGGAGGATTTTCAGTCCGAATAGCTGTTGTATAGTATCTGCGTCGAATAAGCAGGTCTCGAAACCGTCTGGGTTCTCACCGACACGTCCCAGTCGGGTATTACGCAGAACATTACGCGCACGCCCAGCCAGAGCCAGGGGAAGGATTTTATCCAGAGCCTGAGGGTCATCTGGAGGGGCGAAAAATGTCTCATAGCGATGTCCAGCGCGGGTCAGCGTATGCGCTGCCAGATTGATCCCACAAAAAGAGTTGAGCCGCAGGCGGCCCCCGGTATGATCTTCTGGAACAGCCCACAGCAGCAAAGGAGAGTTGGATTTTTCAATCATTGCAGAGATCATGGTGCTGTCTGCAAAAGTTGCCTGGAAGATTAGAAGCAGGTCAGGAGGTGAATCTGCCAGGGCTAGGGCTATCCTTTGCGCACTTTCAAGATCTGTTATCAGTTCCGACGAGCCTTCTAAGGTGATGGGAAGCGCTGAAACACACGAATATGCAATATCACTTTTTTCTTTTGCGTAAGCTAAATCGAATGTCGTACGAGCGATAGGTAAAAAGGCAACGCGTGGTTTACTCATCAGGCGCCTTCAGCGTATTGGTAAAAGAATGTGGTCAAAGCCAAGGCGGCGCCGCCGGTAACACCCGCGCGCCAGCCGAAGCTGGTAACCTTAAGCTTTACTTTTTCTCCCAAGCCGGCGAAAGATGCTTCCCTCATTTTGGCTTCTGTCGCAGGGAGAATCAAGTCACTTCCTTGAGCAAACATCCCCCCAAGGATGATCAATTCGGGATTAAGTACATTCACCAGATTCGCTAGAGCGATACCCAGGTAGCAGGATCGCTCTTCAATAAATTGCAGTGCTAATGTATCACCCTCGCGAGCCGCCGCAAAAAGCAGATCTATTTGTGATCTCTCATCTGCTTCCTTTAAGCAGTGTGCTAAGGTACTATCAGGATGGGAAGCAGCTATTTTTTGAGCTTGTCGCACCCAGACAGGTTCTGACAATAGGGTTTCGAGGCAACCCCTGTTTCCACAGGTACATATCTCTCCACCCTGAGGGATGATGGTTGTGTGCCCGATCTCCCCGGCACCGGCACCGCTACCGCGATATAGCTGATCATTAACCACAAAGCCCGCAGCAACACCTATTCTGCCGTATACAAAGGCTAATACGTCAATACCACGCCCATCTCCAAAAAATGCTTCGGCTAAAGCCATGGAGCGGACGTTGTTATCCACACAGACGGGTAAATCAAGCCTGGTTTCCAGTAAATGCTGGATAGGCACATTTTCCCAACCTAAGCGAGGGGCTAACACGTTAAGGCCTTTTTCAAAATTCACTAAGCCCGACGCACCCACACCAACACCAATAACCAGCTTGCGGTCAATCTTGCTCTGATCAATAGTCTCTTCAATCACGCGAACAATATCTTTGATAATGACTTCTGGTGGTGTCCCCAGATCAAAGGTTGCAATTTCGTTGTGGATAATCTCGGCAAACAGGTTGGTGATGGCTACTCGGAATAACCCTATCCCGATATGTACACCGATGGCATAACGAGCTGAAGGTACCAGGCGCAACATCCTCCTTGGTCGACCTACAGACCTGCGAGTTCCTGGGGACTCGAGGTGGTCTTCTATAACGATCCCTTCATCAAGTAGTTCGGATATTAAATTGGTAATGGTTGTGTTGGAGAGAGAAAGTTTTTCGGCTAACTCAACGCGGGAAATCGGACCGTCTTGTAGGAGACTGAGTAATATTGCGCGAGTGTTGTGAGACTTAACCAGGTTTATATTACTGCCCGAAAGAACGGTCGATTGTGTCATGAGTAGATCGATAGGGGATCGCTTAACAGCACTGGCTATAATTATTTTTTCAAGTTGATAAAATAATTATAGGGATATTCCCTTTACCTGTCAAGGTTTTGTTACTCAATCTTAACTTCATTCTTGGAAGTTCAACAGCTGAAGTAGTGAGATTTCTAATTCTTTATGCTCGCCATCAGGATTGGGTTCATGGAAATGGTGAGTGACACTGCTACCAGGCGGGTATAATCTCTATTGGAGATTGATTACCAAGAGATGGATTAATCTATCCCCCTCATCCGCATCAAAGTAATCCTTCGAAAAATGGAGTCAGGCAATGAAAGGTTTCAACTACAGCATTCTTCTGATGATAATCGCACTGCTCGTGGCGGGATGCGCCTCCGGCAGCAAGGAAGGAGCGGAGTCCACCATCACTATGGAGCATCTCGCCAACATGGAATACCAGTCGGAATTCACCCAGTCAGGTACAGCGCCATTGGAGAATGGCGAGTACAGCGAAGAAGCTGCTCCGGGCTCAGCGACTCAAACCAGCGTAATGCTTACCGACCACGTGGCTTTCGGAGAGTTGAACGGGGAACCAGCCGCCGCGGTGGTCCTGGTTACCGACCCGGGTGGGAGCGGCACGTTCTATTCCCTGCACGTGGTAGTCAATCAAGATGGTGAGCTGATCGATATCGCCAATACGAACCTGGGTGATCGCGTCCAGATCAATTCACTGGCCATCGAGGATGGAAAGATTGTCGTCGACATGGTCACTCACGGTCCGGATGACCCAATGTGCTGTCCCACCCAGGAAGTGACCAAAAGATATGAATTGCAGGATGAGCTGGTTGAGGTCCCCAGTTAGGGGGGTAATATTTACACATCTCTATATCCAGAGAAGCCTGTAAACTAAGTCCCCTGGGTAAATTTCATTCTTTTTGCATACCGACCCAATCGAGGTCAAGACCCTGCTCGGCTTCCAGACGGTTATACAGCTCACCGGTATGGTGCTGGATATGGCGGATATTGTAAAACTGTAATTCCAGCTTGTTGAATGGCAACCAGTAGAAACCTGAGGCTGCATTCAAATCTAGATTGGCCACTTGTTTAGAGACCTCTTCCCGGCATAGCTCAAGGTATGCCAACAATTCCTCTTTGTGATAGGGACCTCGGGTGTCCTTTTCCTGATCACTCGGAGGGTCATCATCACTCAGGGAAATAATGGCGCTTTCATGTTTTGCCCAGGGGATGAAATCTTCTTCGGTGGGTTGCAGATAGAGGTGTGTGTAAAAGAGGGCATGAAAGACGGTATGCCAAAACTTGTTTTTATGCGCCGGGTGATCCCATAGGGAATCCGGGCAGTTGGAGATAGCGCCTTCCAGCATTTTTAACGCGGCATGGTATTGGGATCTAATGATTGCTTTTGTATCCATGCATTTGCCTCCAGGTAATATTAGTGTATATGCGGGCCCTGAGCGTTTCAATTATGTATATTTTGGGTGTATCCTAAGGCGAAGACTTTAATACGTCTACTTTTCAAGGATCAGAGCAGGGAGGTCAAGAACTGACGTACAGCCTGGGGTGATTCGATGCACATCTGCGCTTTGGTATCGCAAGGTTGGGAACATACTTTGATAGCGACACCACTATTTTGGATAATCACTTCGAACGCTTCTTCGTCCTTGTCATCATCCCCAATATAGCATGGTAAAGCCTCTCCCGTGGGGGATCTAGATATTAAATACTGAACCGTGATCCCTTTATTGGCTAACCTGGGCGCAATTTCCAGAAATTTGTGGCCTCCCAGAATTCGGAAGTTATCAGTCGGGAGATCCGCCTGGTCTATTATCCTTCTGGCCTGAGAGATGGTTTTATCGGCAGTTGATTGATCGACAAATTTGGCGTGTATGGCTAAAGACCAGCCTTTATCCTCCAGATAAAAATCGTGATGGGTGCTGATAAGTTCTAACCACTGGGGTTTGATTGCTTCCAGTACGGGGCGGATGGTCTCAAAATCCATGCGGTCGATCTGTTTTCCTGATGGTTCCAAGATCTCTATCCCATAGGTGCATGCTAACAGGATCCCAGGTACCGGGATCAATGTGCGGATGTGGCTCAGCCGTCGCCCACTGATAATTGCGACTTTGAATCGCGAGTCGTTGTTAAGTCTTTCAAGTAATTGGATCAACTCAGGATCGGGATATATCTCGTCTGGGGTATTGGCGAATTCAGCTAAAGTGCCATCATAATCCAGGAATAAATGCAGTTTCGCAGCATGCTGGATCAGTTTTTGCGCGCTATCTGAACCGTCTGGTATCAATTACCTGCCTCCTTATGTAAAAGTGGTTGGATTGAGTCCTCGAAAATAGCCTGCCAGGTAAAGTGCTTGCGTACGCGACGCCGGAGCCGTGAGGTGGGTGATCGCTCAAGTATTTGAACGATTTGGGTTGCTACCTGTTCAGCATCTGCATCTTCACTGAAGATGGATGCTTCCCTATGAGCCAGCTCTTGTGCGGCAGGGACATCGCGACTGACTACCTGGATTCCGGCCAGACCGGCTTCCAATACGGGCATGCCAAATCCTTCCCGGTGGCTGGGCATGAACATAACATCGCTGATGCGGTAAAGATCACCAACTACCCGCTCATCTATAATATTTGGTTGATCAGGGTCCGGGCCAGATTCAAAAACAAAACGCATTTCTCTGCTGACTCCCAGAGCATCACGCAGTTCTCTAAGGGATTGGTAATAGCTCATACTATCAGGGTCATGCGGGTCGGGCGGACCCGTTAGAACAAGCATGGGCTTGATATCCATCTTTTTCAATGCCTGGAGTACCTCTAGAGCGAACTCGATGTTTTTCGCACCCGTGACCCGCACAGGCATCAAAAGGTTGACATCGCTTTTCATCAGTCCCAGAGCATTCACCAATCTCATTCCGTGTTCTGATAAGCCGAGCGTAACAAGCGGGTCCACACCGTTATAAACAACGAATATCTCCTCGATTGGGCATTGGAATAACCCGGCCAGGGTGTGTTGCCTTTCCTGAGAGACGACAACATAGACGCAATCTGATCTTCTGGTGCGTAATAGATCCCAGGGGTAACCGGGATGGACTTTTGATCCAGAGCTCGGACTTGTCCAGGTAAAGTCATGGCACCAGGCAATACAATTTTGGATTTTTGCCTGGTCTAACAAGCTGTGCAGCGCTCCAGTGAGCGGTAGATTGAAGTGTTTTGTGAAAATATTATGGACGATGAGGTGATCGAATTCTTGAAGTACTGGACCAAGAATATCCACCAGTTTCCTTTCCAGGGCATCGTAGTTTTCAGGGACTATACCCGCTTCGAGCTTTTGATTGATCCTGACGATCTCGGGATGTTGTGAATCGATTTCCGGTATCTCTATAAAGTTTGTATTCGGTGGCAGGGCAGCAATATCACCACGACCAGCGATTACCGTGCAGGTATAACCGGCGTGGTTAAATACTTTTAGATGTGCTTTTATAACCCCTTCTACGCCACCGATAACAGGAGGAGCAGCGTAATGTAGAAAAGCAACCTTGCGATCGTTCATAAAATCACTACAGTTTGAGTCGTTCTACAGTATCCATTTGCTTACAGAACCAATCACGGATATCTTCGCTCTCAACCAGCTGGCGAAGAAGATCAGCGCGTTGCTGGCGTTGTTCAGCGCTCATAACAAATGCCTGGTGCATGGCATCGGCAGTTGCAGAGACGTCACATGGTGAGATTACGGTTGATCCAGATTTGAGCTGTTCTTGTGCACCGGTGCGCTCTGAGAGGATTAAAACACCGTTGCGCTGATTGACAATGGGACCTTCTTTGGCGACCAGGTTCATACCATCGGCAATCGAATTCACCAGCAGGACATCGTACAATTTTAGCGCGGCAACCGCTCGGGGATAATTGCCTCCGACCAAAACGCGTATGGGTTCCCAATCGGTACTTCCAAAATTTGCGTTCACACGACCGGCTGCAGCCATGAGCTCGTCTAAATAGGTCTGGTACTCCTCGACATCTAAGCGCGAAGGGACTAATAGGGCGAGAAAAGATACTTTTTCACGATGCTCAGGGTGTTGCTCAAGCATTTCTTCAAATGCCTGGAAGCCTCGCACGATATTCTTGCTAGGTTCGATGCGGTCAATACGCAGGATCAATTGGTTGCCACCCATCATTTCTGCTATTTCTGGTTGATAGGTTTGTACCTCTCGACTGTCTGCAAGGTTGAGCAAAGACTCGACATCAATTGAAATGGGAAAATTGCGAACATGAGTGGCATGATTGCGATACCAGACCCGCCCTACTTTGTATTTAACACTCGCCCGCGGCAAGTAGCTCTGGCAGGTTCGTAAGAAGTTGAGCGCATCGGCGTTGGTTTGAAAACCTACCACATCCGAGGCACACATGCCTTCCAGGATCGCCTGGCGCATTTCAGGTGGAAGGATCCCCCAGTATTCTGGACCGGGCCAGGGGATATGTACAAAGTGCAGGATAGTAGGGCGTTGACGCGGGGGGATTCTTGTGCGTAAATAATGGGCAACGAGATATAGATGGTAATCCTGAAGCATGACCAGGACAGGTTTTGGTGTAGTCGCGAGCTGCTCGATGATCGTTCGGGCAAACATTTCGTTTACAGCCATATATCCTTCATTCCAGGCTTTCCAGGTATCTCGGTTAATCACAGGTGCGTAGGGGACATTCCACATTGAATGGTGGAGGAACCACAACAATGGATTTGCGATGACGTTATAGTAACCTTCATAAGCATCCTTATCAGGGGAGGTAAATTTCATATAAATGTCATCTTCGCTGTCCGTGATGTGAACAAATCCTTCGCGCCATTCGCTATCTTCTTCAGACATAGCGCAAGATATCCAGGATGCATCAATATCACGAATGACTCCCGTGAGCGCGGTGACCAGACCGCCGGTGCCACGTTCATAGGTCAATTCGCCATTTTCCCCTCGTTGGAAGGTTACAGGACCTCGATTGGAAGCGATGATCACCGAGCGCCTAGGGATACAATTTTCCTGCTGGTTATTAACCACGAGTGTCTCCTGTCTCCATAAATCAAAAGCAGGATATTAACCTCCTGGACTTGCAGCAATAGCCAGATCAATGAACACTGCTGCGGTCCAGCCGAAAGCCTCAGCGGCTTTCGCAGGAGGTTTTCCGCTATCTGATTGGTAATATTCATAAATGCCTGGATAGCACATAATAAGCTCAAGGGTTTTGTGCGCCAGTTCGTCCGCTAGCTCGTCTTCGTTGACCTGACGAAGGGCTTCAATAATGAAGTAGTTTATATTCACCCATACAGGTCCCCGCCACATTGTAACCGGATCATAATGCGGATCATTATAAGCAACCGAAGGTAATCTGTATTCTCCCCAGAACTCGTCTGGCGAGGTAAGATGTTGGACCAATCGCTCACGGATGTGATCGGGTAATTGACCTGTCCATAGAGGATAAAGGTTAAAAGGCGTCAAAACTGGTATGGGTTGGTCATTGTGCGTGGCTTGAAAGACACCCTGCTCTTCATCCCACATATCCTCGATCATGCGCCTCACGATGGCTGTAGACCTTTTTCGCCACATCTGTGCCTCCGCATCCATTCCGAGAAGCTCAGCGATTATTGCCAGAGATCCCATCTGAACACAAAGGTAAGTGTTCAGATCAGGAGATTCTACGGGCATACCATAGTCCCAGAGTGGGTTGTCATCCAAACCCGATGAGTATGGGTGATTGTATTGTACCAATCCATCAACGTCGTCATCGTTCATGCTAAACCACCAGGCATTCCAACGAACAAGTGGTACATAGATTTCTTGCAAAAACTCCAGGTCGGGAGCAACTTCATGTAGCTTCAAAGCTGCCCAGGCTAAGATGGGTGGTTTGGTAACCTCAGCAATGATAGGGTGATCGATCTCAGCGATGACCCCTTCATCATACACGGCGTCGGGAAGCATGCCATCCGGAAGCTGGCAATCTAACATGGCACGAATCTGGTTGCGGGCCAGTTGAGCGTCGATATGCCGGTATGCCAGTGTATGCATGGCGCTATCCCATAACCACAGCCCCACATAATTAACCATTGAAGGCATCATGGCTTCGTAATAGACACTTCCTAGTGGCTTGATCAAGTTATTCGCCATCACCCACCAGGCATAGGTATATGTGAGAGCATATGTTTCAACCACCGGCGGGACGCGGCTGAACCAATCTTTCCAGCGCTCCTCCGAAGCGTCGCATAGAATTGAAAAAGGTGGAATATCGTAATTGGATTCGAGTGAGTTAGCGATGTCCAGGATGATGGTACTATCATTACTTGAATGGATGGTTAGTTTAACCATGTAACCACCTTTTTCTGGGATGATCTCGTTGTGTTGGATCTCGCTGTTGGTGGCATAGGCAAGATTTCTTACTGATTTAAATGCACCACCTTGTTCGTTGATTTTCCAGAGTTGTGGTGATACATGGAATCTTATGCCACAAACTTTATTGGGAGGTAAGCCGATGGCTAACTTCTGATTATCTAAAAATGTGATCCCAAAATCTCCCAATCTTGTGGCGAAGTGCAATACATAGGGGTAGGTATTGGGCTCAAAACTCAGCTTCTCACCATCTTCATCAATAAAGCACAGGTTTTGGATCAGCGGGAGTCGATGTAAATACGCTTCTATGCCTGATTCAACGCTCGTCAACCGTTCTGCCAGGCGAACATATAGATAGTCTTCATCTTCATTCAGAAAGACCATCAACCTCGAACCGCGGTCGCTAAAAGGCACTTTTGAGAAGTCAATCTGGTTGCGTAAAATGTTTACACTGGGATAGATGAGCTCATTTTTCAATCGTGACATCCTTTGGTTGATGTAAAGCTGATTATGTTTGTGCAGAGATTTCTCTTCCCTTAAAACATAACTTACTTTTGTTTCAAACCTGCATAAATGTGAACCATTTTACCATCTCCATTATTCCAAGTAATTTGCGAAATGAATCTTAAAATAAATCTGATGTCAAAACCGTAAATTACTTTTAGCAAATGCCGGATTAGGGTTTAAATATTTAAGCTACTTTCTGGCATTTGCATAAATATTGCTTTGAATATGATAAGATAATTTGCATCCCTGATTTTGATAAGTTTATTCTCCTTGATGATCGCACCACTCTTAACTACAAAAATATATAAGCCGCCTGCAAGGTCTGGGCAGGTTCAACGTCCGCGCCTGATAGAGACATTAAATGAGGGGGTTTCAAGGAAATTGGTGCTGATTTCTGCTCCTGCTGGGTTTGGCAAGACGACTGTCATGAGTATATGGGCAGAAAATATTGGCTCTCCAGTTGCCTGGCTCTCGCTAGACCCGGCAGATAATGACCTGACCCGCTTCTTGCTCTATGTCATAGCTGCACTGCAATCCAAAACACCGGATGTTGGCCAGACGGCGATGGCACTGCTCCATTCGACACAAAAAGTTCCCCAGGAAACCGTGCTTACTGTGCTAATCAATGAACTGGCGAGCATACCGCACGACTTTACCCTGATCCTCGACGACTACCAGAATATCGATAATCAGGAAATCCATGCTGCTCTTGCTTACCTGATCGATCACTTGCCTCCCACGATGCACATGGTCATCGCCAGCCGTTCCGACCCACCACTCCCACTCAGCAAATGGCGCGCCCGCGGGCAACTGGTCGAATTGCGCCAAGCTGATCTGCGTTTCACACCAGAAGAAGCTTCCGTATTCCTCAAGCGGAATACCGGCTTTGACCTGACAGCGGAACAGGTAACGGCGTTGGAATCGCGCACAGAAGGCTGGATTGCCGGGTTGCAGCTGGCTGCCTTATCCATGCAAGGACGAAGTGACCTTTCAGCATTCATCCAGGCTTTCAGCGGCAGTCATCGTTTCGTGATCGATTACCTTGCAGAAGAGGTTTTCTCCCAGCAGACAGAAAACATTCGCATGTTCCTGGTCGAGACCTCTATCCTGGATCGATTCACGGCTGGGCTGTGCAATGAGGTCACCGGGAGGACTGATTCAGGGATGATCCTGCGTGAGCTTGAGGACAACAACCTCTTTCTCATCGCCCTCGATGACCAGCGCCAGTGGTTCCGCTACCACCAGCTCTTCCAGGATTACCTGCGGGCTGAGCTGGGTGAAAGAAGCCAAGATAAACTGCACAAGAAAGCCTGCCAGTGGTTCAAAACCCAAAGGCTGTTCTCAGAGGCGGTTAAACACGCCCTCGCCAGTGGTGACACCGATCTATCGGAAGAGGTGATCTCACAAGCGACTGTTGAAGCATTCAACCAGGCGGCATTTGGATCCCTTTTGGGATGGCTAGAGACGCTCCCGGAGCAAATTGTGCGTGGGAATACGGTGCTCGCGGCATACAAGAGCTTGGTCCTGTTGCTGTTAGATACCTATACAGAATCTATCCCTTATGCACAGGCTGCTGAAGAAAGCCTGGCTCCCGAGGCATCTGATGCTACCCGAGGGCTCTTGATGAGCCTTAAAGCCCACCTGGCTATGTATGAAGGTCGATTGGATGAATGCGTACGATATTCAAGAGACGCTCTGGAGTATCTTGATGAAGGTAACCAGGTCCTGCGAAACCTCACTTTGAATGTGCTGGGCCAGGTCTTGGAGATGAAAGAGGATGTCTCTTCAGCGTTGGTAATCTACCGTCAGGCTTTCGAGTCTGGATGGCGCGCTGGCGATCGTTTGGGTGCCCTGGTGGTGTTTACCAACCTGGTGTTCGCCTTAAACGAGCTGGGTCGTCGCTGGGATGCCCTGGTCTTGTGCGAACAGTTAGCTGCGGATATTGGATCACAACCTGCTCCTGGGTTGCCTCTCCTGGATGCGGTTTACCTATCCTGGAGCATGCTGGTATATGAGGCGAATGAGCTGGACCTGGCGCGTGAATATGCACAACGCGCCCTGGATGCCCTGGTGGCAGCCAACTTTCCATTAGGTATACTATGGGGTCAGTATATCCTGGCCCGCATCCACCTGGCAGGTGGAGATTATGACGCAGTGATGGAATTAACACAGCCAGGAAGCCGGCTAGCCTCACGTATGGGCAGGGATTCCGCCCAAGGAGCTTGGTTTGCTGCCCTGGAGGCGCAGGCAGCCCTGGACAGCGGGAATATCACTTCTGCGAAACAATGGGCCGAACTGGGGGCTTACACGCCAGGTGATACTCCCCATCATTGGTCTGACGAGCCCTATTTCACTTATACACGCATTTTACTGGCGCAAGAACTGTCCAAAGAAGCCCAGACCCTGTTAGATACTATGGAGGCCCTGGCAAATCAAGGCGGGAGGGAACGGAAACTGGTCACGATCTACTTGCTGCAGGCGCTTGTTTTATTGGCTCAAGGTGAAAAAAAGGTGGCAGTTGAAAGAGTTGAACGTGCCGTGGAGCTTGCTGCGCCGCAGGAGTACAGGCGAGCCTTCCTGGACGAAGGGCAGCAGATTGCTAACCTTTTACCTAAAACGAGGCATGTGGCTCCTGCATTCATAGACGAGCTATTGATTGCCTTTCGTTCTCAAGATGCTCCTACCAACCAGATGGATGGGCTGATTGATCCACTCACGGAACGGGAGCAGGAGGTGCTAGGCTTGGTAGCGAAAGGGCTCTCGAATCGCGAAATCGCAGAAGCTTTATTCATTACATTGGGAACGGTGAAGAAACACTTGAATAATACCTTCAGTAAACTAGATGTAAAGAGTAGAACGCAGGCCATAACCAGGGGGAGGGAGCTTGGTTTGCTGAAATAACGCACTTCAATCAATCCATACCTATTAAATCAACCCCCGGAATACAACTTAAGACGAATGACAGATCAACCAGCTTGGGTATACAGTTGGGGTGATTTTATTTAACGGACATGCCGTAAAGCGTGGAGCTAACCACTTATGGAAGAAAATGAATTATGTGTGCCAAGGTATTACGAGATCAGGATCGAAGGTCATCTCAATGAGAGGCGCGCAAAGGATTTTGGGAAATTGAGCATGAAATTTATGCCTAATGGTCAAACCTTGCTATCGGGTCCGGTCCCAGACCAGGCTGCCCTTTACGGCATCCTGATCCGAATTAGGGATATGGGTGCCTCTCTGGTATCGGTAACCTGTAAAGAGAATAAATGTGAAACCAAATCAAATTTACCCATCAAATTCAAAAAATGAAGGGAGAAAAATGGAAAGCACAAAGAAAAACCAACCTCACCAATTACCTGGCCTGTTTACGACCAGAGAGAGGAGCATTAACACAAACAAAACGCAAAAGGACAAGACGTTGTTAAAGAGGATTTTGCGGCGTGTATCGATCGTTTTTCTGGCTTTGGTGCTCGTCCTGGCTGTGATTGGCTCAGGAGTTTACGTGTGGGCACTGGCATCAACGGACACCTCTTTGGCTGCCCGGGGCATCATCTGGGGTGGCTCCAAATTTGATGATTGGAAGCGCTTCCCCTCAAAAGTTGTTCACGCCAGCACAGAGCCACAATACTTTGAGCAGAATACACCGGAGTGGTTTGGAGAGTTGAAGATCGATAACACGCCTCTCGCGGAATATCTGGAGGCTTCCAATACGACCGCTTTTATTGTGCTGCAAGGTGATGAGCTGCTCTATGAAGGCTATTTCAACGGCTCCAGCCGGGAGGCCACGCAAGCCTCTTTGTCGGTTGCCAAGTCGTTTGTTTCGACCCTGGTGGGGGTCGCCATCGAGGAGGGATTTATTGGGAGTCTCGACGAACCCGTCACTTCTTACATCCCTGAACTGCTCGAGCGTGATTCGCGGTATGCGGATATCACCCTCCGTCACCTGATCATGATGTCATCCGGAATACGCTTTGAACGAGAGGCGTCCAACCCCTTCAGCGATGACTTTATCACTTCGCATTCCCCGAATATGCGGGCGGCAGCCTTGAACAGCAAAATCGTAGAGGTACCCGGCAAACGTTACCATTATAACGACTATAACCCCCTGCTGGTCGGGATGGTGTTGGAGCGCGCCACAGGAATGCCGGTCTCGGAATATCTCGAGAGCCGTCTGTGGGGTCCGATGGGTGCAGAAGGAGATGGGTCCTGGGATCTGGATAGCGAGCGTTCGGGTTTTGAGCGCATGTCGGTTGGGATCAACGGTCGTGCCATCGACTTCGCCAAGCTGGGCTGGTTATTCCTTCACGGTGGCAAGGCTGGGGATCGGCAGGTCGTACCGCAAGCCTGGGTTGAGCAGATCACGTCTGGTAACAATGCGATCTATACCGCTCGCGGGGAGCATGCAAACTACTACCTGAACTTTTGGTTCCTGGATGTAGCAAACAAGGCTTACTATGCCGAGGGGAACTTCTGCCAGTTTATTTATGTATATCCGGCAGCCGACCTGGTTCTGGTACGCCATGGCTCTGACTGTGGAGGGGCTTACTGGACCGGATTACTTGGGGAGATCGCTTTATGGATTGAGGAGCGCCAAAGCCAATGAATAAAGCGTTAATAGAAGCCAGCAAACAACATGATGAAGTTGTTGCAATGCCTGATCGAGGGAACATTAAGCCACTTCCACTGGGGAAGACGATTGTCTACTGCCTCATACCAGCCTTAATCCTGTATACCACTCATTATTACCTGATCCCGTGGTATGTAGCGTTTAGCGGTGTGCCTTACTTCGTCGGGTACCTGGCTGGATATGTGAGCACCATGGGATTATTCTTCCTGGCTGCCCTGGTTGCTTACCGGAAAGAA
>Ga0209536_100004742_pt1 | contig 21414 bp, 13 predicted proteins | sample DeeMarSeWOR28_12_FD_187461 | JGI IMG/M metagenome (GOLD analysis project Ga0209536, IMG submission 187461) | Marine sediment microbial communities from White Oak River estuary, North Carolina - WOR-2-8_12 (SPAdes) (version 2) | ecosystem: Environmental > Aquatic > Marine > Intertidal zone >... | reverse complement strand
CTGGCGCGGCAGGGCCTGGAGGGCGGCGCGGCAGAAGCACGCGAACCGCCGAGGATTGTCCGGGTAGTCGGTGCCCAACTCGCCGTACAGCCCGTCCCGGCCGAAGTACTCCTCGTGCTCGATGAAATACACGGCGGGGCCGGTACCGCTGGCCGTGTACCGCCACGCGCGCGCGCGCTCCTCCCGGTGACCGACGGTGACCGTGAACGGGTCCGTGGCCGGGACCATCGCGTCCGTCACGTCCCGCACCGCGGCGTACAGCGGCATCACGACGGTCGTCGACTGACCGAGCTGCTTCTGGTGTCCGGCCAATCCGCGCACGGCTTCCGCCAGGCCGCCCGTGCGCGCAAACGGCCAGTACTCGGCCGTCAGATGCACCACGCTTCCGTCCACCGCGGTGAGTCCGGTGTGCGTCTTTGCGGTGCGCGCCGGGTCGCGCGTGGCGGCTGGGCTCATCTGTTCACGCCGTCGGCTGGTCGGCGACCTGGATGCCGCGCATCGCCGGCACGTAGTAGTCGTCGCTGTACCGCTGCACCATCGATCGGGCCGTGAAGCGGTGCAGGCTCTCCGCGAGCGCGTGCCGCATGCGGGCCAGCCAAGCAGGGGGGACGCCATCCGGGCCACGCTCGAAGTACTCGGGGACGACTTCCGTCTCGAGCAGATCGTAGATGTTCTCGGCGTCGTGCTGGTCCACGTTGTTCCGAGTCCCGAGGGGAATCGCCCAGCCGTTCCGTCCAGTGTAACCCTCGGCCCACCAGCCGTCCAACGTTCCGAGCTGCGGCACGGCGTTGAGCGCCGCCTTCATGCCGCTCGTGCCGCAGGCTTCCATCGGGATGCGCGGCACGTTCAGCCAGAGATCGACGCCCTGCACCAGACGGTGCGCCAAATGCATCTCGTAGTCCTCGAGGAACGTGATACGTCCTTCGAAGCTCGGATCGTGGGCGTAGCCGTACACCGTCTGCAGCATGCGCTTCCCGGGCTCGTCCGCCGGGTGCGCCTTGCCGGCGAACACGATCTGCACCGGCCGACGCGGATCGACGAGGATGCGACGCAGGCGATCGGCGTCACGGAACAGCAGGTCCGCCCGCTTGTAGGTCGCGAAGCGGCGCGCGAAGCCGATGGTGAGGGCGTCGAAGCTGAGCAGCGTTCCGGCGGCGACGAGATGGCCCGGCTCCTTCCAGGCGTCTCGCCACCGGCGTCTGGCCTCCTCGCGGATGAACTCGAGCAGTCGATGCTTCAGTCGAAGGTGGACGTCCCAGAGCTTGCCGGCGTCGATCCCGAGCACGCGGTCCCGCAGCTCCGGATCCCCCAGTCGGGAACCCCATTCCAGCCCGAGGGCTCCATCGAGCAGGTCCATGACGGGGTTGGCCATCCACGTCGCGAGGTGCACGCCGTTGGTGTTGTGACGGATCGGAACGTCGGCACTGTCACGGTCCGGCCAGAGCGGTTTCCAGAGCCTCCGGGTTTCACTGGCATGCAGCTCCGACACGCCGTTGACGCGTCCCGCGAGCCGTATGCCGGCGGCCGTCATGTGAAAGGCGCCGTGGTCTTGCGCCGGATGGAAGCCGAACTGGTAGAACGCTTCGCGATCGAGCCCGGATTCCTCCGGATAGTCGCCGACGCACCGGTCGATCTGGTCGCGGGTGAACACGTCGTGGCCGGCGGGCACGGGGGTGTGCGTCGTGAACGTGCTCGTCTCCCGGACGGCGCGAACCGCCTGATCCAACGACTGGCCCTCGGCGACCTGTTCGCGCACCCGTTCGACGAGCATGAAGGCCGCGTGTCCTTCGTTCGCGTGCCAGGCGGCAGGCTGGATGCCGAGCCTCCGGAGCACCCGGACCCCGCCGACACCGAGCACCCACTCCTGACGCAACCGCATTTCCGGCCCGCCCGCATACAGCTTGAGGGAGAGTCCACGGTCTTCCGGCGCGTTCTTTTCCAGGTTGGTGTCGAGGAAGAAGATGCGCACGGCCCCGACCTGCATGCGCCACGCACCGACGTGCAACGTACGCCCGGCCATGGGCATCGTGACGAGATAGGGGCTTCCGGTGGCGTCGAGCACCGGGGTGAGCGGTGTGACGGTGGGATCGAGCGGGTCGTCGGCGTCCTCCTGCCAACCGTCCAGCCGCACACGCTGGTCGAAATACCCCGCGGTGTACAGCAGCCCGATGCCGACGAGCGGCACGCCGAGGTCCGAGGCCGCCTTGCAGTGATCGCCGGCAAGCACGCCGAGTCCGCCGGAGTAGATCGGCACCGAGTTGTGCAGCCCAAACTCGGCGCAGAAATAGGCCACCGTCCGGTCGCGCAGGTCCGGATACTTCTGACGGTACCACGTCTCGTGTCCCGACAGCGCGCTATCGAGCTGCCGCAGGACCCGGTCATAGCGAGCGGTGAAGTCGCCGTCCTGCGCGCATTCGATGAGGCGTGCTGGCTCGACGAGCTGGAGGAACTCGATCGGATTGTGCCGGGTGGTGTGCCAGAGCTGTTCGTCGATGGTGTGGAACAGGTCCCGTGCCTCGCGACTCCAACTCCACCAGACGTTCGTGGCGAGGCCGGCGAGTCTGTTAATGCGACCCGGGAGGTGCGGAATCCTGGCTTCGATGTCGGTCATGGGGAGGAAAGTAGTGGGTAGCCCGGCTGCCGTGCCAGCGGAGCGGCGTGGAACCGCAACGCCCGATTCATGGTATTTTCACTTGTTAGGTACTATTCTGCTGGCAGTGGGTGCGCCCGGGCCCGCACGGGCCATCCAGGCTCCAACCGAAGGGGGCCGAGAATGACGACGTTCATTCGCACCCCGCGGAACACCGGCGGCTTCTCGCTCGACGATGCTGCCCGGGTCATCCGGAACTGCCTCGAAGATCTCCCTTCACCCTGCCCGAGCTGTGGCGGTGCCCTGCGGCGGGTCGTCGGCACGGAGCGTGACGATCACGTCTGCATCCTTCGCTGTGACGGGTGCGGGCGGGGCATGGTGTTCCGTCGGCCGCTGATGCCGCCGGCCCGCCGTGCGCGTCCGGCCTGAGGGAGCGTCCGGCGTCCGGCAGGCGTCGTGACGTGCGCAGACGGGGGAAGCGCGCGGATCAGGCTCCGCGCGCCGAATCCCGCAGGTCCAGCAGAGCGAGGGGGTAGGGCTCGAAGAACCGCTGCTGTGCCAAATACGGCTCGTCGAACCTCACGATCCACGACTGCAGCAGAGCGAGCGGCACGCTGAGTTGGACGCGCCCGCTGCGATATTCCTCCAGCACACCCAGGAAGTGCCGCTTCTCGCTCGCCTGGAGCCCCGGGGAGAAGTAGCCGAGTGCATGCTGCAGGACGTTGATGTTCGAGGTCGACCTCGCCGGTCGGGCGAGCGCGTCGGCAAGACCTCCCGCGTACGCGTCGACCAGCTCCGCGAATGGCCGTCCCGATCCGTTCGCCACGAGTCGCCCGAGCTCCCGCAGGCGTGTCTGGTGGTGGGCCATCAAGGTGAGCTTGTACTCCGCATGAAACTGGACGAGTGAGCTCATGCGGCGCGAGTCGCGGACGGTCCGCAGTGCGGCATTGGCGAAGAGCTTCGTCAGGAAGTGGTGCCGCAGCCGGAAATTGGTGAGCCGTCCCTCGTCCTCGGTAGCCGCCCGCGGAAATCGATCGAGCACGGCGCCGCCGAACATGCCGGGGCCGCGGTCCGACGGCTGGTCACCCGCATCGCCGGAGTAGATCTTGGTGTCCTTGATCCCGCACGACGGGGATCGGCTCTTGAGAATGAAGCCGTCGACATCCCCGAGCGATCCGAGAAAGCCGTCGGAGAACCCCCGCATCTCTCCGGTCACGTCGCGTCCGGTGGTCGGCTGGAGCAGGCGCTGGGTGCCCTGCTGGGTGACGAGGCGGATCGGATCGCGGGGTATGCCGAGGCCGATCTCGACTTCCGGGCAGATCGGCTTCAGCTCGACGAACGGCATCAGCGTCAGCACGAACGGGGCCCGGATCAGCTGCCCGTTGTAGCGGCAGGCTTCCAACTCCAGACACTTGCTCATGACCACGATGGGTCGGGGATGCTGAGTCACGGGTCGCTCGGCTCGAGGGGTCGGTCCATAGAATATCACAATCGCCGGTGGAACACAGCGTGGCTCCGGGTCGGGGCACTTGCCGCCGGACAGCGCCGTCGGCTACCCTCCGACGGGGTCGGCGGTGCGGGGAGAATGGCCACCAGTTCCTTCACCGCTCAGCCGTCGGCAGATGCGACTGCACCGGCTTCCCCGCCGCGATCGGCGCAATCTCGCCCCAATGCGATGTGTCGGTTCGGCGGCATGAATACATAGAATCCACATTAAGTAATCTCTATAAGACATTGTCAAACAACACTTTACCATCAGTCGTTGAGCGCAGCCGGACGCTGAAGCTGAACCTGAGTCCGGTGCGGAACGATGGCGCCTTCGTCCTCTACTGGATGATCGCGGCGCGAAGGCCGACCTGGAATTTCGCGCTCGACCGGGCTGTGCACTGGGCCCGCGAGCTTGGGCTCCCGATCCTCGTGCTCGAGGCACTCCGGGTCGACTATCCCTGGGCGAGCGACCGACTCCATCGGTTCCTGCTCGACGGGATGGCCCACAACGCGCGGGCCTTCGAGCGGATGGGAGTCGGCTACTACCCCTATGTGGAGCCGGCGCCTGGAGCGGGCGCGGGCCTGCTCGAGGCGCTCGGCGCACAGGCCTCGGTGGTGGTCACGGACGACTATCCGGCGTTCTTCCTGCCTCGGATGGTCCGATCCGCGGCCGAGCGCGTGAGGGTGGCGGTCGAGGCCGTCGACTCCAACGGGCTGCTGCCGATGCGTGACGCCCGACGGCCGTTTCCGACCGCCTTCCTGTATCGCCGGTATCTGCACGAGGCGCTGCCGCGCCACCTGACCACGTATCCTCGGGAGCATCCGATCCGGAGCGCCCGCGTGCGGCGGTTCGGGGAGGTGCCCCCGAGCCTGCTGCAGCGTTGGCCGGCGGCGGACCTGCCCCGGCTGCTCGGGTCACGGGGGACCGGCGCTCTCCCGATCGATCACGCGGTCGGGCCTGTCCCCGGAGTCGACGGGGGCGCCGGGGCCGGCCGTCGCGTCCTCCGCCGGTTCGTGCAGGGCGCGTATGAGCGCTACGCGGAAGACCGGAACGATCCGGACGCCGGGGCGACATCCGGCCTCTCGCCCTACCTGCACTTCGGCCACCTGTCCGTTCACGAGATTGCGGCACGGGTGTTCGATCGAGAAGGGTGGTCCCCCGCGCGGATCCGCGAGGATCGCCGAGGACGCCGCGAGGGCTGGTGGGGCCTGAGCGTGCCCGGCGAGAGCTTTCTGGACGAGCTTGTGACCTGGCGGGAACTGGGGTTCAACACCTGCGTCGTCGATCCGGAGTATGACCGGTACGCCTCGCTCCCGGAGTGGTCCCGCCGCACGCTGGCCGCTCACGCGACCGACCCCCGCACCTCCGTGTACGCCCTCGAGGAGTTCGAGGCGGCCGAAACCCACGATCCCCTGTGGAACGCCGCACAGCGGCAGCTGGTGACGGAGGGCCGCATCCACGGGTACCTCAGGATGCTCTGGGGAAAAAAGATCCTCGAGTGGAGCGAGAGCCCCGAGGCCGCCTTCGACATCATGGTGGAGGTGAACAACAGGTACGCGCTCGATGGCCGCGACCCGAATTCCTACAGTGGGATCGCATGGGTACTCGGGCGGTACGACCGGCCGTGGGGACCCGAGCGGCCGGTGTTCGGCAAGGTGCGGTACATGAGCTCGGAGAACACGGCGCGGAAAGTCGGGGTGCGAAGATACCTCGAGCGCTATGGAAGGTAGGACGGCAGGTTCAGGTGCAAGGTGAATGGTGCAACGCGCGAGGGAACTGGCGCGGGCCGGAAGCAACCTTGCGCCTTGCACGCTGCACGCTGCCCCCCGTACGGTCCGCTCACCCGCTCACCCGCTCACCGCGTGTAGATCTCCAGCCACTCGAGATCGTCCGGGTCCACCCGGATCACGTACACCGCGCCCGAACCAAAGCCAACGATGCGTCGGTCGGGTGGCAGGAGGACCTGGCGCACTCGTCGTCCTGATTGATCAAACACGTCCCAGACGCGCTGCGTCGCTCCGGCGGGGCCGGCCCGCTCGACCCAGAGCTCTCCCTCCGGGGTCGCCCGCGCCGCCTGCGCGAGGAAGGGTGGCATCACGTCGGGCCACTCCACGCGATTGACATCCGGTCGGGGCGGGCGGCCCACCCGTCGCCGTCCGTTCTCCTCCTCCACCACGAGGCCGCGCGTCGCCATCGCGTCCGCCCACGCTTCCTTCTCCGCTCCGCCGATCTTCACGGGCGTGTACTCGATGGGTGGGCCGGACACAGACCACCGGCCGGTTGCGAGCCACTCGACGCGGTAGTCCTGGTGTCTGGCGACCCCGACCCGCCCGTCGGGCGTCACGCTCCACTCGTCGCGGCCTTGATAGGGGCCGCCCCCGAGCTCGACGCGCACCTCGCCGGGCCGGGTGACTCCCGCCATGGGCGGGAACTGCACGAAGCCGAGCGTGTCCACGGCACCGGCTGTCAGCGTCCAGCGGAGCAGGGGGGCGCGGCCCGCGGCCGCCGCGTCCTCGAGTCCCGGCATCATGATGCCGGCGAGATCGAAGTAGATGCGCCCCTCCGCATCGACGCCGCGCGGGAAGATCGGGAACCCGGCGGGGTGCCGCAGCGATATCGTCGACGTGCTCAGGCGGCCGTCGGGCAGGATCAGCGTCAGACGCCGGTTGAGCCGATCGAGCATGAGGGTGGAGTCGCCGGGCAACGCGAACAGGTCTCCGGGCATCTCGTACTCACCCGGCCCCTGGCCCTGCCGTCCCAGTTGGTCTCGGGTGCCGCGCACCGGGTCGATGATCCACAACGACTGCTCGATGGCGTCGGCGGCAAGCAGGCGACCGTCGCTCAGCTCGCGCAGGCCAGCCAGGCTGCTGAACGGCTCCGCCAGGCGCGCCCGCGGCGAGCCGAGATCTGCGCGAGGAACCTGAGCGTGGGCCGTCGCCGGCAGCGACAGGCCCGCCAGCGCCATCACGGTACCCGCGAGGCATCGTCGAATGTGCATGGGCCTCCATCCGGCGCGCGCCGGAGACGGTGAGTGGTGTCTGAGCCGGCGGGTGCCCCGTCAGATCCCGTAACGCTCCAGCCATTCGAGATCGTCGGCGTCCTTGTGCACCAGGTAGACCACCCCGATGCCGAAGCCGAGGAAGCGTCGGCCGGCAGGGTAGGCGACCTGTCGCACCAGCCTGCCTTCTCGGTCGAAGACGTCCACGACCGTCGGGGCGCCGTGCTTCACGTAGCGCTGCACCCACAGCGAGCCGTCGGGTGCAAACCGGATCTGCGACGCCTCGAAGGGCGGCTTGACGGCCGGCCAGTCCATGTCGGCGGGGTCGGGGCGCGGCAGCCGCACCGTGCGCGCTCCCGAGCTGCTTGCACTCCCGCTGGCGATCATGACTCCGGTCGCGTTCGCCATGCCGTCCGCCCATGCCTTCTTGTCCTCCTCCGTCACGCGCACGGCGTCGTAGCGCACCGGAGGCGACGCACGGCGTTTCCCTCGCGGGTCGATCCACTCGACGTGATAGTCCTCGGGCCACACCACCGCCACCTGCCCGCTGGCGTCGACCGCCCACCCGTATCGGGCAGCCAAGGGGCTCATCCCGCGGAGTTGAAATCCTCCGCCGCCCCCGGACGAACGCATCGACACGGCACTCTCGGGTGAGGGAAGCGACGCCACGGTATCCCCGGCCCCGGCGGCGCGATTCCATTTCAGGATCGCAATCGAGTCGGGGGGACCGTCGCTCCCCGGCCGGAAGCCGCCCATCGCCGTGAAGTACAGGTGCCCGGCGCGGTCCACGCCGGACGGATTTCGCATCTCGCCGTCCGAGCTCAGCATGGACCAGGATTCCCCCATGCGTCCGCTCGGCTCGATCACCGTCAATCGCATGTTGCCGAAATCGACGAGCAGCGTGGAGTCGGCGGGCAACGGCAGCAGTCCACCGGGCATCTGGTACTCCCCGGGTCCCGGTCCGACACGCCCGATCTCCCGGAACGTGCCGCTGCGAAAGTCGAGCAGGCGCACGGCCTTCTCGAGACGATCCGCCACCAGGACCCGCCCGTCACTCAGCTCACGCAGTCCGCTGAGGCTGGAGAATGGCTCGGCGAACCTCGCCTGCGGCGGCGAGAGTGTCGATACCGTCGGCGCCTGCTGTGCGGCGAGCCGGGTCGGCACGGTCGTGGCAAGCAACGCGAGCGGGATCATCCGCGCTAGGCGGCGAGTCAGGGGCATGCTCGGCTCCGTGGGGGTGGCGTGTCGTCCGTGTCCGGGAGTCAAGATACCCGACGTCGGCGTATGGTCGCAGGGCGAGGCCGGGGCGGCTGCAACCAATGCACGTCGTCGCGCGTCTCAGATCCTGTGAGACCGCGCCTGGTAGCATGTCAATGTGAAATAGCTATAATACCGTGTTCGATCGTTCCGTGAGCGCCTTGCCGCGTGACGGAATTGGGGTGGCATCGCAAACCTCGAACGCTGGACGTCCGTCATGGCCCGAACCCGCTCCATCGTCACCCTCGTGGTCACGCTCATCGTCATCGGCGGACTCACCGCCGGTGTCGTCTACCGGATTCGCGGTTCCGCGGATGGCTCCGAGTCTTCGGGGACCGCCGCGGTTCCCGAAGGTGGCGCCGATCAGGTGTCCGCCGCCGAGACGTTCTCGACGGACGTGCCCATCCCGGTCGAGGCGGGTGCGGTGGAGCGCGATACACTGGTGATCTCGGTCGCGGCCGCGGCCGAAGCTGCGGCGGAGCGGCAGACCGTGCTGCGGTCGCAGGTCGAAGGTCGGATCACGCGCGTCCGCGTCGGCGAGAACGATCGGGTGGAAGCGGGTGCGCTCCTCATCGAGATCGATACGACCGAGTACGCCCTGCGGGTGTCGCAGGCGCGTGCGGGCCTCAACAAGGCGGAGGCGGCGTTTCGCGAGCTGACGCTGTTCGACGATCAGATCGAGGATCCGGCGGTTCGCACGGAGCGGCAGCGGGTGGCTCGGGCGAAGAGCGGGCTCGAGGATGCCGAGCTCACGTTGCGCCAGGCGCAGCTGGAGCTCGACCGTACGCAGATTCGCGCGCCGTTCGCCGGCCGCGCCGCGTCGCTGCGGGTCGTGGAGGGGCAGCAGGCTCGCGTCGGCGACGAGCTGCTTTCGGTGATCGATCTCGATCCGCTGCGGGTCGAGGTGCAGGTGCTCGAGGGCGAAGTGGGGCTCCTGGCACAGGGAAACCGTGCCCGGGTCACGTTCGCGGCCTACCCCGGTGAGACCTTCCTCGGGCGGATCGACGCGATCAATCCGGTGGTGGAGCGGGAGACGCGCACCGCGCGTGTGACCGTGGCCGTGCCCAACCCGTCGGGTCGCGTCCTCCCCGGCATGTACGCCCGCGTGTCGCTGGAGGCCCGAAAGCTCCCGGACCGGATTCTGGTGCCGCGGTCGGCCGTGCTCGAGCGGGACCGGCGCACCATGCTCTTCGTGTTCGAGGGCGAGGGGGACGTCGGGCTCGCCAAGTGGCGCTACGTGACGGTGGGGCTGTCCAACGACTCGTTGGTGGAGATCGTGCCGGACCCCGACACCGAGATGGTCGAGCCGGGGGAGCGGGTGCTGACCGACGGCCATTACACGCTGATCCACGATGCCCGGGTCCGGCTCGTCGCGAGCGTGGCGGGCGAGGGTGGGAGGCCGCAATGAGGGCGCTTTACCTCGCTGCCGGCTGCCTCATGATCGCCACGACAGTCGGCGCGCAGGCGCCCACGGTGCTCACGCTCGAGCGCGCGCTCGAGCTGGCCCACCAGCGTAACCCCGCCTACCTCCGCGCGCTCGCGCAGGCCGATGCCTCGGGGGCCAGCGTGCGCGCAGGTTTCGGGGCCTTTCTGCCGAGCCTGAGCGCGAGCCTCGGGTGGAGCGGCAGTCAGAACACGACGATGGTCGGCCAGGACGATTTCGGGCGGCCGATCACCGGCGATTCCTCCGTCACGTTCAAGAGCAGCGGAGCGAACCAGGGGGTGTCCAGTTCGGTCACGCTGTTCGACGGCTTCCAGAACGTCAACAACTACCGCGCCGCGCAGGCGTCGGCCGATGCGGCGAGTGCGACCGTGAGTCAGCAGGCCGTCGCCGTCGAGGCTGAGGTCGCGCGCCGGTTCTACAGTGCGCTGCAGGCGCGCCGGCTGATCGCCGTCGAGGAGCAACTCCTGGCGGTGTCGCGGCGGCAGCTCGACGCCACGGACCGACTGTTCCGGGTTGCCGCCCGCACGGAAGTGGATGTGCTCGGGGCCCAAGTGCAGGTGGCGCAGCAGGAGCAGGCGCTCGAGCAGGCCCGCGGAGATGCACGCCGAGCCGACCTGCTGCTCGCCGAGGCGATCGGGCTGGAGGACCACGCCGAGCTGGAACTGGTCGGAAGCCTGCGGGAGGCGTTCGATCCGACCGCATTCGATGCGGACTCGCTGGTCCAGGTCGGGTTTCAGCAGAGCCCGGTCCTCGCGCGGGCCCGGGCGGATGCGGCGGAAGCCGGATTCTCGGCGGGGGCAGCCAAGGGCCGATACTGGCCCACCATCACGGCCAACGCGAATTTCAACCGCTCGCAGAACACCCGCAATTTCGACTCCTTCTTCGATTTCAATCCGCAGGACAACCGCGGACTCGGTGTCGGCCTCAACGTCCAGATTCCGATCTTCAACCGCTTCGCGAGCCGGGATGCGGTCGCGCAGGCCGTTGCGCGGTCGCGCGTTGCCGACGAGAACCTCCGGGAGGCAGAGCTGCAGCTGGAGCGCAGCATCCGCAGCGCCTTCATCGATGTGGGGACCGCCTACCGTCGCCTGCAGCTGGCGCAGCGCGCGGTCGATCTCAGCCGACGCCGGCTCACGATGGCCCAGGAGCAGTACCAGCTCGGAACGATCGGGTTCACCGACTTCCAGCAGATCGTGACCCAGACGTCGCAGGACGCGCGTCAGCTCATCAACGCCGAGCTGGAGTTCTCGCGGGCGCTCGTGACCCTCGAGGAGTCCGTGGGCCGCGGAGTGGGGCGATGATCCGGCCGGTGTCCAGCCGTTGCCTCCGGATCCCCGCCCGAGGGCCGTGATGTCGATACCGTCGCGTTCCGTTCAGCGCCCCGTCGCGGTGGCGATGCTGTTTCTGGCCGTGGTCTTCCTCGGCTTCATCTCGTACGTGCGGATTCCCATCGACTTGCTGCCGGATGTGGCCTATCCGCGCCTCGTCGTGTACACGCAGTATCCCGACGTGGGGCCGGCGGAGGTGGAGCGGTTCGTCACCGAGGAGATCGAGCGTGGCGTCAGCCGCGTGCCCGGGGTCGAGAAGGTCGAGAGCGTGTCGCGCGAGGGGGTGTCGCTGGTGACCCTCCGGTTCTCGTGGGGCACGGACATGGACTTCGCGGCGCTCAACGTTCGGGAGCAGCTGGACAACCTCCGCGATCAGCTGCCCGAGATGGCCGGTCGACCCATCGTGCTGCGCACGGATCCCAACTCCGAGCCGATCATGGCGGTCTCCGTGTCCGGTGCGACGGACCTCGGCTCCCTGAAGGACCTCGCGGAGTCGGTGTTCAAGCGGCGACTGGAGCAGATCGACGGCATCGCGGAAGCGGCGCTCGCGGGCGGGCTGGAGCGCGAGATCCATGTGGAGGTGAATCCCCGCCTGCTCGAGACCTACGGGCTCACCGTGCAGACGCTGCTCGATGCGCTCGACGCGGCGAACCAGTCCGCCCCGGGCGGGACCATCCTCCGCGGCCGGTATCGATACGCGCTGCGCACGCTCGGCGAGTTCGAGGCGGTGGCGCAGATCGCGGCGGTGCCGCTCCGATCCCAAAGCGCCGGGAGTGATACCACCGCGCGGGGAGTGGTGACCATCGGCGACGTCGCGACCGTCGAGGACGGCTACAAGGACCGGGAGTCGATGGCCCGGTACAACGGCGCCGAATCGGTCGGGTTGCTGCTCTTCAAGGAATCCGGTGCGAACACCGTGCGCGTCACTGCGCGCGTGGAGGAAGTGCTGGCCCAGCTCCGGGCGCTCTACCCGGACATTCGCATCGAAGTGGCGTCGAACCAGGCCACGTTCATCACGGAGGCGATCTCGAACGTCGTGCAGGCCCTGGTGTTCGGGGGACTGCTGGCCTTCTTGGTGCTCTTCCTCTTCCTGCGGGATCCGCGATATCCCGTCATCATCTCGCTGGCGATCCCCATCTCGGTGATCGCCACGTTTGCCCTCCTCGACCTCGCCGGCGTGTCCCTCAACATCATGAGCCTGGGCGGGCTGGCCCTCGGCGTCGGCATGCTGGTGGACAACTCGATCGTGGTCCTGGAGAACATCTTCCGGCGGCGCGAAGGCGGCGAAGGCGCGGCCGAATCGGCGGTGCGGGGAGCCGAGGAAGTGCAGGGAGCGATCACCGCGTCGACGCTGACGACCATCGCCGTGTTCGGGCCCATCATCTACGTGGAGGGGGTGGCCGGCGAGCTGTTCGGCGACCTCTCCTTCGCGGTGGCGTTCGCCCTCCTGGCCAGCCTCCTGGTGGCGCTGACGCTCCTGCCGGTGATGGCGGCGCGATGGGTGGCCGGGGCCGGCAGGCACGAGGGGGGACTGTTCCGGCAGGCGATGCGCCGAGTGCTCCGTGCAGTGGGAGGGCTGGTGGCGCGGTTGGTCGGGCCCGGTCTGCGGCGCTTCGATGCGGCGTTCGCGCGCTTCGCCGAGTGGTACCACCGGCTGTTGGAGCGAGCGCTGGAGCATCGCGCCCGCGTCGTGCTCTCGGCGGCCGCCCTGCTCGCGGTCGGGGTGGTCGTGGGACTGCTGCTGCAGCGAGACGTGTTGCCCGACGTGGACCAAGGCGCGTTCACCGTGCGGCTGGACCTGCCGCAGGGCACGCCGCTCGAGGAGACGGACGCCTTGGCGGGGCGGGTGGAGTCCGTCTTCCTGAGCGATCCCGCCGTGGAGGCGGTCTTCGCCCGTGTGGGGCGGCAGGAAGCGATCGCGGGGGTCGATGACGAAGGCAGCGGACTCAATACCGCCGCCCTCGATGTCCGACTCCGCGAGGGGGCACACACGAGTGCGGTGCTCGAGCGCATTCGGCCGCGGCTGGCCGGGTTCCCGCCCGGGGCGATCGCGATCGAGACCGGTGGGGCCACGGCCCTCGGCAAGCTGCTCGGCGGTAGCGAAGCCGACGTCGCCGTTCGAGTGCGCGGCGATGACATCGCGTCCACGTTCGCGCACGCCGGTGCGATCGCGGACCGCCTGCAGCACGTCCCGTCCCTGACCAACGTGCGGCGCGGCACGGAAGAAGGGCAGCCGGAAATCCGCGTGGAGATCGATCGGGAGCGGGCCGCGACCTACGGCGTGGAGCCACGCCGCATTGCGATGACGGTCGAGCAGTACATGCGCGGCGAGGTCGCCACGGAGTTCGTGGATTTCAACGAGAAGGTACCGGTCCTCGTGCGGTTGCCGGAAAGCGAGCGGCGCTCGATCGAGACCCTGCGACAGCTGCGCGTGGACGGGGTGCCGCTGCGGGAACTGGTCAACACGCACGATCAGGTCGGTCCGGAGGAGATCCGCCGGCTGGAGCAGGGACGCGCGGTGACGGTGTACGCGGACGTGGCCAGCGGCGGGTTGGACCGCGCGGTCGCGGATGCACGGGCAGCGCTGCGGGACGAGCCGCCACCGCGCGGGGTCCGGGTCGAGATCGGAGGCGCGAATGAGGAGCGCGACCGGAGCTTCCGCGACCTCGCGTTCGCGTTCGGCCTGGCGTTGCTCCTCGTGTACATGATCCTCGCGGCGCAGTTCGAGTCGTTCGTGCACCCCTTCACGATCCTGCTGTCGGTGCCGCTCGCGACGGTCGGTGCCGCGATTGCCTTGTTCCTCACGGGCGGCGGCCTCAATACGATGAGCCTGATCGGGCTCGTGATCCTGGTGGGCATCGTGGTGAACGATGCGATCGTCAAGGTGGACTTCATCAATCAGATGCGCGGACAGGGACTGGCGCTGCGGCAGGCGATTCTCGAAGCCGGGCGCGTGCGCCTGCGTCCGATTCTCATGACCACGGTCACCACGGTGTTCGGTCTCGCGCCGATGGCCTTTGGGATTGGGCGCGGCGCGGACCTGCGGGCCCCCCTCGCGATCGCCGTGATCGGCGGGCTCCTCAGCGCGACTGCGTTGACCCTGATCGTGGTGCCCGTGGCGTACGATCTCTTCGAGGAGGCGCGCATGCGCATCCGCAGCGCGGTCGGCATGCGGGTTCGGCCCGCGGCGGCGGCATCGGACGGGCCTCGGTGACCGGCGGTGGGAGCCTGCGCGACCGAGCGCGCTCGAGCGTGCCGGGGCTGATCGTGGCCGGGCTCGTGCTCACCGGGTGCGCGGGCGGCGAGCCGGCGCTGACGGCCGTCAGCGTGCGCGACAGCGCGGGCGTACGCATCGTCGAGCTCGCGTCGTTCGACGACAGCGAGCTCCCGGCCTGGACCATTGGCGTGGATCCGGAGGTCGACATCGGCGTGCTCGACGGTGCCGAGGCAGATCAGCTGTTCCAGGTCTCGACGGCGCTGCGGCTCGCGGACGGGAGGATCGTGGTCGGCAACGGGGGCACGAAGGAACTCCGATTCTACTCTGCCACCGGCACCCACCTGAAGAGCGTGGGCCGGGAGGGGGAGGGCCCCGGCGAGTTCGGTGCCGTCGGAACCATCGGCGTCGCGGGCGACTCGCTGTACGTCTTCGACTGGCGACTGGTCCGCGCGTCGGTGTTCGATCTCGACGGGGTGTTCGCGCGATCGTATCCGGTCCGGGTTCCGGGCATCGCGTTTCCCAACCCGGTCGGCGTGCTTGGCGACGGCGGCTGGATCGTGATGTCAGGATTCGCCTTCTCCCCCCAGGACATCGCGGCGGTCGTGCGCGACACGTCCCTGGTCGTGCACCTGCGATCCGACGGCAGCGGTGCCGACACGCTCGGGCGCTTCCCCACGGTGGAGTTCTTCATGTGGGGTGACGGAAGCACGACGACGGCGGCGAGCCGCGCGTTCGGTCGTTCGCTCGCGTACGCGGTCGGGGAGCGGACGACGTACCTGGGCGATACCGAGCGTTACGAGATCGCCGCGTACGCGCCGGACGGCAGGCTCGAGTCCGTCCTGCGCCAGTCCGTGCCGCGGCGGCCCGTCACCACCGGGGACATCGAGGCCTACAAGGAAGTCGATCGGAGCCGGCTCGTGGATGCGCAGTACCGCCAGCAGATGGAGCGGTTGCTCGCGGCGATGCCGTATCCCGACGCCATGCCCGCCTTCGGGGGGCTCCAGGTGGACGGATCCGGCAACCTCTGGGTGTCCGAGTTCCCGGTTCCGGCCGCCGATTCCGTACGCTGGACCGTGTACGGGCAGGACGGACGGCCGATCGCCCACGTCGTGCTGCCCGCTGACCTGGAAGTCACGCAGGTCGGCTCGGATTTCGTGTGCGGTCGGTGGGACGACGACGTCGGGGTCGAGCACGTGAGGGTGTATCGGCTGTCGCGAGGGGAGCGTCCAGAGTGAGGATCGGTGGGGACGTCCATCTGCAGCGTGAAAGGTGAAACGTGAAACATGATGTGAGAGTTATGAGCGCCGCCGGCTGTGCCCTGCTCCTCGCGATCACGGCGTGCGCGGACGGGGAGGCGGGCGGCTCGGGTGCCACGGTTCGCGACAGTGCGGGCGTCGAGATCGTCGAGAGCGCGGGCGCCGCGTGGAAGGACGGCTCCGGCTGGACGATCAGCGACATTCCCGATCTGGACATCGGCGTGCTGGAGGGGGCGCCGGAGTATCAGTTGTTTCGGGCGCGGGACGCCCGGCGCCTCTCCGACGGCCGCATCGTCGTGGCCAACGGCGGCACCAACGAGCTGCGATTCTACGACGCCGAGGGGAAGTACGTGTCGTCGGCGGGGCGGGAGGGAAGCGGGCCCGGCGAGTTCGAGCAGCTCGGCTGGATGCGCGCCTTCGCCAGCGACTCCCTGATGGTCTACGACTTCAGCCTCGGTCGGGTGTCGGTCTTCGACGGTGGTGGAACGTTCGTGCGCTCGTTCAAGGTCGCGCCTCTGGGGGAGGCGGCGTTCGTGATCGCCGTCGACGTGTTCTCCGACGGCGTCGTGCTGGCGAAGTCGCCGCTGATCTTTGCCGGTGGGTTCGAGGACGGGCTCAACCGCCGGGACGAGGTGTTCCACACGCACGGCGCGACCGGGGAGATGATCGACTCGCTCGGCGCCTTCCCGGGTCCGGAGCAGTTCATCCAGACCGGCGGATCGGGCAACCGCCGCTTCATCGCGCTCACCTCGCTGCCCTTCGGGAAATCCCCCACGGTGGCCGTCGACGACACCCGATTCTGCTTTGGGGCGTCCGATACCTACGAGATCGCCTGCTACGAGCAGGACGGCACGCTGCGGCGTCTCATCCGGCGGTCCGTCTCGCCACGTCCGGTCACCCCGGCCGATCTCGAGGCCTACAAGCAGCAGGAAATGGCAGGGGTCGAAGACGAGGAAGCGCGTCGGGACGCCGAGCGCCGGTATGCCGAGATGCCGTTGGCCGAGACCATGCCGGCGTACGCCACCTTCACCTTCGACGCGTCCGGCGACCTCTGGGTGCGCGAGTTCACGGTCGGCGAGGTGGCCACCTGGCCGTGGACGGTCTTCGACGGGCAGGGACGCATGCTGGGGTCGGTGGAGATGCCGGCCGATTTTCGTGTGACCCAGATCGGGGAGGACTTCGTGCTCGGACTCTGGCGGGACGACGTCGACGTCGAGCATGTCCGGCGCTACCGGCTCTTCCGGGAGTAGGGGGCGCCCGTGATCCGCCTCTCCATCCGCCGACCGGTCGCGGTCACCATGGCGTATCTCGCCGTGGCGCTGCTCGGCGTCGCGGCGTGGCGGAACATCCCCATCGAGCTGCTGCCGGACACCCAGTTGCCGCAGCTGCACGTCACCGCCCAGTGGAGGGGCGCCTCTCCGGAAGCGCTCGAAGCCTTCGTGACGGCGCCGCTGGAGGCGGCCGTGCAGCAGGTCCGTGGCGTGGAAAAGATCACGTCGACCTCGAGCGAGCAATGGGGACTCGCCCGGGCCAACATCACGGTCGAGTTCACGCGCGGCACGGACATGGACTTCGCCCGGCTCGACCTGTCCGAGCGCTTGGCGGCGATCGACGAGGACCTGCCGGCGGAGGTGCCGGCGCCCATGATCGAGCCGTACGTGCCCGAGGAGTTTCGCGAGCAGCAGCGCGCCTTTCTCAGCTACACGCTCACGGGGCCGTACACGCTGGAGGCCCTCCGCGCACTCGTCGATGACGACCTGGTGCCGGACCTGCTGCAGGTGGACGGCGTGGCCGGGGTGGAGGCGAGCGGCGGTCGGGAGCGGCTGGTGGAGATCTCGCTCGACGAGCGCAAGGTCAACGCCCTCGGTCTGGAGCCCGGGCGCGTGTGGCAGAAGATCCGGGAACTCGAGTACGTGAGCGAGGCGGGCGTCGTGGAGGAGGGTGGGCTCCTTCGGACGATCGCCATCCGTCACCGCACCGAATCGGCCGAGCAGATCCGTCAGGCGCCGCTGCTGATCGACCGCGGTCGGCTGGTGCGGGTGAGGGACGTCGCGACCGTCCACGACACCTACGAGGATCCCCAGAGCTACTACCGGATCGACGGGCAGCCGGCGGTGGCGTTCGAGGTGCACAAGGAGGTCGGGGTCAACACCGTCCAACTCGCCGACCGCGTCAAGGCGCGGCTCGCCGAACTGGAGCCGGCGCAGCCGTCCGGGGTTCGCCTCATCCTCGACGAGGACGAGAGCGAGGCGATCAAGGCCCAGCTCACCGACCTTCGCTATCGTGCGCTCATCGCGGCGGGCGTGATCTTCGTGGTCCTGCTCGTGTTCCTGCGGTCGTTCCGCTCGGCGGGGATCGTGTTCGCGACCATCGGATTCTCCGTCCTGATCGCGCTCAACCTCATCTACTTCGGCGGGCTCACGCTCAACGTGCTGACCTTGATGGGGCTCGCCATGGGCTTCGGACTGATCGTCGACAACGCGATCGTGGTGCTGGAGAACATCTACCGCAAGGTGCACGAAGGGGAGCAGGCGGCCGACGGAGACGCGACGGCGGCGGCCGAAGCCGGCGCCCGGCAGGTGGTGTTGCCGATTCTCGCCGCGACCCTGACCACGATCATCGTGTTCATCCCGTTCGTGTATCTGCAGGGCGAGCTGCGCGTCTACTACGTTCCCCTGGCGATCGTCGTCGGCATGTCGCTCCTCGCCAGCCTGTTCGTCGCGTTCACCTTCATCCCCGCGCTGGCGGCGAAGCTCTTCCGGAGCCAGGGCGAGCGCGGCCGCTACGCCGCCGAGTCGAGCAGCCGGCCGCCCGTCTACGTGCGCGTCTACTCGACCCTGCTCGGCGTGACGCTGCGGTTCCCGATCGTCACGGTGCTCGTCGCGCTCTCGGTGCTGGCGGGGTCGTGGCACCTGTTCGACAAGTACGTGACCCGCGGGGTGCTGTGGCGCTCCTGGTGGGGTCAGCAGACCTACATCGACGTGATCATCAATCTGCCGCGAGGGGCCGAGCTCGAACGGACGGACGAGCTCGCAGGGTACTTCGAGAGCAAGCTGCGGCAGACGCCGGAGGTCGAGCGATTCGTCACGCGCGTGCAGCCGCAGTTCGCGCGCATTACGGCCACGTTCCCGGACTCGCTCGAGAACACCTGGGTCCCGGTGGCCATCAAGGAGCAGATGGTCGCGTACTCGAACCTCTTCGGCGGAGCGGAGGTCCGGGTGTACGGCTTCGGTCCGTCGTTCTACGGCGGCGGGGGCGGCGCTCCCAACTACTCGATCAAGATCCTGGGGTTCAATTACGAGACCGTCCGCGACATCGCCGAGGATCTCGGCCGGCGTCTCCAGAGGTTTTCGCGCATCCAGGACGTCGACGTCAACTCTGCGGGTGGCTGGTACACCAGAGACAAGGCCAGCGAGTTCGTCCTCCGGCTCGACCGGGAGCGCCTCGGCCTGCACGGGCTCACCGCACGGGATGTGGTGAATCAGGTGGTCGCCGCGGTCGCCGGGCAGGTGCAGCGCGGGAACATCCGGGTTGCCGGCGAGGAGGTGCGCTTCGACGTCAAGATCGAAGGCAACGAGGACGTGGACGTTCTGGCCCTCCAGGAGCTGCTGCTGATGACGCCGGCCGGGCAGGGGGTGCGCCTCGACGACGTCGCCACGCTCGGTGAGCGCGACGTGCTCACTCGGATCGTCCGGGAAGACCAGCAGTATCAGCGGTACGTCAGCTACGAGTTCCGCGGGCCGACCAAGCTCGGCGACCGCACCCGCGACGCGGTCATTGCCGCGACACGGCTGCCCGAAGGGTACGCGATCGAAGGCGAGCAGGAGTGGGACTGGTCCTCCGAGGAGCAGGAGCAGCTCCTGCTCGTGCTGCTCGTGTCCCTCATCCTCATCTACATGGTGACGGCGGCCCTGTTCGAATCGATCCGCCAGCCGTTCTGCGTGCTGTTCGCCGTTCCGATGGCACTGGTCGGGGTGTTCCTGATGTTCTTCTACGCCAAGGCGAGCTTCACGCGGGAGGCCTACATCGGGGTGATCATGATGGGCGGCATCGTGGTCAACAACTCGATCCTGCTCGTCGACCACATCAACCACCTCCGTCGCGCGGCTCGAGTGCCGTTCACGGCCGCGATCCTCCGCGGCACGCTGGAGCGCGTGCGGCCGATCCTCATGACCAGCGCGACCACGATCCTCGGTCTCCTCCCTCTCGTCTTGTGGAGCGAATACGCCGACGAGAACATCTGGAATGCGCTCGCGTACGCGCTGATCGGAGGCCTGGCGAGCTCGACCCTCTTCGTCCTGACCGTCACGCCCGCGCTGTACCTGCTGTTCGAGCGCAGGCCCGAACGGCGACGCCTGGCACTCGAAGCCGCGAGGTCGTAGATCCGCCGCGGGCACGGCGCCGCTGGTCCCGGCGCGGACGCGGATTATCTTGAATCGGCGTCTCAATCATCGACCACTACGGAGCCACTCATGCCTGCGAAGACCGTGATCACCGGAATGAACGATCAGGTCGCGATGGAGTTCCACGCGGCCCACTACTATCTCGCGATGTCGGCGTATCTCGAGTCCGAGAACCTCCCCGGATTCGCCGCCTGGATGCGCCAGCAGTATCAGGAGGAGGTGACGCACGCCTTGCGGTTCTTCGACTTTCTGCTGGAGAGCGGAGAGAAAGTGGAGTTGCAGGCGGTCCCGAAGCCGGGGGGCGTGTTCAAGGGTCCGCTCGACGTCATGAAGAAAGCGCTCGCGCACGAGAAGAAAGTGACGGCGTCGATCACGAAGCTCTACGAGATGGCGCTGAAGGAGAAGAACTATCCGGCTCAGCTGATGCTGCAGTGGTTCATTACGGAGCAGCAGGAGGAGGAGAAGACCGCCAGCGACATCATCGCGAAACTGGAGTTGGTCGGAGACAACGGCCCGGCCCTCCTCATGATGGACCGCGAGATGGGGAATCGCGGAAGCGCGGAAGCGGAGGTGGAGTAGACCAGCCCGTCGGTTCGGCTGCTCGGACGGCCCGCCTGCAGGCAACTCCTGCGGCGGGCCGTCGCACATCGCGCCGGGCCGCGCCCCGGGCTTAACGAAGCGTACCGGCTGGCGTCCAACCTACAGACGGCGCCGGCAGGCGGCCGGCGGGAACGACCGAGCCTGGAGTGCACCATGAACGTACTTGGACGACTGATTGCCATAGCGGCGGCCACCGTGGTCGCCCACAGCGCGGCGGCGCAGGATCCGCCCACACAGACCCAGCCCCCGCAGGCCCGTCAGCGGATGCATCCGCCCGGCACCGGCTTGCAGGAGGGGGTGACGCCGCAGCGCCTGCAGGTGGGCATGCGCGGTGGGCGGAGCACCGGCTTGGGCCTGTTCGCGCCGCGGGGCCTGCTCGACCAGCAGGAGTTCCTCGGACTGAACGAGACGCAGGTCCAGCAGCTGCAGGCGCTCGAGACCGAGCTGGCCGGGCAACGCGACAAGGCGCTGGCAGACGTCCGGGCCCGGCAGCAGGAGCTGCGGGAGGCGTGGAACGCCGACGTTCCGGACCCGAAGCGCGTGCGCGAGAAGATGAAGGCCGCGATGGATGCGCAGCAGGCGTTCGAGCTGGCCCGAGTTGATGCCGGTGCGCGGGCGAAGGGAATCCTCGACGCCGAGCAGCTCGGGAAGGTGCGCGGTCTCGCCCAGGGCTACCGCATGGGTGTCGGAAGCCGGGGCGGCGCCCGGTCGTTCCAGGGAAGGCAGGGCACGCGCGGACCCCAGGGACGAGGGATGATGCGCGGATACCGACAGCCCGTGCCGTCGCGCGGCCGCGATCCGATCCGGTAGTCCCTCCGAAAGACCGGCTCGA
>Ga0209536_100004741_pt1 | contig 21416 bp, 19 predicted proteins | sample DeeMarSeWOR28_12_FD_187461 | JGI IMG/M metagenome (GOLD analysis project Ga0209536, IMG submission 187461) | Marine sediment microbial communities from White Oak River estuary, North Carolina - WOR-2-8_12 (SPAdes) (version 2) | ecosystem: Environmental > Aquatic > Marine > Intertidal zone >... | reverse complement strand
CACCAACCGGCCCGACGTGCTGGATCCGGCCTTACTGAGGCCGGGGCGTTTTGATCGCCAGGTCGTGGTGCCATTGCCGGATGTCCGCGGTCGAGAACAGATTTTGAAAGTGCACATGCGGAAAGTCCCGTTGGGCGACGATGTGCGGCCCGGGATCATCGCCCGCGGTACGCCAGGGTTTTCCGGCGCTGATCTGGCGAACCTCGTAAACGAGGCTGCACTCTTCGCCGCACGTGCCAATAAACGGACTGTCGGCATGGAGCAGTTCGAGAAAGCCAAAGACAAGATCATGATGGGCACCGAGAGGCGCTCTATGGTCATGAGTGACGACGAGAAGAAGCTGACCGCCTATCACGAGGCCGGGCATGCCATCGTCGGGCTGACCGTGACCGATCACGACCCGGTCTACAAGGTGTCGATTATTCCGCGAGGGCGCGCGCTTGGTGTCACCATGTTCCTGCCCGAGGAAGATCGCTACAGTCACAGCAAACGGCGGTTGATCAGCCAGATCACGAGCCTGTTCGGCGGCCGCATTGCAGAGGAACTGGTGTTCGGTCCTGATGCGGTTACCACCGGCGCTTCGAACGATATAGAGCGGACCACCGAGTTGGCCAGGAGCATGGTCACCAAATGGGGCTTTTCTGATCGGCTTGGTCCCCTGACCTACACCGAGGAAGAGGGCGAGGTTTTTCTTGGCCGCTCGGTAACCCAGCATAAACAGGTTTCGGATGTCACCGTCCATGCGATCGACGAGGAAGTGCGCAAAATCATTGACTCCGCCTATGAAAACGCCACTCAGATCCTCACGGAAAAGATGGAAATTCTGCATGCGATGGCGGCTGCGTTGGTCAAATACGAGACGATCGATCAGAAGCAGATCGATGCCATCATGAACGGCCGAGAGCCGCCGCCGCCTGAAGAGTGGACCAGCGGCGGGCCTACTGCTCCGGTTACCGACGGCGATCCCTCAAAATCAGACAAAGCTGCGGGCGATCAGCCCGAGGTCGGCAAGCCTGCCGAGCAGCACTAACTAGCAAATCACGGACCGGCCCTGCAATATCGGGGCCGGTTTTTATTTGCGTAGCGTTTCTGCGTATTTCATGACACACACACGCGGTATTGCTGATTTTCATCCCCAGCATTCAGAGCCTCTGGTTATGGGGATTCTGAACGTCACTCCGGATTCGTTTTCCGACGGGGGCCGATACGTTTCGGTTGAGGCGGCGCTGTTGCGCGCCCGGGCGATGCTCGAGGAGGGCGCGGATATTATCGACGTGGGCGGCGAATCGACACGCCCCGGCGCTGAGTCGGTCACTGTCGATGAGGAACTCGCCCGAGTCATTCCTGTTATCGAAGCCCTGCGCCGAGCGACCGAAGCACCGGTGTCGGTCGATACCAGTAAACCCGAAGTTATGCGCGCGGCCGCTGCGGCCGGCGCATCTATGATCAATGACGTACGAGCATTGCAAGCTGACGGTGCTCCTGAGCTGCTTGCTGAATTGGGCTTACCAGTCTGCCTGATGCATATGCAGGGCGAACCCCGCAGCATGCAGGCAAAGCCGCATTACGATGACGTGGTTCAGGAGGTGCTGGATTTCCTTCTTGAGCGAGCACAAGTGTGCCTGCGGGCGGGTGTTGCAGCGGAGCGTATCGTTTTGGATCCCGGCTTCGGCTTCGGTAAAACACTGGAACATAATCTTGCTTTGCTGGCCGGCTTGGACCGCATCGTTGAAGCTGGTTACCCTGTACTGGCGGGGCTGTCACGTAAATCGATGATAGGGGCGCTGCTGGGTGACCCCGAATGTGACCGGCTGGTTGGCAGTGTGGCCCTGGCGTTATACGCTGTGCGCAAAGGTGCCTATATAGTCCGGGTGCACGATGTTCGGCAGACCAGGCAGGCGCTGAGAGTCCAATCGGCCCTGGCCTGAGGATAAACCGGGTCGGTTTGCTACGGCCCCCAAACGAAAAACGAATTTATGAGCAGAAATTTTTTTGGTACAGACGGCATACGCGGAACAGTTGGTGAAGAGCCGTTGACCGCTGAATTTGCATTGCGCCTTGCAAGCGCCGCTGCGCGCGTGCTCGCGCCCGATGGCGGCAAAGTGGTTATTGGGAAAGACACGCGGGTATCGGGCTATATGTTTGAGTCGGCTCTGGAAGCCGGTTTTGTCGCGGCGGGAATGGACGTGGTCTTGCTCGGCCCCTTGCCGACCCCGGGTATCGCCTACCTGACGCGCTCAACGGGCGCCGATCTGGGCGTAGTCATTAGCGCGTCGCATAATCCGTATCAGGACAACGGCATCAAATTTTTCGACCGCAGAGGGCGCAAGCTTTCTGATGAGGTGGAGCATGAGATCGAAGCCAAACTGAGCGAGCCGGCGATTACGCGGCACTCCGAGTCGCTGGGCCGTGCCAGCCGCATGGATAACGCCAGGATGAGCTACCAATGGTTTTGCTTGTCGACGGTTCCCGAAAATATGCGGCTCGACGGCATGAAAATCGTCGTGGACTGTTCCAATGGCGCCGGTTACAAAGTGGCGCCCCGCGTATTGTCTGATCTGGGCGCAAACCTGGTGCCGATAGGCTGTTCGCCCAACGGTAAGAATATCAACGCACTTTGCGGTTCCACGCATCCTGAGCTGCTCCAGACGACCGTCAAGGGCGTGGGCGCGGACCTGGGGATCGCACTGGACGGCGACGGTGACCGCCTGTTGATGGTCGACCACGAGGGCAACCTGATTGATGGCGATCAGTTGCTCTACGTGGTTGCAAATGCGCGCCACAGGGCCGGCAGTCTGCAGGGGCCGGTCGTGGGAACCTTGATGAGTAACCTTGGGCTGGAGAAAGCGTTGCGCGACAAAGGCATTGAATTCCTGCGTGCTAACGTTGGGGACCGCTATGTCCTGGAATTGCTGCGCGAGCATGACGGTATTCTCGGTGGGGAGACTTCAGGGCATTTGATTTGCCTGGACAAGACAACCACCGGAGACGGGCTGGTGAGTGCGCTCCAGGTGCTGGCGGAAATTACGGCCAGTGGCAGAACGCTGGCCGAGCTCGTTGCAGACATGCCCAAGTATCCTCAGACCATGGTCAATGTGCGGGTCACCGGGAGCCCGGATCTTGGCGCCCCTGCCGTGAAAGCCTCGGTCGAGGCAGTGGAGCGTCGGCTCGGCGATCGGGGGCGAGTTGTATTGCGGGCTTCGGGCACCGAGCCTGTCATTAGGGTGATGGTCGAGGGCGAGGATGCCGGCGAGGTCGCGGCGCTTGCGGACGAGATCGCGGCTGCCGTCAGTGCGGCCGCTGCCTGAATCACTGTTATTTAGTCAATTTCCGTTGATTTTCAACTGTCGGGAGGCTAACCTTCCGCCACCTCAAGTGCCGGTCCAGCAAGACCGGCCTTTTTGCTGCAAATATCATTCGAGTCGATGCAATGCGCACACCCCTGGTAGCAGGCAACTGGAAAATGAACGGCACTCGGTCGAGTGTCAGCGAACTGGTGGCCGGGATTTGCCGTGGCACGAGCGGCGTTGACGGGGTCGAAGTGTTGCTGTGTCCTTCGTATGTTTTTTTGCAGCAAGTACAGGAGCTTACGGAAGGAACTTCAATTGAACTGGGGGCTCAGAATCTCAGCGTGGAGACGGACGGGGCCTTCACCGGTGAAATATCCGGGCCGATGCTGGCCGATGCCGGCTGTGCCTATGTCATCGTGGGGCATTCGGAACGCCGGGCACTCTACGGGGAGAGCGACACGCTGGTAGCGCGCAAGTTTGCAGCCGCCCAGGCGCATGGCCTCAAGCCCATCCTGTGTGTCGGTGAGACCCTGGACGAAAGGCAGTCAGACAGTACGCTGGCGGTCATCGGCCGGCAGTTTTCGACCGTGGTTGAAGCGGTTGGCATCGAGGCATTTGAGAATGCCGTGGTCGCCTACGAACCGGTCTGGGCTATCGGCACCGGCGAAACCGCGTCCCCGGAGCAGGCTCAGGAAGTCCATGCGGCGCTGCGGACCATGGCGGCCAAGCGCAGTGCTAAAATAGCCGCCGATTTGCGGCTGCTCTATGGCGGTAGCGTAAAGGCTTCCAATGCGGCAGATTTGTTTTCCATGGCGGATATAGACGGTGGTCTGATTGGCGGGGCATCCCTCCAGGCAGATGAATTCGTTTCGATCTGCTCATCGGCCGCTCAATGACAGGCTAGAAAAATCATGACGACATTAAATTCATTGGCACTCATCGCCCATGTTCTGATAGCCGCCTCGATAATCGGGCTGGTTATGCTGCAGAAAGGCAAGGGTGCGGACGCGGGCGCGGGTTTTGGCGCGGGCGCTTCGGGGACGGTATTCGGGGCCCGGGGCTCGGCAAATTTCCTCTCCCGTTCGACAGCAGTCATGGCGGCGCTGTTTTTCGCGACCAGCCTTGGTCTCGCTTACCTTAATCGTAATGTCGAGGTCGCCCCGAGCCTGCTGGATAAAGTCAGTACGAAGGAGACTGTCGTTATTGAGCCGCAGGCTGTGACTGAAAGCCTTATTACTGAAGAAGATACGTTTGATTTGCCTCCGCTGCCGGAAGAGGATTCGGCGGCACAACCGGCCCCGTCCGCGGATGAGTTGCCGGCCGTTCCGGAAGCAAAGGAATAAAAGATACAAAGCCGATGTGGTGGAATTGGTAGACACGCTGTCTTGAGGGGGCAGTGGCGAGAGCCGTGCCGGTTCGAGTCCGGCCATCGGCACCATTAGTGTAGGTACATGTCCGGAGAGGTTAGGGGGCTGATCCGGTGTTGCGCAGGTTGGCGGGCTGATAGAATGCGCCGTCCCAAACGGTAAAGAATCATGTTGGTTCAAAATTATCTCCCGGCTCTTATTTTTTTGGGCGTCTCAACCCTGGTGGGTTTGGCCCTACTTACTATAGGCTTCACTGTAGGCAGGGGATCCAAGGACCGCGACAAGCTCTCGGCCTACGAATGCGGTTTTGAGCCGTTCGAGGGTACGCGCATGAAATTTGATGTGCGTTATTACCTGGTCGCGATTTTGTTCATCATTTTTGATCTTGAAATTGCCTTCCTCTTTCCATGGGCGATTTCCCTCGACACCGTCGGGGTTTTTGGCGTGTTGGCCATGGGCGTGTTTCTTGCCGTGCTCGTCGTCGGCTTTATCTATGAATGGAAGAAAGGGGCGCTGGAATGGGATTAGCCGAACAGCTTCCCGGTGATCTGCCGACCACCCATCAGCAGGAAGGCTTTGTCGTAACGAAGCTGGGTGCCTTGATCGACTGGGCCCAGGACAGCGGCGTGGCCAAATGGGCTCGCACCGGTTCGATGTGGCCGATGACCTTCGGGCTGGCCTGCTGCGCGGTTGAAATGATGCAGACCGGCGCTGCCCGCTATGATCTCGACCGTTTTGGTGTGATGTTCCGCCCGAGTCCCCGTCAGTCTGATGTGATGATTGTTGCAGGCACGCTCTGCAACAAGATGGCCCCGGCGCTGCGTAAAGTCTATGACCAGATGAGTGAGCCGCGCTGGGTGATATCGATGGGTTCCTGTGCCAATGGCGGCGGCTATTACCACTATTCCTATTCGGTGGTGCGGGGTTGCGACCGGATTGTGCCGGTTGACGTTTATGTGCCCGGGTGCCCGCCCACCGCAGAAGCGCTGCTCTACGGCATTATCCAGTTGCAGAACAAGATTCGTCGCAGCAGCGTAATCGACCGGTAATTTGTCATGAACAGTCGTTATCAGGCTCTGGCAGCCAGCCTCACAGCGCGCTTCGGCAGCTCAATAGAGCCGGTCGAAACGGGTTGCGGCCAGCTGTCGTACGCGGTCGCAAAGGAGTCCTTGCTGGACGTCTGTCGGGCGTTGCGCGACGAGCCCGAGTTCGGTTTCGAGATGCTGATCGATATTTGTGGCGTCGATTTCCTGACCTACGGTCATGCGGAATGGCAGACGCGTTCTGCGACGGACAGCGGATTTAGCCGCGGGGTCATGCGCGAAGTCATCGTCCCCGATGCGGATACCGAGTTCGATCCGCAGCGATTCGCGGTCGTCTATCAGCTGCTATCGATCAGCAATAACCTGCGGTTACGCCTGCGGGTCTATAGTGGCGCAGGCAATCCACCTGTCGTGCCTTCGGTGGTCGATATCTGGAATTCGGCCAACTGGTTCGAACGTGAGGCGTTCGATCTTTACGGGATACTTTTCGAAGGACACCCGGACCTGCGCCGTATCCTGACCGACTACGGTTTTATCGGGCATCCTTTCCGCAAGGATTTCCCGTTGAGTGGCAACGTAGAGATGCATTACGACGAGGAGCAGCGGCGTGTGGTGTACCGCCCGGTCGATATAGAGCCGCGCACCCTGGTGCCGCGTACGATTCGGGACGACAACCGCTACACACCTGAGATAAAGGAGCCCGGCGACAATGGCTGAGTTCCAGAACTTCACCATGAACTTTGGCCCGCAGCACCCTGCGGCACACGGTGTGTTGCGCCTGGTTCTCGAGATGGACGGTGAGACGATTCAGACTGCCGATCCGCATATCGGCCTTTTGCATCGCGCGACCGAAAAACTGGCTGAGACGAAACCGTACAACCAGAGTATCGGGTACATGGACCGGCTGGACTACGTGTCCATGATGTGCAACGAGCACGGCTATGTCATGGCCATCGAAAAACTGCTGGGAATCGAGGTGCCCGTGCGTGCCCAGTACATTCGCGTCATGTTCGACGAGATCACGCGTGTCCTGAACCATCTGATGTGGCTCGGTACGCACGGTCTGGATATCGGCGCCATGACAATGTTCCTGTATTGCTTCCGTGAGCGCGAAGACCTGCTGGATTGCTACGAGGCTGTTTCGGGCGCTCGGATGCATGCAACCTATTATCGTCCGGGCGGCGTATACCGCGATTTGCCTGACAGCATGCCGCGTTACGAGGCCACCAAAATCCACAATGAAAAAGAAGTCGCCCGGATGAACGAGGCGCGCCAGGGTTCTGTGCTGGATTTCATTATGGATTTCACTGACAGGTTTCCGGGGCGCGTGGACGAATATGAAACCCTGCTCACGGATAATCGTATCTGGAAGCAGCGCACCGTGAATATCGGCGTCGTATCGCCCGAGCGTGCTTTGCAGCTGGGATTTACCGGTCCTATGTTGCGCGGCTCAGGTATCGAATGGGATTTGCGGAAGAAGCAGCCCTACGAAGTCTATGCCGACATGGATTTTGACATTCCGGTTGGCGTCAACGGCGACTGCTACGACCGCTATCTCGTCCGGGTCGAAGAATTACGTCAGTCCAATCGCATCATTCGCCAATGTGCCGAGTGGCTGAAGGCCAATCCGGGCCCGGTTATTCTGGACGACCACAAACTGGTCCCGCCGAGGCGCGAAGAGATGAAAGGCGACATGGAGTCTCTGATTCATCACTTCAAGTTGTTTACCGAAGGTTACAGCGTGCCCGAGGGCGAGGTGTATGCCGCTGTGGAGCATCCCAAAGGCGAGTTCGGCGTGTACCTGATATCGGACGGCGCGAACAAACCGTATCGGCTGAAAGTGCGCGCCCCGGGCTTTGCTCACCTCGCTTCGATGCACGAAATGGTTCAGGGCCACATGCTGGCCGATGTGGTGTCCGTCATCGGCACGCAAGATATTGTGTTTGGAGAGATCGACCGGTAGGCAATGATGAGCGCTGATATTAAAACACTGCTATCAAGTCATGCCCGCGAGGAAATTGACCAGTGGATCGCGAAATTTCCCGAAGGCCGCCAGAGGTCTGCTGTGATAGCGGCACTGCATATTGTGCAGCATGAGAATTCAGGCTACCTGACGACTGAGCTCATGGATGCCGTGGCTGATTATTTGCAAATGCCGGCGGTCCAGGTCTATGAGGTCGCGACTTTTTACTCGATGTTCGAGACCGAGAAAGTCGGCCGTCACTGCGTTTCGGTTTGCACGAACATCTGTTGCATGGTTCGCGGCAGTGAAAAGATCATTCAGCATATCGAAAGCAAGTATGGAATCAGGGAAGGCGAGAGCACCGAAGACGGCCGAATCTTCCTCAAGAAAGAAGAAGAATGCCTGGCCGCATGCACAGGTGCGCCGATGATGATGGTCAATCACCGTTACTACGAGAATCTCACCACCGAAAAAGTGGATGAGATTCTGGACGGACTGGAGTAACCCGGTGGCTTACGAAATGAACCAGGTGTGCTTGCTGACCCTCGGCGAAGAAGAGCCTTGGGCGCTTGAGACTTACAAGGCTAAAGGCGGTTATCAGACCTGGCAGGAAATACTCGAGGGCAAAATTACCCCGTCCGAAGTCATCGACAAGGTCAAAGCATCGGGGTTGCGTGGACGTGGCGGAGCGGGTTTCCCAACGGGTCTTAAATGGAGTTTCATGCCCAAAGACCCGGCTATCCAGAAGTACGCGGTTTGTAATTCTGATGAGAGTGAGCCCGGCACCTGCCACGACCGCGACATACTGCGTTACAGCCCGCACGCGCTGATCGAAGGTATGGCAATCGGTGGTTTCGCCATGGGAGCGACCATCGGTTACAACTATATCCGTGGCGAATTCATGGACGAGCCCATTCCGCGTTTCGAGGCGGCGTTAAAGGAAGCTTATGCAGCCGGCCTGCTCGGTAAAAATATTCGGGGCTCCGGTATCGATTTTGATCTGCATACCTTTGTAGGCGCGGGGGCCTATATCTGCGGTGAGGAAACCGGTCTGATCGAGTCGCTCGAGGGCAAGCCGGGCAGACCGCGGTTCAAGCCGCCGTTTCCCGCCAACTTCGGCCTCTATGGCAAGCCGACAACGGTCAATAACACGCAGAGCTACGCATCGGTGCCGGCAATCATGCGCAATGGCCCGGAATGGTTTGCGAACATGGGCGTCGCGAATTCCGGCGGCAGCATGATTTTTTCGGTATCCGGTCACGTCAACAAACCGGGTAATTACGAGTTGCCACTGGGAATTCCCTTCAAGGATCTGCTTGAAATAGCAGGCGGTATGCTCGATGGGCGGCCACTCAAGGCCGTCATCCCCGGGGGCTCCTCGGTGCCCGTTATGCCGGCCGCGAACATCGTCGATATCACAATGGATTACGACGCCCTGAAGGAAGCCGGTTCGTCGCTGGGTACAGGTTCCTTGCTGATAATGGATGACTCGGTTTGCATGGTCAGAATGCTGCGGCGTATTGCGCGCTTCTACCACTCGGAATCGTGCGGTCAGTGCACGCCTTGCCGCGAAGGCACCGGCTGGCTGCACCGCATGCTTAACCGCATCATCGACGGGCAGGGCAGGCAGGAAGATCTCGAGCGCCTGGTTGGCGTGGCCAACAAGATTGAAGGGCATACCATTTGTGCGCTTGGCGATGCTGCAGCCTGGCCGGTGCAGAGTTTCCTCAAGCATTTCGGTCACGAGTTCAAATACATGATTGAGAACCAGGGGCGGTCGATCGTCGATTCACAGACTAAAGCTGCCTGAGGCGATGGATAGCGAACACGGATGAGCCAGGACAAGATAAAAATACAGGTCGACGGCAAGGAGCTCGAGGCGCAGCCCGGGCAAATGCTGATTGAGGTGACTGATGCGGCGGATATTTATATTCCGCGGTTCTGTTATCACCCCAAACTCTCTGTAGCAGCAAACTGCCGGATGTGCCTGGTGCAGGTTGAGAAGGCCCCCAAACCTCTCCCTGCCTGCGCTACGCCTGTTACCGAAGGGATGGTTGTATCCACGCGCTCCGAATATGCGATCGAGGCACAAAAAGCCACGATGGAGTTTCTGCTGATCAACCATCCGCTGGATTGTCCGATTTGCGACCAGGGCGGCGAATGCGAGTTGCAGGATATAGCGATGGGCTATGGTCGCGACATTTCCCGCTTCAACGAGCGTAAGCGCACGGTCAAGGACAAGAACCTGGGCCCGCTGGTATCGACCGACATGACCCGCTGCATCCACTGCACCCGTTGTGTGCGTTTCGGCGAGGAAATTGCAGGCATTCAGGAATTGGGCGCGATGGGCCGTGGCGATCGCATGGAAATCGGCACCTTCATCGAGCACAGTGTCGACCATGAGTTATCCGGCAATATTATCGATCTTTGCCCGGTTGGTGCGCTCAATAACAAGCCTTACAGATTTAGTGCCCGGGCGTGGGAAATGGAGCAGCGGCCCACCATCGCTCCGCACGATTGCATTGGTTCCAATATCTATGCGCACGTTTTGCGCGGCAAACTTAAGCGTGTTGTGCCGCGCGATAATGAGGCAGTCAATGAAACCTGGCTGTCTGATCGCGACCGGTTCAGTTACGAAGGCATCAACAGTGATGATCGTCTCATGGTGCCGATGGTTCGAGTTGACGGGAAATTAGTTGCGGTTGACTGGAGCGACGCGCTTGAAAAGGCGGCCGCCGGACTCAATAAGGTCGCGCTCAAAGATGGTGGCGGTGCATTGGGCGCCTGGGTGTCGCCGTCGGCAACCGTGGAGGAGGGCTATCTTGCGGGACGCCTGTTGCGTCATCTCGATTCCGGAAATATTGATTATCGTCTGCGCCGTCGTGATTTTCGTGGCCAGGAGTCGGAGGGTCTGATGCCTTTGCTTGGCCGCAGCCTCGCAGAACTGGAAACGCTTGACGCACTGCTGTTCATTGGTTCGAACCTCCGCCACGAGGTGCCGCTGCTTGCTCATCGGGCACGCAAGGCCGCGCTGGCGGGCGCTGAAGTCAGCTTCCTGAATAGCGAAGCCTATGAATATCTTTTCCCGGTAGCCAACAGTATTGTCAATCGCGATGCGGATCTCGTTGCCGAACTGGCCGCGATGGTTGAGCTCGCCGGCGGGGCAATCAATTTTGAAGTAGCTAACAGCTTGCCGGTGAGCCCCCTGCATACTGCAGCGCTGCAGTCACTTAAGAAGGGCGAGGCGGCAATACTGCTCGGCCATATGGCTCAGCGCCATCCGGCGTTTGCGCGCATCAGGCAGTTGGCAAACCAGCTCGCCGAGTTGACCGGGTCAACGGTGGGTGTTGTCAGCGAAGGCGCCAACAGCGCAGGTTTGTCGTATGCCGGAGCGGTGCCCTTCCGCGGGCCGGCAGGGACGGAGGCTGACCCCGCCGGTAACGACCTCGGGCAAATGCTGGCCTCGCCGGTGAATGGTCTGTTGCTGCTAAACGTGGAGCCGGAATATGACTGCACGGATGGTATCGCCGCGCTCAATGCAATCGCCGACGCGGAGTTCGTTGTCGCGTTGACGCCGTGGCTGTCAGGCAGTCTCGCAGAACATGCGGATGTCGTGCTGCCAATCGGTACCTTTGCAGAAACCTCGGGCACCTTCGTCAACGCCGAGGGCCTGTGGCAAAGTTTTCAGGGCGTCGCCCAGCCGCTCGGTGAAGGGCGGCCCGCGTGGAAAGTGCTTCGCGTGCTGGGCAATTTGCTCAAGGCAGAAGGCTTCGACTACGAGAGTTCGGAACACGTGCTCGCTGAACTGCGAGCCATCGAAGTCGTTGAGCCCCCGGTCGATGCCGCGGAGCTCGATTCAGCCGCCGCCGTTAGTGTGCGCGGCTCGGAGCTGGATGTGCCGATGTACTCGGTCGATGGGCTGGTGCGTCGGGCAGACTCACTGCAGCAGACCCTTGCTGCGGCTCCCGGTTGGAGGAAATCCGCCTGATCATGTTTGACGGAATCTACAACGCGGCAGAGGCATGGCTATTGCAGTTCATCCCTGAGGTTTGGGTGTTCTTGCTCTTCCGGACTGTGCAGATCGTCGTATTGACGGTTGCACTTATTATCTGTGTCGCATTTTTGACCCTGGCCGAGCGTAAAGTCATTGGCTATATGCAGAACCGCATCGGTCCCAATCGCGTGGGGCCGAAGGGCTTGCTGCAGCCGTTTGCGGATACGATCAAACTCCTTATTAAGGAAGTGATTGTTCCGGACCGCTCCAACCGTTTTCTGTTTATTCTGGCGCCGCTCCTGTCAATGGCGCCGGCGTTTGCTGCCTGGGCAGTCATTCCGCTGTTTCCCGGCTTCGCGATAGCCGATATCAATGCAGGGCTTTTGTATTTGCTGGCGCTGACATCGCTGGCGGTATACGGGGTCATCATTGCAGGCTGGTCATCGAACTCACGGTACGCTTTGCTCGGCGCCATGCGGTCGGCCGCGCAAATTGTCGCCTATGAAATAGCCATGGGTTTTGCGCTGGTGGGCGTATTGATGGCGAGCAAAAGCCTGAACCTGGGCGATATCATCGAGGCCCAGCAGGGCGGCGTTCTTAACTGGTTCTGGTTGCCTTTGCTGCCGCTGTTTGTTGTCTACTTTGTGTCCGGTGTAGCCGAAGTTAATCGCGCGCCATTTGATGTGGCCGAGGGCGAATCGGAAATCGTCGCGGGCTTTCACGTCGAGTATTCCGGCGCCACGTTTGCAATGTTTTTCCTGGCCGAATACGCCAACATGATTTTGATATCGGCGCTGACGGCGACCATGTTCCTCGGTGGCTGGGAGTCTTTCTTCGCGGGCTGGACGTTCCTGCAAGGCACTCCGCTTGAGTTCATTACCACTCCCGGGTTGCACTGGCTCGCGATAAAGACTGCGTTTTTTCTGTTTTGTATGCTCTGGTTCAGAGCGACTTTCCCGCGTTATCGCTATGACCAGATCATGCGCTTGGGCTGGAAGGTGTTTATTCCCGTAACCATCATATGGATCTTCGCTGAAGGTGTGATGTGGTGGGCACAAATAGGCCCATGGAGCGTTTGAGATGAATGCAATAGCGAGGGTCGTCAAGACATTTACCTTATTCGAGTTGCTTCAGGGGCTGCGACTGACCCTGCGGAACCTGTTCGTGAAAAAAGTCACGGTGCAGTACCCGGAGGAGAAAACGCCGCTGTCACCTCGCTTCAGGGGATTGCACGCATTGCGCCGCTATCCCAATGGCGAAGAGCGCTGCATTGCCTGCAAGTTGTGCGAGGCGGTTTGTCCGGCACTGGCCATCACCATCGAGTCTGATGAGCGTGATGATGACACGCGGCGGACGACCCGCTACGACATCGATTTGTTCAAGTGCATTTACTGCGGCTTCTGCGAAGAGGCGTGCCCGGTTGATGCGATCGTAGAGACCCGAATCTTCGAGTATCACATGGAAGAGCAGGGCCAGAACATCATGACCAAAGACAAGCTGCTGGCGATTGGCGACAAATACGACGCCATGATCGCGGCGGACAAGGCGGCAGACGCCAAATACCGGTAGGCACAAATGTTCGAGCTGATTATATTTTCGGGTTATGCAGCAATTCTGATCGGCGCCGCGCTGGGCGTCGTCGTTGCGCGTAACCCCGTGCACTCGGTGTTGTTTCTGGTGCTGGCGTTTTTCACGAGCGCCGTGCTATGGCTTCTGCTGGAGGCAGAATTCCTCGCTATGACGCTGGTGCTCGTTTACGTGGGTGCCGTTGCGGTCCTGTTTTTGTTCGTCGTGATGATGCTCGACATCGACACCAGTACGATGCGCTCGCATTTCATGCGGTATGCGCCGCTGGGAGTCCTGGTCGCGGTCATCGCGGTCGCGGAAATATGGAGCGTGGTCTGGCTGCGTGGCGAAGGATTGACGACGCTTGCGAAGCCTGCGCCTGCGCCGGCCGATTACAGCAATACGGCCGAACTGGGAGCAGTGCTCTATACCGAGCATGTCTATGCGTTCGAGCTGGCGTCGTTCGTGTTATTGCTGGCGATCATTGCGGCGATCGTCCTGACCATGCGGCGTCGCCCAGGGCTTAAGTTTCAGGACGTTGGCAAGCAGGTGGCCGTCGACCGCAATGATCGTGTGCGGATCGTCAAGATGAAGGCGGAGACAGACTGATGGTGACCCTGACCCACTATCTGATGCTGTCCGGTGCGCTGTTTGCTATCAGCGTTGCGGGTATTTTCATCAACCGCAAAAACATGATCCTGCTCCTCATGTGCGTTGAACTGCTGTTGCTGGCGGTGAATTTTAATTTCATCGCTTTCTCGCACTTTCTCGGGAATACCGACGGTCAGGTGTTCGTGTTTTTCATCCTTACGGTGGCAGCAGCCGAAGCGGCAATAGGACTGGCTATTTTGGTGGTCATGTTCCGCACCCGGGCAAGCATCAACGTTGAAGACATGGATTCCATGAAGGGTTAGCAGGGCTTAGAAGTGGAAAATATTTACCTGATAATCGTATTGAGTCCGCTGGCGGCGTCTGTAATCGCAGGGCTGTTCGGTAAGCAGATAGGCCGCAGCGGCGCTCACTCCGTTACTATCGGCGGCGTGGGTTTGTCCTGCCTGCTTTCTCTGTATGTGCTCAAGACCCAGCTGATCGATGGGCTGCCGGTTTATAACGAGACTGTTTATCAGTGGATGTCCGTCGGTGGCATCAATATGGAAGTCGGCTTCCTCATCGACCGCCTGACTGCCCTGATGATGGCGGTGGTGACCTTCGTTTCACTGATGGTGCATATCTATACCATCGGCTACATGCACGATGACCCGGGTTATCAGCGGTTCTTCAGCTATATCTCCCTGTTCACTTTTTCCATGCTCATGCTGGTCATGTCGAACAATTACCTGCAGCTGTTTTTCGGCTGGGAAGCGGTCGGGGTGGTGTCTTATCTGCTGATCGGTTTCTGGTACAAGCGGCCGACGGCCATATTCGCCAACATGAAAGCCTTCCTGGTGAACCGGGTAGGGGACTTTGGTTTTTTACTTGGTATTGCCACGCTGGTCATGTTTACCGGCAGCCTCGACTATTACGAAGTCTTTGCCGGCTCCGCTGAGCTGGCGGACAAGCAAATCAATATCGTGGGGCAATCGAGTTGGTCGGTGCTGACCGTTGCCTGCATCGGGCTGTTCATCGGTGCGATGGGTAAATCCGCTCAAGTGCCGCTGCACGTCTGGTTGCCAGACTCGATGGAAGGCCCGACCCCGATTTCCGCTTTGATCCATGCAGCCACCATGGTAACGGCCGGCGTCTTTATGGTGGCCCGCATGTCGCCATTGTTTGAGCTGTCCGAGACGGCGCTGACTTTTGTGCTGGTCATTGGCGCAACGACTGCGCTGTTTACCGGTTTTCTCGGCATTGTCCAGAACGATATAAAGCGGGTGATAGCCTATTCCACGCTTTCTCAGCTCGGTTACATGACCGTCGCGCTGGGCGCTTCGGCGTATGCCGCGGGCATTTTTCACCTGATGACGCATGCATTTTTCAAAGCGCTGCTGTTCCTGGCAGCGGGTTCCGTCATCATCGCCATGCATCATGAGCAGGACATGCGCAGGATGGGTGGCCTCAGGAAATATATGCCCGTCACTTATTGGACCAGCCTGATTGGCTCACTGGCGCTGATCGGTTTTCCGGGCACGGCCGGATTCTTTTCGAAAGACGCCCTGATCGAAGCAGTAGGGCACTCGACAATTGCGGGTTCGGGCTACGCATACTTTTGCGTGTTGATCGGCGTGTTCGTTACCGCGCTTTACAGTTTCCGTCTGTTTTTCATGGTGTTCCACGGGCAGGAGCGTATGGATGAGAAAACCCGCTCGCACCTGCATGAGTCCCCATGGGTGGTCACTGTGCCGCTGGTACTGCTGGCTATTCCTTCGTTGCTGATCGGCTGGCCAACGATCGGCCCGCTGCTGTTCGGCGATTACTTCGGCAACGCTATTTTTGTTTTGTCGCAGCACGACGTATTGGGCGAAATCGGGGCTGAGTTCCATGGCCCGCTTGGATTTCTGCTCCACGGTCTGACATCGCCCGTGTTGCTGCTTGCGTTCAGCGGGGTTGCGGTGGCGTGGTACCTCTATCTCAAGCAACCGCAGATACCGGCACTCATCAAAGGGCGCATGGAATTCCTGTATCGGCTGCTCGATAACAAGTACTACCTCGATGATTTTAACGAACAGGTCATTGCCCGCGGGTCACGCTTGATTGGTCAGGGCCTTTGGCGCGCAGGCGACGCGATGGTTATCGACGGCATGCTGGTCAACGGCACTGCGAATTCCGTAGGGCGTTTCGCCGGCGTGTTGCGACGCCTGCAAACCGGATATCTCTACCACTACGCGTTTGCAATGGTGATCGGCCTGGTTGTGCTGGTCGGCTGGATCGTCTGGTAAGGCATTAAGGATTGAATCGCGAATAATGGGACTCTTAAGTACATTGATCTGGTTGCCTGTCCTGGGCGGCGTGCTGGTTCTGGCCCTTGGGCAGCGGGAATCGCGGCCGGATCGCTGGCTGGCGCTCGGGGTTTCATTGGCCACCTTCGTGCTCAGCATTCCCTTGTATACCGGCTTTGACTTCGGCACACCGGCGATGCAATTTGTCGAGCGGGCACCCTGGTTACCGATGTTCCGGATCGACTATTACCTGGGTGTGGACGGAATCTCCACGCCATTGATTTTGCTCAGCACCTTCCTGACCCCGATGATCGTTGTGGCAGGTTGGGAGGTCATCAAGGAGCGGCCCCAGCAATACATGGCGGCGTTCCTGATACTGGAAGGCCTGATGATCGGTGTCTTCGCAGCGCTGGATGCGATGCTGTTCTATGTATTCTGGGAAGCGATGCTCATCCCGATGTTCATCATCATCGGGGTCTGGGGCGGCGAGCGACGAATTTACGCGACGCTCAAGTTCTTCCTCTATACCTTCCTCGGATCGGTGCTCATGCTGGTCGCCCTGATCTATATGTACCTGGAGGCCGGCAGCTTCAGTATTCTGGATTTTCATCGTTTACCGTTGGATCTGAATACCCAGATTTGGATTTTCCTGGCGTTTCTTGCGGCCTTCGCCGTCAAGGTTCCGATGTGGCCGGTGCATACGTGGTTGCCTGACGCGCACGTCGAGGCGCCCACCGGCGGTTCAGTGATCCTGGCCGCGGTGCTGCTCAAAATGGGCGGCTACGGCTTTGTGCGCTTCAGTCTGCCGATCACGCCTGATGCAAGTGCTTCCCTCGATGGCCTGATGATCGCGCTCTCCCTGATTGCCGTCGTGTATATCGGGTTCGTCGCCCTCGTACAGCAGGACATGAAAAAACTTATCGCGTATTCATCGATTGCCCACATGGGTTTCGTGACGCTCGGCTTTTTCGTTGCTTGGGCAATTTTGCGCAATGGCAACAGTGCGGATACCGCCGCGGGTATTTCGATGGGGCTGACCGGCGGCATGGTGCAAATGATTTCCCACGGGCTGATTTCCGGTGCGTTGTTTCTGTGCGTCGGTGTCATGTATGACCGCATGCATTCGCGTCAGATAGCCGACTACGGCGGCGTCATCAACACCATGCCGAAATTCGGTGCGCTGCTGGTGTTTTTTGCCCTGGCCAATGCGGGGCTGCCTGGCACCTCCGGGTTCGTGGGCGAGTTTCTCGTAATCCTGTCGAGCTTTCAGGCGAATTTCTGGTACGCATTTCTTGCCGCGACCACTTTGATACTGGGCGCAGCCTATACGCTCTGGATGGTAAAACGCGTCGTCTTCGGAGATATCGCTAATGACAACGTGCGTGCATTAACGGATTTGAACGGGCGCGAGGGTGCGTTGTTGATGATACTGGCCGTCTCTGTGCTGGCGCTGGGGCTTTATCCGCTGCCGCTGGTCGACATGATGGAACCCACGTTGACGAACCTCGTATCGCATATCACACAGTCGAAGTTATAGAGAATCATCATGGGATTTGTAACGCCCGATTTCGGGCCGGCGATGACAGAAATTGTATTGGCGACGGGCATCTGCGTTGTGATGCTGGTCGACCTGTTTCTGGGCGACCGGATTCGCGGCATTACGCTGACGATGTCGCTCGCGACGCTGGCCCTTGCCGCCTGGTTCGCCGGAGGCGTGGAGGGTACGGTGGTGACGTTCAGTGGCAGTTATATTGCCGACCCGCTCGCCAGACTCCTGAAAATGTTCACTTTGCTGATTGTCGGCGTGGTGTTCGTCTATTCGAATGGTTATCTGCGTGAACGCGACCTGCTAAAAGGCGAGTACTACATGCTGGGGCTGTTTGCGACACTCGGCATGACGGTCATGATCTCGGCGCATAGCCTCATCACCATGTACCTGGGGCTGGAGCTCATGTCGCTCGCGCTGTATTCGATGGTTGCATTTGACCGTGAATCACCGGTCGCGGCCGAGTCGGCCATGAAATACTTCGTGCTGGGCGCCATCGCATCGGGCGTCCTCCTTTACGGTATGTCGATTCTCTACGGGATTACGGGCAGCCTGCAGATCGATGAAATCGCAGCCGGCCTGGTTGCGACAGACCCCCGTCGGCCTGCCGTGTTGCTGGGTACGGTCTTTGTGCTGGTTGGTGTTGCGTTCAAATTTGGCGCGGTGCCGTTTCACAACTGGGTTCCCGACGTGTATCACGGCGCACCCACCAGCGTGACATTGTTCATTGGTACCGCGCCGAAAATGGCTGCCTTTGCCATGTTGTCACGCTTGATGTACTCCGCCTTGGGTCCTGAAGCGCTGGCCTGGCAGCCGATGCTGGCAACGCTGGCTGTGCTGTCACTGCTAGTCGGCAACGTCGTGGCGATCGCACAGACCAATATCAAGCGGATGCTGGCCTACTCGACCATCGCCCATGTAGGTTTCATCTTGCTCGGTTTTGCATCCGGCACGGTAGAAGGGAGGCAGGCAGCCCTGTTCTATACGCTGGTGTATGCCGTCATGGCGGCCGCAGCATTCGGCATCGTTATCCTGATGAGCCGGCGTGGTTTTGAAGCGGATGAGCTCGATGACTGGAAGGGCCTGAATCAGCGCAGCCCATGGTTTGCAGCGATGATGTTGCTGGTTATGGTCAGCATGATAGGTATTCCGCCGTTCGTCGGTTTTTTCGCCAAGCTGAATATCCTGGCCGCACTGGTTACGGCCAATGAAACCCTGCTGGCGGTCGTCGCGGTGCTGCTATCGGTGGTCGGCGCCTTTTATTACTTACGCGTTATCAGGCTCATGTATTTTGATCAGCCTGTCGACACTTCCCCATTGCTGGCCGCGCCCGATTTTCGGCTGGTGCTTTCCCTTAATGCAGTCGCCGTTCTGCTGCTGGGCATCTTTGCTAACCCGTTGCTGCGGCTCTGTGCTGCGGCAATAGGCTAGGCAATAGGCCAGGCGCTATTGCGTAACACCGTTCAAGTCGATAATATGCGCCGCCTCGGTTGCGGGGTGGAGCAGTCTGGCAGCTCGTCGGGCTCATAACCCGAAGGTCGCAGGTTCAAATCCTGCCCCCGCTACCAACCGATACCAACCCGCCGGTTCTTGCGAGCCGGCGGGTTTTTTTTCGGGTTATCTTTTGCTATTGCTTGCTCTCGCAAACCCGATTCAAACCGGATGCGGTGGTGTTTCAGCCGAAACAATAGTAAAGGTGCCATTTCTGCCGATCCTCTGGTAGAATCACCGCCCTACAAGGGACAGCGGAGTTGTTGATTCTTTAAATTTGTATAAGAATCTTGAACTTATGGTTTCTATGCGATGTAGTTTATACATTGTATCGAGGCCCGGATAAGCGCCCCTACCGGTTAAGGTAGAAAAAGCCTCCGCGAGAGGCTTTTTTTGTGGTCGGCTGGCAGTGCGGCCCAGGACAGGTATGGCGCAATGGTGGGCTTCTTGAAGCCCATTTTTGTTGGGAAACCGGATTTGCAGCTATGAGCCAGGTAAGTCGGCAGCAGTTGATAGACATGCTTGAGCCCACGGTCACCAGTCTCGGTTACGAGTTGGCCGACCTGGAGCTGCAAACGGGCACCGGAGGTGTATTACGGCTTTTTATCGATGCCGAAGCCGGGATCACGCTGGATGACTGCGAAACCGTCAGCCGCCAGGTTAGTGCGTTGCTGGATGTGGAGGACCCGATCCACGGCGATTACAGCCTGGAGGTGTCGTCGCCGGGGTTGAACCGGCGGTTGGTTAAAGCGGAGCATTTTGAGCGCTTCGCTGGCGAGCGCGTGAAGGTGAAGTTGAAGCGACTGTTTGAAGGTCGGCGTAATTTTAAGGCGAAATTGCTGGGTTACACCGAGCCGAACGTGATTTTGAAAGAGGGGCAGGACCAGTTTTTGATTCCCCTCGATGAGATAGATACGGCGCGAATCGTGCCTAAGTATTGATGCAGCCCTTGGAAGCCGGGTGGTAACGGAATGAATGGTAAAGAAATTCTGAATGTCGTCGAAGTCGTCTCGAATGAGAAGGGCGTAGACGAGGAAATTATCTTCGAGGCAATCGAAGCAGCGCTTGCGTCTGCTACGAGGCGTAAACACGGTGAAGACATCGATGTGCGCGTAGCAATTGATCGTAAGACAGGGGAATACGACACATTCCGTCGCTGGACGGTATTTGCTGACGAGTCGGACGAGCTGGAATTCCCGGAGCGAGAGCTGCGCATGATCGATGCTGTTGATCTTGACCCTGACGCCGAGCCGGGCGGCTTCGTGGAAGAACCGATTGAATCCGTCGAATTCGGCCGAATCGCAGCGCAGACCGCCAAGCAGGTTATCGTCCAGAAAGTGCGTGAAGCTGAGCGTGCCCAGACGGTCGAATTGTTTCAGGAACGCGTTGGCGAATTGCTGGCCGGTATTGTCAAACGTATAGACAGAAACGGGATCTATATCGACCTGGGCGGCAATGCCGAGGGCTTTATTTCCCGCGACCAGATGATCGCGCGCGAACCGGTGCGGCCCAACGACCGAATCAAGGCGTTGCTTTACGAGGTCCGCAGCGAGCCGCGCGGGCCGCAACTGTTTCTGACCCGCACATCGCCGGAATTTCTGGTGGAGTTGTTCAAGATCGAGGTGCCGGAAGTCGGCCAGGGGCTCATAGAAATACTGGGCGCTGCCCGCGATCCGGGCCTGCGCGCAAAGATTGCCGTCAAGAGTAACGACAAGCGGATTGACCCCGTTGGTGCATGCGTAGGCATGCGCGGGTCGCGTGTGCAGGCCGTTTCAAATGAGCTTGCAGGCGAGCGGGTGGACATTATTTTATGGGATGAAAACCCGGCCCAGTTTGTTATTAACGCGATGTCTCCGGCTGACGTGACGTCCATTGTCCTCGATGAAGAATCGCACAGCATGGACATAGCCGTTGAGGAAGAGAAGCTTTCGCAGGCTATCGGCCGCGGCGGGCAGAATATCCGGCTGGCGAGTCAGCTGACCGGTTATGAGTTGAATGTCATGACCGAGCAGGATGCTGATGAAAAGAGCGAGAAAGAGGCTCGCGAGCTCCTTACGATGTTTATGGAGCAGCTCGATGTCGACGAAGAAGTCGCGCTTATTCTCGTCCAGGAGGGCTATTCGTCGTTGGAAGAAATGGCCTATGTCCCCGTAAAAGAGTTGTTGTCGATCGAAGAGTTTGACGAGGCAATCGTCGAAGAGCTGCGTAATCGCGCACGTGACGTACTGCTAACACGCGCGATCGCCAGCGAAGAAATTATCGACGACGCTGAGCCTGCTG
>Ga0209536_100004740_pt1 | contig 21419 bp, 13 predicted proteins | sample DeeMarSeWOR28_12_FD_187461 | JGI IMG/M metagenome (GOLD analysis project Ga0209536, IMG submission 187461) | Marine sediment microbial communities from White Oak River estuary, North Carolina - WOR-2-8_12 (SPAdes) (version 2) | ecosystem: Environmental > Aquatic > Marine > Intertidal zone >... | reverse complement strand
CCTCCAACCTTCCGTTGTCGACCGGTTTGGTGACGAAGTCATCCACGCCCGCACGCATGCCCTGGAGGAAGCTCTCCTTCCCTCCGAGCGCGGTGAGCATAATGATGTAGGTGTACTGGAGCCGCCCCTCTCCGCGGATGCGCCCGACGAATTCCAGGCCGTTCATCTCCGGCATCATCCAGTCGGTCAGGACGATCTTCGGGCGTTCGTTCAGAAATGCGTGCCATGCCTCCCGCCCGTCCTCGCACGCGATCACCTCATGCCCCATCCTCTTCAGCCGTGTCCAGAGGGCAAATCTGGACACTGCATCATCTTCGGCAACGAGTATTTTCACGCTCTCCTCTTCTTCTGTTTGGCCGCCTTCTCCAGCTGCATTCTGACAACCGTGAGTTCCTGTTCGAGGGCCTCGATCGCCTCCGCCGCGCCGTCGGTCGTTCCCGATTGTCCGATGAGCTGAAGGCGCTGCGCGTGGTTTGCCAGCGGGCCCGCCCCCATGTTCCAGGCGCTTCCTTTCAGCGCGTGCGCGACATCCTTCAGCGCGCCCGGATCATCAGACTCGGCGGCCGCGTGGAGCTGGATGAGCCGCGCGGCGGTGTCCTTGAGAAACCTGGAAATCAGCGTCATCATCCACTGCGGATCATCGTCGTCACTCAGCTCGGCAAGCTCGGCAAGCCGGGTGGTGTCCACCGATGTGAGGCGGTCATCGGCGGGCGCGGTCTCGTCGAGCCCTTTTGCCCCCTCAATGGCGGTGGATGACCAGCGGGCCAGCTTGTGGGCGAGCTCGCTCCTGTCCACCGGCTTGGCGATGTAGTCATCCATTCCCGCCGCGAGGCATCTCTCTCTGTCCCCCTCCAGGGCGTTCGCGGTCATGGCAATAATGGCGGTCCGGTACCCCGCCTCCGTGGCGCGGATGGCCCTCGCCGCTTCAAAGCCGTCCATCTCGGGCATGCTGCAATCCATCAAGATGATATCGTAGCGGTTCCGGTCAAACGCCTTGACCGCCTCCCGCCCGTTGGAGGCGACGTCAGCCCGATAGCCCAGCTTCTCGAGCATCTTGACCGTGACTTTTTGGTTCACTTCGTGATCCTCGGCGATGAGGATCCGCGTCGTCTTCCAGGGACTCAGGGCTTCCCGGGGAAGGGCGGTCTCCTTCCGGCCGGGGGAGCCCCGGAGTCCGCTTCCTGAGGTCGTCAGACTCAGGGCCGTCATCATGGCATCATGGAGGGCGGACTCCTTGACCGGCTTGCTGGTCCAGGCCGACACGGATGTGTCGGCGACGCTCCGCTCCCCTTTCTGTCCGAGAGAGGTGAGAAGGACGACCTGTGTCCGGGCAAGCGATTTTTCATCTTTGATACGGCGCGCCAGCGTCTTCCCGTCCATATCAGGCATTCCCATATCCACGACGGCAACGACGTAGCTATCACTGCTCCGTGCGGCACGACGCAGTTCCTGCAGCGCCACCTCTCCGTTCCCCACCGCCGTGCACACCATGTCCCATTTGCTGAGCATGCGGGAGAGCATGGACCGGCTCGTGGCGTTGTCATCAACGATCAGGGCCCGCTTCCCGGCAAAGGTGACATCCTGGCCCGACTCTTCGGAGCCGGAGGTTCGTCGCCTGAAACGGGCGGTAAACCAGAACTTGCTTCCTCTGCCCGATTGGCTTTCCACGCCGATCTCTCCCCCCATCATCTCCACGATCTGCTTCGAAATGGCCAGACCCAGGCCGGTCCCGCCGTATCGCCGCGTCGTGGTTCCGTCGGCCTGCGAGAAGGCCCGGAACAACTTGCTGCGCGCCTCAGAACTGATGCCGATTCCGCTGTCCCTGATCTCAAACCGGAGAAGGGCTTCCTCTTCCTCCTCGTCCTGCCCCACGAGCTTCACGGTGAGGGAGACTTCCCCCTCTTCGGTGAATTTCACCGCGTTCCCGAGAAGGTTCATGATCACCTGCCGCAGCCGTCCCGGATCCCCGGTGAGCGCCACGGGAACGCCTCTCTCCGTTTCGCTCGTCAGCTCCAGTCCCTTCTCCTGTGCCTTTGCCGCGAGCAGCTCCAACGACTCTTCGATGGTCTGCTGGAGGTCAAAGTCGATCTGCTCGAACCTCATCTTCCCGGCCTCGATCTTGGAGAAATCGAGGATATCGTTGACCACACCCAGTAGGGCGTCGCCCGATGTCTTGATGATCTCCGCGTACTCCCGCTGTTCCCCGCTCAGAACCGTATCGAGCAACAGTCCGGTCATTCCGATGACCCCGTTGATGGGGGTCCGAATCTCGTGACTCATGTTTGCCACGAACTCCGACTTGAGCCTGGATGCCTGCAGCGCCGCCTCCCGGGCCTCCCGCAGCTCCTGGGCCTGGATCTCCAGCATCCGCGCCTGTTCTTCCGCCATCGACTTGGCCAGGAGGAGCTCCTCCGCGCGTATCTTCAGCTCGCTCTCCGCCTCCTTTCGCGCGGTGATGTCCCGGAAGAGACTGAGCAGCATGGCCGGCCCGCCTCCCGCCTCCAGGAACGCGTTTGAGACGGAGAACCAGACCTTCTTCCCGTTCCACAATGTCAACTGCCGCTCGAATTGCGGTTCCACCTCCCCCGCGGCAAACCGATCGCGGTACTTCTGGAGGACATGCTCCTTCTTCTCCTCCGCGAACAGCTCCCCAATGGAATGCCCTTCCAGCTCCTCCTTCTCCTTCCCGGCCATCCTGCAGAACGCCCGATTCACCCGAATGATCGTGCCGTCCGGGTCCGTGAGGCGCATTCCGTCCAGCGAGCTCTCCCACACCGAGCGGAACTGCACTTCCGATAGCCTGATCTCCTCCTCGGCCCGCTTGCGCTCGGTGACATCCAGAACGAGCGAGGCAACCCCGATGACATCCCCTTCCGCATCAATGAGGGGCGTGTTGTACCATTCGCAGAGGATGAAGTGTCCATCCTTGGTCAGGTTTTCGTTCGTGCTGCGGACACCTCCGCTGCGCGTGAGGAGTTCGCCCCACACCTTGTCCACGTGCTCTCGGTACTCCTCGGGGATGATAAACGAGGCGTGCTGACCCCGTGCCTCCCCTGCGGTGTAACCGAATATGGTCTCCGCGGCAGGGTTCCATTCGGTCACGTTGAAATCCAGGTTCCACTCAATCACCCCGAGCGGTGTGTGCTTCATGTGCAATGCCAGCCGCTGTTCGGACTGCCGCAGCGCCTCTTCCGCCTCCTTCCGCTCGGTAATCTCCCGGCCGAACATCGCCACGCTCCGCACCCCGCCTCGCTCGTCCAGGACCGGGTAGAGGCTGTTGTCCCAGTGCCTGCCGAGGCTCTCATCAACCCAGCGCACCGCGCGCTTTTCCCGCACGACCGTCCTGAAGCGCTCCCGCCGGGACCTCTGGAGGTGGGTCGGGAGCAGATCGAATGCATCCCGACCGAGGATTTCCTCGGAGGGAAGATGGAGCATCTTCGGCCAGGCGGCGTTCGTCGTGATGACCGCCCCTTCCGGATCCATCAGTACGACGAAGTCGTCCGTGGCGTTGATGAGGGCCTTCATCGTCTGCTCGCCCTGGCGGAGCGCCTCTTCGGCCCGCTTGCGGCCCGTGATATCGTGATAGGTGCTGAGGAGGAGGTGCTTCGTTTCGTAGAGGACCGTCGAGGTGGAGACGAGGACCGTTCGGAGTCCGCCGCTCTTCGTCCGTATGTTCATCTCCACGTCACGCAGCCCTTCTTCCCACCCGCTGGATCCGTTGCCGGACTGCACACGCTCGATGACGGACCTCTCGGTTCCCAGGAGGGCGTAGAAGTCATCGCTCGCGTTCGCTTCGCCCATCGTGTAGCCGGTGATCTCCCGCATCTTCGTGTTGAACACGATGAACTCTCCGTCCTGATCCGAAAGCGTGATCCCGTCCTCCACCGTCTCCACGACGGTCTGCATGCGGAGCGAGAGGCCGAGGAGCTCTTCCTCGGCTTGCTTTCGTTCGATCGCAATGGCCACCTGGGAGGAGACGTACTCCAGAATGCGCATCTCCTCGGGACCGTACCGCACACCTTCGGTGTAGCTCTGAACGACGAGCGCGCCGATCGTTCTCCCGTCTGTGGTGAGAGGAACGCCCAGCCAGTCGATCGATGGAGCGCCGACGAGCTCCACCTCTCCCTCCTTGACGAGCTGGTCAAACTTCTCCTGCGGCGCCAGCAAGGATGTCCCCGTCCGGATGACGTACGAGGTCAGGTTCTTGCCGTGGCGAACGGCGGAGGCGTCGTCATCCACTTCGTCGATGAAGTAGGGGAATGTGATCATCTCGGTGGAGGGGTCGTGGAGGGCGATGTAGAAGTTCCCCGCCGGCATCATCTCGCCGATGATTTCATGGACGGAACGGAACAGATCCTGAAGCGTGTGCACCTCATGGACAAGCTGGCCGATCCGGAAGACGGCGGTCCGGATCCTCTCCGCCCGCTTCCGCTCCGTGATGTCGTGAAGCTGGGAGATGCAGTACTGTGGCTGGCCGTTCTGGTCGCGGACCAGTGACGCCACGAGGACCGCCCAGACGGTGCTCCCGTCCTTTCGCAGGTAGCGCAGTTCCTGGTTGAGCGTCACCATCTCACCCGCCACCAGCCGGCGGAGGCCATCCCGGAACTTCTCGTGGTCGTCCGGGTGGGTGATCTCCGCCAGGCCCAGCCACTGGAGCTCCGATTCTTCGCAGCCCACGAAACTGCAGAGCGACTGGTTCACCTGGAGGAACTGGCCGTCCGGTGCCACGACAGCCATGCCCACCGGCGTCTGCACAAAGGCCGTCCTGAACCGTGTCTCACTCTCCCTGAGTTCATGCTCGGCGCGTCTCCGCTCGGTCACATCACGCAGAACGAGAACCATCCCCACGACGACATCATGATCATTCCTGGTGAGGGATGCCGTGTGTTCCACGGGTGTCTGCTCGCCCCCGCGCGAGACAACAACCCCGATGTTCACTCGATGAGGCACAGTCCCTTCCGCTTCGGAACGGAGCGCGGCGTGTTCCACCTCGCGACCCGTCTCCTCATCGATAATGACACAGACCTCAGAGAGATCCTTCGCCAGCGCATCGTCCCGCCCCCAGCCTGTCAGTGTCTCCGCCACGGGGTTCAGGTAGGTGATGGCACCCCGCTCATCGGTTGTGATTACCCCATCGGCAATGCTTCGCAGCGTCGTGGAGAGCCACCGCTCGTTCTCGCGTATCTTGGATTCGGCCGCGTGCCGGTAGAGAGCCATCTCGATCGTCGCAATGAGCTCTCTCTCGTCAAAGGGTTTCAGAACGAAGCCAAAGGGCTCGGTGGCCTTCGCTCGCTGAAGTGTGTTCTTGTCGGAATGGGACGTGAGATAGACAACCGGTATTCCGAAGCGGCCGTAGATCTCATGTGCGGCCTGGATGCCATCCATCTCCCCCTTGAGCGTGATATCCATCAGCACGAGTCCCGGCCGATGTTCTTCGGCGGCCTGGATTGCCTCGTCGCCGGAATAGACCGGTGGAAGCACGGAGTAGCCCGCTGTTTCCAGCTTGATCTGGAGATCATTCGCTACAATGCGTTCGTCTTCGACGACGAGAATGCGCGATGGGGGCATGCGTTCGTTGCCTGGCTGAATGAGCGTGCGGAGATCCCTCTGGGATCGGTCCCCGCTTTGACTGAGCCCAACGCCAATCGCATGCCAAAGGAGGCTCGAGGGGGGAACCCTTCTCAACTATGCCGGGATCCCCAATAAAGGGGGCTCACTAGGCCCTTCCATGGCACCGAGAGCCACAGAGGCATCCCGGTTCGGGCTGGGAGTGGTTAATGTTGGCCAGATGGTGTGCAATTCGAGGGGGTCACCCTTCTCTGCGCAGCGCGCTCCCACTGTGCACGCTGCACAGGTATCGCGGGCCGGTCAGGCAACCGGCGGCCGCGTTCATCTCACCGGTGACACTCGCCAGTGAAGAACCGGGCAATGGTCTGCTGCAGCAGCCCGAGATCTACCGGCTTGCAGAGAAACGTCCTGATGCCGGCACGCTTCGCCTCCGCGCGCACAGCGTCCGTCAGGTGGCCCGAGAGGAGAACCACCGGAATGTCCAGTCCGCGATTCCGCAACGCTTCGGCCAGCTCGATCCCGTTCATCGCGGGAAGGTGAAAATCCGACACGCACGCGCCAACGCTCTCCCTTGCGCACTCATCCAGCGCTTCCTCCGCCGACCGCGCGGAAAGGGTTACGTATCCCAGCGATGAGACGATCGTCGTCAGTGACTTCCTGAAGAGATCATCATCCTCGACAATAAGTATCGCCGGCCTGCAGTCATCTCCTGTCGACACGTCGTTCGGCATTTCTCCCCTGGGCCATTCCTACAGTGAACAGTACCCAAAGGATGTGCCAATGCGCCTTCCGGAGGACCGGGCCTGATCTTTCAGCAGGTTGTGAGGGTGACACGCGGGGGACCCTCAGCGTCCATCGCCTCCGTGCTGATGATTATCGGCCACCTGGTTGAGGAACGTGCCTCGTGTCGATCGTCTCCCGCACCATTGCCAGGAACGCATCCGGCTCAAACGGCTTCTGGATCGCCTTCAGGTTTTCCTCTTCGAGGAGAGCTCCAACGATCTCGCTCGGCATGAACCCCGTGCAGAAGAAGGCCGAGAGCCGCGGATCGATACTCTTGAGTTGAAGGTACGTCTGCCCTCCGTCCAGCGCGGGCATGACGAGATCCAGCACAACGAGGTTGATCTCCCGGGAGCGTTCCCGGAAGATCTCCACGGCTTCGGCTCCGCTCCTGGCGAGCAGGACGGAGTACCCCTTCTCCTCCAGAACCTCTCTTGCCAGCTCCAGCATCGACTCCTCATCATCCACAACGAGAACCTTCTCGGTTCCCCGCGCCCGCGCGTTCGCTCTCGGCGGCTGCGTCTCCGCAATCTCGTGCCGGTCAATGGCGGGAAGGTAGATGCTGAAGAGGGTCCCCGATCCGTTTCCGCTTTCAACGAAGAGGGCGCCCTTGTGGTTGCGCACCACGGAGTAGACCATGGCCAGACCCAGCCCCGTCCCCTTCCCCTTCTCCTTCGTCGTGAAGAACGGGTCGAAGATCTTGTCCCGGATCTCCCCGGGAATCCCGGTCCCATTGTCCCGGACCCGGAGCTCAATGCACCGGCCCGATGCGCACTCCAGGATGGCACGCGTCCCGACCGATTCGGTCGGGACGTGCCGGGCTTCGACAATCAGGAGGCCGCCGGACCCGTTCTGCTTGTCCATAATGGCGTCACGCGCATTCACGCAGAGATTGAGCAGAACCTGGTAGAGTTCCGTTCGATCGCCCAGCACGGAGAGAGGTTCTCCCTCCACGGTCTTTCGGATTTCGATGTTCTTGGGAAACGTCTGCGTGCAGAGGGAGACCACTTCGCTCACGACATCGGCCACGTCGGTCGGGACCTTCTCGCGCTTGCTCACCCTGGCAAAGCTGAGGAGCTGCCCCGAGAGCTCGGCACCGCGCGTCGCGGATTTCTCGATCGTCTTTCCGTACTTCTCCACCTTCACGGGGTCTCCTGCATGCTTCTGGACCTGCACCGCAAACCCCAGAACGTTGTTCAGGATGTTGTTGAAGTCGTGCGCGATACCGCTCGCCAGCGTCCCGATGCTCTCCATCTTCTGCGCCTGCCGCAGCTGGTCTTCGAGCCTCTTCCTCTCGGTATCGTCGAAGACGTACCCTTTGTACTCGATGAGCTCACCCCGCTCGTCGAACGTCCCAATGGCGTTCTCCACGATCCGGACATGGCCGCCGTCCTTCCGGATGAGATCCTTCTCGAAGTACTCCAACTTGCGGGATTCCCTCAATTGCCGCATGAAGTCCTCCGCCTCTTCAGGACTGCCAAAGAGCTTTCCGACGTTGAAGGAGAGGGCATCCTCGAGGGAGGAGAATCCGAAAATCCGTACGAACGCCGGATTGCACGAGACGAGCGTACCGTCAGCCCGTGCGACGTAGTCCCCCGTCAGGTCCTCCTCGAAGAACTTGCGGTAGCGTTCCTCGCTCTCCAGGAGGGCCCGTTCCGCACGCTTCCGCTCCGTGATGTCCACGGAGACCCCGACAAACCCGATGACCCTCCCCGCGGCATCCCGGATGGGGGAATCGGTCAGGAGGACGGGGACGGCTGTGCCGTCTTTCCGGACCGCGGTCAGCTCGCCTTCCCATTGCTCCTGGAGCTCGCTCTCACGGAAGAGCTGTTCAGCCGCTTCCCGGTCTTCCCTGCTGACGAGAACCTGGATGATGTTGCGGCCCAGCACCTCGTTTGCTGTCCACTGGTAGAGTGTCTCGGCGAAATCGTTCCAGAAGATGATCTCGCGGTTCCTGTCGGTCGCGACAACCGCGTTGTGCACCTGCGCGAGAAGCGAGGCCTGGAATCGTATCTGCTCCTCTGCGCGCTTCCGTTCGGTCACATCCACGCTCACCACCATCAGTCGCTCTACCTCATCGGAGGGTTCACGCTCTCCGACGATCGAGAGGAGCACATCGATCGCACTCCCGTCCTTCCGCCTGTAGCGGAGGGGAACGTCCCTGCAGGCGCCGCTCTTCAGCGCCTGCGGGAAGACGACATCCAGCATGAACTTGCGCGAGTGGTCAGTCAGAAATTGGACGGTCTCCTTCCCGACCACCTCATCCCGCTGGTATCCCATCACCTCCAGCCAGTAGTCGCTCACACTCAAGACCCGGCCCTCCCTGTCAATGGAGTGGAGCATCACGGGTGCGTTCTCGTAGAGAGAACGGTACCGCTCCATGCTCTCCAGGAGCGCCTCCTCCGCCCTCCTCTGATCGCTCACGTCGCGGAAGACGTGAACCGTGCCGCGTCTCTCCCCCCGTTCGTTCTGCAAGGGCGAACTCGTCTGCTGGACGGGGATGCTCTGCCCATCGCGTGAGATGAGCAGGGACTTCTCATCGTCCTTGACGAAGACCTCGTTGAGCCTCCTCCCCAGCGCCTCCTTCCGGGACCATCCCGTAAGGGTTTCGGCCGTGGGGTTCATGAACGTGACAAAATCCTCGGGATCGGTGGAGATCACCCCATCCCCGATGCTCCAGAGCGTCGTCGCGAACCAGCGCTCCTTTTCACGAAGGACTCTCTCGATCCCGTGCTTGTAGAGTGCCATCTCGATGGTGATGTGCAGCTCCCGCTCTTCAAAGGGCTTCAGCAGGTACCCGAACGGCTCGGTGATCTTGGCCCGCTGGAGCGTCCGCTCGTCGGCAAAGGCGGTGAGGTAGACGATCGGTATATCGGATTGTGCTCGAATCCTCTCGGCCGCCTCGATCCCGTCCATTTCTCCCTTGAGCATGACGTCCATGAGGATGAGATCAGGGCGGTGGACCGCGGCCTCACGGACCGCTTCCTCGCCCGAAGCCACGACGGAAGGGACGGCATATCCCTGCCGGAGGAGCCGCGCCCGTATGTCCCGCGCGACTATGAGCTCGTCCTCGACAACCAGGATGGAGGTCTTTGACATGTGATCCTTCTCATGAGGTTCGAAATGTGATGACAAACTCGGCCCCGGTTTCCCTGGGACGCGATCCGTTGCGCACCACCTTCAGGTCTCCCGAGATTTGCCCTGTCAGCATCTTCACCAGCTTCAGCCCCAGCGAATCGGTCTTCTCAATATCCAGGCCTTCGGGGAGACCCACCCCCGTGTCCCCCACGACGAGTTGGACAGTGTCCTCAGCGGACGGATGGAGCCTGATGTAGACGGTTCCCTCCCGCCTGTCCGGAAAGCCGTACTTCAGCGAATTGGAGACGAGCTCGTTGACGATGATCCCGCACGGGATGGCCCTGTCAATCCCCAGATGCACATTGTTGGCGTCAACCTCCAGCGAGACGCCGGCAGCGCTCACACTGTAGGAGCGGAAGAGCTGCGTGGCCAGATCGCGCACGTAGTCACCGAAGCTGATCTCGGCCAGATTCGAAGACTGGTAGAGTTTCTCGTGAATGAGCGCCATCGATCTGACCCTGTTCTGGCTCTCCTTGAAGACCCGGAGCATCTCCCCGTCCTTGATGTGCTGCGACTGGAGATTCAGGAGACTCGAGACCACCTGAAGGTTGTTCTTCACCCGGTGGTGTATCTCCTTCAGCAACACCTCCTTCTCGCGGAGAGAGGTCCGGATCTGTTCCTCCGCCTTCCTCCGTTCGGTGACGTCCCGTGCTACCCCCACGAGGGCAACAGGGTCCTCGTCATCGTTCCGGACCACGGAGGTCCAGAGCTCCACCGGAAAGACCGACCCGTCCTTCCGACGATTCATGATCTCCCCGTACCAGCCCCCTGAGAGCGTCGCGGGGAGAATTTTCTCCTTGACCTCCTGGGGTACTTCGGGCCCTCTGAGCATGTCGATCTTCTTCCCCAGGATCTCCTCCTCCTTGTAGCCATAGGTGGTCATGAACGCATCGTTCACATAGAGTATCGTGTCTTCCAGATCCGTGAGCATGACGCAGTCTTTCGCGCTCGCGATTGTCTGGGCGAGCAGTCGGAGTTTCCTTTCCGCCTCCAGACGTTCGGTGATCTCCTTCTGGCTCCCCCAGGCGCGGACGAGACATCCGTTCTCCAGCGTCCCGAAGAAGGTGTTCTGAAAGTAGTGGACCCTTCCACGACGATCCACGATGCGTGATTCGACATCCAGGATACGGTACCCGGATCTAATGAATTGCCTCAGGTACCCGATGTACTCATTATCGGTCCGCGGAATGAACTCGCCGATGCGCCGTCCCACAATATCCCGTGCGCGTCTGAACCCCCACATCCTGGCCAGGGTGTTGTTCGCCTCGGCAACATATCCGAACTCGAAGATCCGATCGATCTGTTCGTCCTCCGGAAGGTCCACCGGTATCGGCTTCTCCGCTTCAAACCGCCAGATGCCGTCTGAGCTCTGTTCCACGAAGGCCCGGTACCGTTCCTCGCTCACCTGAAGCCGGTGCTCTCTCTGCTTTCTCTCGCTGGTGTCCCGGACAATGGTCTGCACATACCGGAGGTCCCCCACGTCGACGAACCGGCACTGCCATTCGCCCTCGATTCTCCCTCCGTTCTTTCCCCGCAGGGGCGATTCCCACACCACCTCTTCACCCCCGTAGCTGCGGGTGTGGTAGTCTCGGACGCGATCCCGGTGCTCGTCGTGCGCCACCTGCCAGAGACGCATGCCGAGCAGCTCCTCCTTCTGGTAGCCGGTCAGGAGGCTCGCCGACCGGTTGCAGATGAGGACAAGCCCGGTCTCATCGGTGACGAAGGCGGCATCCCGTGACCCCTCAAAGAGGGCCTGCTGCCAGGCAAGTGCACGGTTGAAGTACTCTTCTGCCCGCCTCTGACCGGAGGCATCGTGATTGATGCTCAGAACGGCCTGCTTCCCCCCGTAGTCGATCATCGATGCGTTGACGGTGAAGTCGATCTCCGTTCCGTCTTTTCTGAAATGGACGGTCTGAAAATCGCAGGAGATCCCCTCCCGGAGGGTTCTCCGGATCTGCTCTTCACCGCGTCGGACATCCTTGGTGAGAATCTTGAGGCTCTTCCCCACCAGCTCCCCGCGGCTGAATCCATACACCTCGCACGCCTTTCTGTTTGCCTCCCAGATGATCTCACTCTCGGGTTCGAAGACCAGGACAGCATCGTTGGCAAATTCAAAGGCCGCCCAGTAGTCGAGCGTCGAGCCGCGCGAGACATCCCACGCCTCAGAAGGGGGAACCTTCCCCTTCAGGGCCGTGCGGGGCTTCTCCCCGGCCGCCTGATCCGACGGGACCTTCGTCCGGGGAGAACGCTGCAGGTCGCCTCTTCTGCTCGCAACCACGTCTGTTTTCTTTCCCATGGCTAGAGCGTGGTCTTGTAGCTCCGTTGTTCGGGATGGATTCCGAGCTGTTCCATTCTATAGCGGAGCTTGGAACGGGTCAGACCCAGCACCTTCGCCGCCTGCACCTGATTTCCTCCGACCAGCGAAAGGGTCTTCAGGATCAGATCTTTTACCACATCGCTCATCGGGATCCCCTGCGACGGAATCTCGAGCACGAACGGCTTCTCGTCGGGCCCCTGCATCAGCGGCCGGGTCGGCCTCCCGTTGGCGTCCCGCAGAAACGCAAAGTGTCCCGGCGTCAGCTCCGATACGTTGTTCAGCAGGACAACCCGCTCGATGGCGTTCCGGAGTTCGCGGACGTTCCCTTTCCAGGGGAGCTGCTTGAGTGTCTCGAGAACCTCCGTCGACAACCGGGGGACGGGACGGTGGAGCCCCGCGGAGAACTCCTGAAGGAACGCCTGAACCAGGTCGGGGATGTCATCCGTGCGGCTCCTGAGAGGGGGGATTCTGATCGAGGCGACGTTGAGCCTGTAGAAGAGATCCTCCCGGAATCGCCCGGCCTCCACCTCCCTTGCCAGCTCTCTGTTGGATGCCGCTATCACCCGCACATCGACGGTGATCTCCTTGGTCCCGCCCAGACGGTAGAACCGCTTCTCTTCCAGGACCCTGAGGAGCTTCACCTGCATATCCAGGGAGAGCTCCCGCACCTCATCCAGGAGTATGGTCCCCCCCTCGGCCAGCTCGAATTTCCCCTGTTTCATCTTCTCCGTCGCGCCGGTGAAGGCTCCCTTCTCGTATCCGAAGAACTCGCTCTCGGCCAGCTCTTTGGGGATCGCACCGCAGTTGAGCGTCACAAACGGCTTCTCCGCACGGGCGCTCTTCTCGTGAATGAACCGTGCAACGAGCTCCTTCCCCGTGCCGCTCTCCCCCTCGAGGAGGATCGTGGTGTCATCGCTCTCCGCCAGCTTCTCGGCTGTCTCGAGAACCTGCTGGAGGGCCAGACTCCGCCCCAGGATGCCGCTGCGCGAGCGCTGCTCCTCCAGCTCTTCCTGGAGAAGGCGGACGCGAGTGACCAGTCGCGCGTGCTCCAGATTTCTTTCGATGAGGACGCCCAGGTGGCTCAGGTCAAAGGGCTTCACCACAAACTCCGCCGCCCCCTCCTTCATCGCTTGAACGGCCAGAGAGACGTCCGAGTGGGCCGTCATTATGATCACGGGGAGATCCCAGCCCTCGCTTCTCATCCGCTGGAGGAGCTGGATCCCGTTGAGTGTTCCGAGGTAGATGTCCAGCAGGACGAGATCCGGCTTGTGCTCGCCGAGATGCCGAAAGAACTCCTCGCCCTTGTTGCACACCGCGATTCTGTATCCCTGGTCAGAGAGGACCTTCTTGAGGGTGTTGGAGAGAATGACCTCGTCGTCTGCAACCAGGAGCCTGCCTTTCACCATTGCTCACCTCCGATTTTCCGTCGAGTGAATGGGAAACACTATTCGTGCGATTGTCCCGCCGCCCTCGGCGGGGTCGATGAGTATCAAACCGTTGTGCTTGTCCATGATCTGCTTTGAGAGCGCCAGTCCGAGTCCCGTCCCCCCGGCTTTGGTGGTGCGGAACTGCTCGAAGAGGTGCTTTCGCTCCTCGGGCGGAATCCCCGCACCGCGGTCCCTGACGGAGACGACGACACAGGGTGTCTCTGCCATCGCCGTGAGATCCAGTCCGGGCAGCGCCTCGGTCGTAATCTCCACCGTTCCCCGGCTCGGCGAAGCGTCGATGGCATTCTGGACAATGTTGATGATCGCCTGCTGTACCTGCTTCTCGTCGGCGAGCACCGGGGGGAGCTGATCCGCAAAAACCGTATCGAGGATGAGTGTCTTCTGCTGCGCCGAGATCCGGAGAAACCCCACCACCGTGGCGACGAGGTCGTTCACGTTCGACTCTCTCAGATCGGACGACCCCACGCGCGCGAGCTTGAGCGTGTTCTCCATGACCGTCTCAACGCGTGAGGTCCCCTCCAGCGCGTCCTCGATGAGGTCGCGAAGGTCCGGCTGAGCCTCGAGTTTTTGATGGAGGAACTGCAGGTTCAGGCGTATCGCCGACAGGGGATTCCGGATTTCGTGAGTGATGCCCGCAGCAAGCCGGCCCATGAGGGACAGCTTCTCCATCTGCATGAGTTGCTCTCTCATCCGCTTCTGCTCGGTGATGTCCCTGATGTAGAGGAGCACCCTGTTGTCCCCCGGCCCTATCATCGGCCCGACACCGATTTCCACGTCGATGCTGCCGCCTCCCTTCTTCTTGACCGTCGCTTCGCCGGAGAAGTAGACATCGGCCTCCAGCATCCTTTTGGTGAAATCACCCGGCTCCACGATCGGGAGGCCCGGGAGCTCCAGGAGATCATCGCGCGAGTACTCAAGGAGGGAAACTCCCCTGGAGTTCAGGTCCAGGACCTCCCCGCTGTGACGATCAACGATGATGATGGCGATGCCGGCCTGCTCGAAGAGCGTTCTGTATCGATCCTCCGATGCCAGCAGCTCGCGGTTCTTCCTCTCCAGCGCCTCTGCGTACATCTGGAGCTCCGTCATCTTCTCTTCCAGCTTGCGGATGAGGATGGCGCGGTGCTGCTCCAGGAAAGCCTGCTCATCCAGCGTCTCCTTCCCTGCCGAGGGTTCTTCGGCGGGGGCGGGGCGGCCGTAGCGCTCGTGGGCAAGGTCATTCACCGCCTGCACGAGGGCATCCAGGCCCGCATACTTCACCACGTAGCGGTCCACCCCTATGCTGCGGGCGAATTTCTGATCCGCCGCATCGACGTAGTTGCCCGTGTAGATGAGAAAGGGGGTTGTCAGATGCTCGGGCCTGGAGCGGACCTCCTTGCAGAGCATGAACCCGTCCATCCTGGGCATCATCGCGTCGGCCACGATGAGATGGACCTCCTCTCGATGGAGGATCTCCAGCGCATCCAGGCCGTCACCTGCGCGAAGCGTTCTGTAGCTCTGCTCGGAGAGAACCTCTTCCAGGAGCTCGAGATTCTCTTCGACATCATCCACCAGGAGAACCGTGAGTGTGGTGCTCTCACCCCTGAGGCTTCCTCGCTTGGAGGGTTGGCCTTGTGAGGCTCGTCGCTGGGTGTCCGGCACCGGCTTGGTCTGCGTGATCATGATTGCATTCACCTGAAGAAAAGCGTAACCAAAGTAGGAATATTGGCCAGGTGGTTGCAATACGCGCAGCTGCGTATTTCGGGCCTGCGCGACTGCGTAGATCGGCCAGGAAAGAGAACTCAGACGGGAAATACCTGCGAAAATGGAGTGCGATCAGGAAAACATCGCGGAACAGAGATCATGCACACGCCTCTGCTGCAGATCTCTCAGCGGGGAAGGATGACGATGCCGTTCTTGATGGCGTAGGTCACCAGCCCCGCGCTGTCATGGATATCCAGCTTCTTCATGATGTTGTTGCAGTGGGTATCTACCGTGCGTGAGCTGATGTGGAGGATATCGGCTACCTCCTGATGGGTACGGCCTTCGGCTACGAGCTGGAGCACCTCTCTCTCCCTGGAGGTGAGCCGCCCCCCCGGGGAGGCGTCCATCTCGGCCTTCACCGGCCATCCATCTGCCTTCTTCAGGTAGTCGTCGGCCAGGATCTTGGAGACAGAGGGACTGAAGTAGGCGTGCCCTCCGTAGACGGAGCGGACAGCGGCAAAGAGATCTTCAGAGGCGGTATTCTTCAGAAGGTACCCGTTGGCCCCGCTCCGTATAACCTGCAGGACATACTCCTCGTTGTCGTAGGCGGAGAGAATGAGTACCTTGATGTGGGGAGCTTTCTTCTTTATCCTCGTCGTGGCCTCCAGGCCGTTGAGCACCGGCATGCTGACATCCATCAGCACCACGTCGGGCTCCAGCTCCAGGGCCAGATCTACGGCTGCGCGGCCATCGGCTGCCTCTCCGACAACGCTGAAGGCATCGCCAAGGGAGAGGAGGGAGACCAGGCCCCGACGCACTATCGTATGGTCGTCGGCGACCAGCACCGTTATCGGATGCCCGCTCATGGACAGGGTATCCTCGCGTGTATGCGGGTCCCCTTTCCCTCCCTGCTCTCCACCTCGAATTCCCCGTTCATCTCCACAACCCGTTCCCGCATGTTCAGAATCCCCAGCCCCTCAGCCCCCGGGCTGGCTCCCGGCCTCGTCCGGGGATCCATGCCGCAGCCGTCGTCCGATACGTCCAGCGTCATCTCCTGTTCACCCCTGACCACCTCCACAACCGCGCTCTTCGCACCCGAGTGCTTCGCAATATTGGTCAGGGATTCCTGCACCACCCGGAAGATGGTGGCCTCCGCCTTCGCGTCACAGCGCCCCAGGTCCTCGGGGCACTCCAGACGGACAGGGATCCCTGTCTGGCGTACAAAGCGATCCACATAGATACCCAGCGCCCCCGCCAGTCCGGCGTTGTCCAGGACGGTGGGACGGAGCTCGAACGCCATGGTCCGTATCTCTTCGAGGGTCTCATCGATGAGATGATAGATCGCCGTGATCTTCTCCTGCACCCCGTATCCGGGCGAACCAACCTCGCGATTCACGAGATCCAGATTGAGACGGATCGCCGTCAACGCCTGCCCGATGCCATCGTGGAGTTCACGTGAGATCCTCCCTCGCTCCTCCTCCTGCACGCTGGAGATACGGGAGGAGAGGCTTTTGAGCTGTGCCGCGCTCTCAAGCGTTGCATGGTAGAGACGGGCATTCTCCAGCGCCAGGGCAGCGGTGTCAGAGAGACTGGAGAGAAAGCGGATCTCATCCTCCGAGTACTCATGCTCGTGCCGGTACCCACTGATGAAGAGACCAAAGAGGCTCTCCTTGTGTGCAAGAGGGATCGCGCAGAGGGCGATGAGCCCCTCGTCTTTGAAGAAGGCCTGAACGGCCTCGGAGATCTCCGTGCCATGCTCCTTCTGGTAGAGTACGGCCGGCGTCTTCGCTCCCAGAACATTCTGCGAGAAGCCGCCGAGATGGTGCTCACCTTCCCCCGGCTCCCCGCGCCTGCTCCCGGAGAGCGCCTTCCAGCTGAGGGTACCGTCGCTCTCCAGCATCGCAATCCCGGCGAACTGGCACTCCAGAATCCAGAGCGTATTCTTCACAACGGCATCCAGAAGCTCCCCCCTTTCCAGACTGGAGCCGATCTGCCGTCCCAGCTCGTAGAGCGCTGTGGCTTCTCTGTTACGTCGCTGGAGCTCCTCTTCCCGCTCGTGGTGGCCGCTCACATCCCTGAAGACCACCAACAGTCGGCCCGGTCCGGCCAGGCCGATCAGAGACTCCACGTGGAGGGGGGGACGTTCCCGGTTGAGCAGGCGGAAGGAGTCCCGTGAGCGCCCCGTCTCCAGAGCATGGGAGAACCTCTCCTGCCATCGCAGTCTGTCGTCAGGATGAATCAGCGAATGGATCGATGACTGGACGAGTCCGGCGGGATCGGCCGAGAGGAGCTTCTCTGTCAGGGGGCCTGACTCCAGAATGACTCCGTCCCCGTCGACAAGGAGAACCGCCTGATCAAGGAGGCCGAGAAGCGTCCGAAGCCGCTCCTGGTAGTCTTCACCGCTGTCTGCTGAAACGTTGTCGGTATTCATCGGGCCGGGAGAATGAAGAGATAACAGCATCCTGGCTAAGGTAACTGTTTACCCTCTGATTTGCAACGCACTGCCGCACCACGAGATAGAGAAGCCGCAGCGACCCGGTGTCGCTGCGGCCTCCAGGAACGGTCGCCGCGAAGGAGCTACTCCTCACAGGGAGGTGCCCCGTCCATCGAGGCGGCACCGGCCAGCTTCTCCACCAGCCTGAGCGGCTGATGTATAAGTATCGGAAGGCATTGAGGGCAGATCATCATCCGCCCATCCCCGTACCTGAGCTCGATGAGCGGAATCTCCTGCGTGGAGCGGTCGCAATTGAGACACTGTCCTCTGGCATCCTGGCTTTTCATTTTCTCTCCGCCGTTCTGTATGGTACTTCTCCCGCCTCAGCACGGATCTCTTCCAGATCCCCCTGCATCTCGCTCCATCCGTACCAGAGCGCGTAGCCCGGGTTCGCGTGGAATGTCCCCTGAGAGGCCCACATCCTGTGTTTCAGGACCATGACAAAGAGCTTCTGCTCCACGACGGTCGGTGCATCGTGAGACGTCAGCAGGTCGGGGAACGGGTATGCACATCTCTCCGGTCGCTTCAACAGACCGTCGTTGTGGAGCCCCGCGACGATGCTGATCCCCTCGGCCATCAGGCGATCGGCCTCCCTGATCATCTGGTCCCCCTTCTCCGGCTCCCCGGCGGCAACGTTGCCTGAATGGCAGCTCTTGCAGGTTTTCAGCATCCGGTCTCTCTCCCGCTGCCAGTCATCCTGGTGTTGTTCTCAGTCCAGCTTCTCGCCGAGCAGCACGAGATCCTGTGAAGCGCCAGCTTCATAGGGATGCATCGCTATGTCGCCGAATGTCTTGACATTCACAAATCCCGCTTCTCCCAGCGTGCCGGTAACCTCACCCGGGAGAAAGGGGGTGAGGGTCACGGAGTTGAGGGAATGCCTGATCCCGGAACCTCTCCCGGAGAGCCTGAGGAGGTGAAATCGTATCCGCCCGGCATGGTACTCGTAGAAGCGGATGTAGAAGACGCCATCCTCCTCTCGTATGTTCTGGATGAAACTGGCGTCAGACAGGATCTTCTCGTAGTTCAGGATCTGGAGGAAGAGAACACCTCCGGTCCTGAGCGTTCGGAAGAAGCCCTCGAGTATCACCTGCAGATCGGCCCGGTCGGCTGCGTGGGCAAGCGTGTTCCCCATGCAGAAAACGGCATCAGCGCTCCCGGTTGCAACACCGCCCAGATCGCGGAGGTCCATCACATCGGCAGCAATGGTAAGGCCCATTGCATGTGCGTGCGCCCGGAGGCGCCGGATCATAAGGGGTGAGAGATCCACGGCACTCACCCGGACCCCCAGCTGAGCCAGAAGCAGGGCATGGAATCCTGTACCGCAGCCGGCATCCAGGGCTGATCGTATCCCATGGCGCTGGACGATCCTCTGAAAGGCGTCTCCCTCCCGTTCAAAGCGCCCCTCGAAACGGGTCATCGCATCATACTCTCCCGCCAGACCGTCATAGAAGGAGAGAGCCTCATTGGCCGCGGTTGTTCGATCAGTCCTCTGGCCCATACTCCGGCACTTCTCCTCGGAAGTGGTGATAGAGGGGGGAATCCAGCTGCTGGAACCTCCGCTGATACTCCTCCCGGGCAATGCCGTTCTGCCAGTGCCCGGTCAGCATCGCAAGCCCCGTGACGGCCAGGAAGAGGCCGACCACGAGGGAGCCGAAGATCCACGGGGGCATGGCCCGGCTCTTCCTGCTCAGGCGGAGCTGGAGCGTCTCCTTGACGGGGCAGACCTCTACGCACTCAAGGCAACTCGTGCATTCATCGCTCCGGACGCGCCCGGCGCGGTGGACCGGTATCGAGGACGGGCACTTCCTTGTGCAGAGCTCGCAGTCGATGCAGGTCTCCTTGTTGCGCGTAATCTTCACCGGGCTCATCCAGCTGAGCATTCCCAGGAGTGCTCCGTAGGGACAGAGGTAGCGGCACCAGAAATTCTTGATGGCGACCGAGAGAAGCATGAGCAGAACGACAATCCAGAGCGCAAATGTGGAGATCTCCGCGAAGAAGATGTACATCTTCACGTCTGCCATCTTGTTGTAGGGGCTGTAGATGAACGCCTGCAGCGCAGGGACATCCATGTCCCAGATCGCCCAGACGAAATAGAAGAGGAGAAGGTACTTCAGTGAGCGCAACGGATAGTCAAGCCACGGGGTGAGGTTCAGGTTCTTCCCGAAGATCTTCTTTCCGAGCATCCAGAGCCCCTCGCTGAGCGTCCCCACGGGACACATCCAGCTGCAGAATGCTTTCTTCAGCAGAAGGCCCGCCCCGACGATGGCCAGGAAGATGAACAGGCCGGCCGGGTGGATCTCGTTGATGATTCCGGTCTGGATCCAGAACTTCAGACTCATGAGAGCGCTGATGGGAAGAAACCCCTCGGCGCCGGGAGGACGGTTGAAGAAGGGCTCTGCGGCCCCGGAGAGACCCCACCGCATGAAGAGCCAGAACTCGATGCCGATCCAGATGCAGAGCAGGACAAAGCCGAGCTGGACCGCCGAGCGGAGGAACTGGGAGTCTTCGCGCAGCCGGAGCGTGAGACCTCCGTACCATGAGGGTGCACTCCGAAACCGGGGACGCTCCCTCTTCAGGCCCGGGGGTATCGGTTTGACCTCTCTGCGCAGTCCGGTTTCTCTGAACATGGTCCAAGGGACCTTATCGTATGAACTTCATCTTCCGGTATTCCGGCCGCTTCATCTCAGCCGCCAGCTGAGCGATGTTCTTTCCAAGGAGCATCGCCTGGATCTCCTCTCTGAGCGAACCCCAGCGGTCATGAACGGGACACGGGTTGTCACCCCCGCATTCCGGAAAACCCAGGACACATTCATTGAAGAAGCCCATACCGTCGACGGCCTCCACAACCTGGAGCAACGTGATCTCCCCGGCCGGCTTCGCCAGGGCAAATCCGCCGGTGGGACCCTTCAGTGAGCGAAGAAGCCGCTTGCGGGTGAGCTCCTGCAATATTTTCCCGAGGAAATGGTAGGGGATCTCCAGCCTGTCGGTCAGCTCCCTGATGGGTGTCATCTCCCCCTCAGGCTTCCTGGCCAGATAGAGGACAGCCTGGAGGGCATACTCACACTGACGGCTAAAGAGAGTGCTCATGGCAGAGTAAAATCAGAGTTATTTGTCTGAATATAAGGTCCTTATTCCAGATTGTCAAGCTGGAGAGGGTTCTTTTTCACCCTCAATTCGCATACATTCTCTGGGTCATCGCACGCCCGATCCTTCCACCTCTGTCTCAAGTGTCAGCATGCGCCTCTTCCTCGGTCTGGTTCTCCTTGCCACAGGCTTTCCCCGGGGATTGGCTGCTGAGCAAGAAGCTGACTCGGTCAGGACATATCTCCTGGGTGAGGTGGTTGTCACCGGAAGCAGGGAGGCTGTCTCCCGGTGCGCCACCATCACGGAGGTCCAGAAACCGAGGATTGCCGATATGGATGTCTTTTCCGCATCGGGAGCACTCAGCCAGAGCAGCGGGATCACCATGCGGAGCAATTCGCGGAACGAGATGACCCTCACGATGCGCGGCTACGATCAGAGGCAGGTGGGCCTCTTCCTTGACGGGGTTCCAGCGTACCTGCCGTTCGACGGGATACTGGACCTGAATCAGATTGCCGTCGCCCCGCTTGGCAAGATCACGGCAACGAAGGGGATGCCCTCCGTCCTCTACGGTCCCAACAGCATGGGTGGCACGATCAACCTCGTTACAGACGAGGTATCATCCGGCACCTCCACGCGGCTGCGCCTTCAAGGGGGCCTCTTCCAGGGAGCGCTCCTCTCTCACGGAGGAGCGGTTGAGGGGGTATCCTGGTACGGCGGGTTTCAATACAGAACATCGAGCGGCTACCCCCTCCCCTCTTCCACACCCGTCACATCGAACGAAGACGGAGGGAGGAGAGACAACAGCGATCGGGAGGGCTACAGTCTCTTTGCGAAGGTCGTTGCGCGGCCGGGGGAGCGCTCCCGGACAGCACTCTCCTTCTACCACACCGATGAGACGAGAGGCATCCCG
>Ga0209536_100004739_pt1 | contig 21420 bp, 18 predicted proteins | sample DeeMarSeWOR28_12_FD_187461 | JGI IMG/M metagenome (GOLD analysis project Ga0209536, IMG submission 187461) | Marine sediment microbial communities from White Oak River estuary, North Carolina - WOR-2-8_12 (SPAdes) (version 2) | ecosystem: Environmental > Aquatic > Marine > Intertidal zone >... | reverse complement strand
GGTCTTCAGTCAAATGCACCTGTTATATCGTTTATTATTAATTTTATTATGGTCCTCTTATTTGCCACATTTCGGTATATAACGAACAGAGCAGCTCGACTTAGAGGAGCTGAAGTTTCTTCCAGAGCTGTTTATCATCTTCGTACAGATATTAGTAATGCTATCTACCGGCAATCTTTTTCTTATTTTGATAAAACTGAGACAGGACAATTAATATCTCGAGCTACAAGTGACATAGAAGAAACTCAAATGATCTTTGGAATGGGGCTATCTTTAGGAATTCAATCTATCCTTCAGATGGTAGCCGTCGTTGGTGGTTTTTTAGCTTTTAATGCGCTTTTATCTGTAATATTAATTCCGACTATGGGAGTTTCACTTCTCCTCTCTTATTACATTGCAAAGAAGTTGAAGCCAATTTTCCTGGACACGAGGGAAAGTTTTGGTGATTTAACAAATACTATGAGAGAGAATATAGTGGGCGCTCAAGTAGTACGAATGTTTAGCACCCAAGATAAAGAACGAAAAAAATTTATGGTAAACAACAAAAAATTTTACGATGCGAGCGTATCCTCAGTAAAATACAATTCTCTATACTTACCCGCGATTTACATAATAATGGGTGTCATGACTATAAGTAATTTAGTTCTAGGTGGCATTCGGTTTATTCAAAACCCATCAGCATCGGTGTTTGGAGTTATAGTTACCCTTCAGAGTTATATAATTGCTCTGGGATTTCCACTAATGATGTTTGGTCAAATAATGTTGTCTTATATTCAAGCAGATGCTGCACTTACTCGTGTAAGAGAGGTTTTGGAATCGACACCAGAGATTAACGACCTTCCAGATGCTATTCCAATTGAGGATGACACACCTCTAAAAGGAGATATTTCATTCGAAAATGTGTCGTTTGGATATACCCCAGATCATAGAATCTTAAAAGATGTGTCATTTCATGTTCCAAGTGGGAAAACCATAGCAATTTTGGGAACAACAGGATCAGGAAAATCTACAATTATCAACTTGATTCCACGTTTTTACGAAGTAACAGAAGGTAGCATAAAAGTTGATAAAAGAGATATTCGAGAATATTTGGTGAAGGATCTTCGTAAAAATATTGGGATTGTTTCTCAAGAAACTTACCTTTTTAATAAAAGTATTGCTAAAAATATTGCTTACGGGAAGGGTGATGCTTCTGAGGAAGAGATAGTAGAAGTGGCAAAAATTGCTAATTTAAATGATTTTATCAAAACTCTACCAAACGGCTATGATTCTATTGTAGGGGAAAGGGGTACAAGATTATCAGGAGGACAAAAACAACGCTTATCAATTGCGCGTGCATTGTTAATAAAGCCTAAGATCTTAATTCTCGATGATTCTACGAGTTCTGTAGATGTTGAGACTGAATATCAAATCCAAAAGGAATTGCTAAGAATCATGAAAGACACAACTACAATAATAATTACTCAACGAATTTCTACAATTAGAGGAGCTGATTACATCCTAATTTTAGATAGGGGGAGAGTTGTTGGATTTGGGGATCATGATGAATTAATTGAATCAAATGTATTATATAAACAGATTTACCAAACACTTTACATCAAACAGAAATCAAAAGTTAAAGTGGTAGAAGAAATAAGCTAAAGAGGAGAAAAAATTGGAGCCAGATAATAAACCTGAAGAGGAAGAAGAAGAAGAACAGCAGCAAGAAATAATCCAACCCAGTGCTGGTGGCGGTCATAAATTCATGATGGATTTTGAATCAATAGAACTAGAATATTCCCGAAGAGAATTATGGAGATGGTTGTTCTCATATTTAAAACCATTTCGAGGGAAATTCTCTGTATACCTTATCTTACTATTAATGGGAACTCTAATAAATTCAATCACCCCAATGATTACAGCTAGTATTATTGATAAAGGGATCATAACTGGAAATCTTCCATTCATCATAAATATGAGTATGGTTTACTTTTCGTTATTGCTATTCATAGCTATTACAACCTACTACTCTAACTATGGTATGGGAAAGATGTCTCAAAGAATTACATTTGAAATACGAAATGATCTCTTCTATAAATTACAAGATATGTCTCTTGCTTATTTTGACCAAAGATCATCAGGAGATATTATGTCTATCACTACGAATGACGTTACTTTACTTAATCAATTAGTAGGGGGTCAATTTGTTGGAATTATCACAAGTATAGTTTCAATTGGCTTTACTATACTAGTTATGTTTTTACTAAATCCATTTTTAGCCTTAATTAGTCTACCTATTTTCCCAATTTTCCTTCTTTTAACGGGTTTTTTCAGGAAAATGGCAATTGGGTTATTCAAAGAATCTCGGAAGACAATGGGAAGGGTAACATCTTCAATACAAGAAAATATTGCTGGAGCAAAAGTAGTCCAAGCTTATGGTCAAGAAAGGAAAGCTTCTTCAGAATTTGACAGAGCAAATAAGGCAAATTATAATGCTATGATGAGAATACGGAGATATATGGCTACAATATTCCCTTTAATAAATCTAATCACTACCGCCCTAACTGCCTGCATTTTATTTGGGGGTGGTTTCGTATTGCTAGGTAATGTTTCGATTTTTGGTACAACAGTTACAGTGGGAGTATTAAGTGCCTATATCGGGATATTAGGTCAATTCTTCCGACCCTTTATGATGTTGATGTCAATCCAACAAGTCATAAATTCTGCAATGGCGGCAAGTGATCGTATCTATTCATTATTAGAAGAAAAAGTTGAGATCCCTGACGTTGAATATCCACTGCTTTTTAATGATGTAAAAGGTGCTATAGAATTCAAAAATACGAGTTTTGGATATATTCTAAACAACGAGGGTGAGGAATTAAAAAAACCTATGATGCCTAGTTTTGAGAGTATGACGCAGCATCCAATGATGAAACAGGCCATGAAATTTATCAAAACTTTTCCTGAGCCATACTCATCTTTTATTATGAAGAATATGATGCATGTACCGCCAGATTTAACACGAAAATTAATGATGAGCTTGATGGGCTCAAAGCCAGAAGAAATTCCAGATAAAATTGATAATTTTCTTGGAGAGTTAAAGTATGCTGTACCTAATACTGAATATGCTAAAATCCATCCTGATTACAAAACTTCGTTTCAAAAAGAGATTTCAGATAAAGAAAGCCCACTTAAGAAAGAGGAACTTAAAAAACCACCATTTTCTTTTGAGAATATGATGCCACCCGAAGCCATATCCATGATGGTTAAGTTTTTAGAAAGATCTCTTGGTTCTAAAACGAGTATGCAACAAAGTAGAGGAATGGGTGGAGAAGGAGGAGAAATGATGGGTGGTGGTATGGGTCAAATGACCCCTCAGTCTATACTTCAAATGCTTGCGACTATAACAATTCCCCCAGAAGTGTATGAAGAAATTCCAAAAATAGTTAAAGATGCGATTATTGAACAAAAAACACTCATTCAACACCAGCAATCTAAAGGATATGTTCTAAAAGATCTTTCTCTTGATATTCCTGCAGGAGTTACAGTGGCAATTGTGGGTGAAACTGGAGCGGGTAAGACTACTTTGATTAAATTAATTGCTCGATTTTACGATATTAACAATGGAAGTATCCTTATTGATGATATTGATATCAAGAAAGCTCGTAAGAAAGATTTAAGAGATTTAATTGGGATTGTCCCACAAGATGCCTTTCTTTTTACAGGTACAATTAAAGAAAATCTTCTCTACGCTTTTGAGAACCCAACTAAGGCAGACGAAGAAAAAATGATTGAAGTGTCAAAATTCTTAGGTTTGCATAATTTTATAGAAACTTTGCACAAGAAATACGATACAAAGCTAAAAGAGAATGCCTCCAATATCTCAATTGGTCAAAGACAATTAATTGCTTTTGCTCGAGCATTGATTACGGATCCTAAAATCTTAATATTGGATGAGGCTACATCCTCGGTTGATCCCTATACTGAAACGTTGATTCAAGATGCGTTAAATAAAGCACGTGAAGGAAGAACAACAATTATAATTGCTCATCGTCTTTCCACGATAAAAAATGCAAATCTTATAATAGTTCTGGATTCTAATAAAAAAGGTATAGTAGAGCAAGGGAAACATGAGAGTTTGTTAGCATTAGACGGAAAATATAAACGATTATTAGATATGCAGCATCGTGATGTTGCCATGGATAATTAGTTTAATTCAATACATTATTTTCAAAAACCTAATTTAGCATCTAATTTTTCTAGAAATAATCAAGATTGCATATTGGTGAATTACAAATTCCGTATTTTGAATATTCTAGTAAGCAAATATTCTACCAAGTCAGTGATAATAATTCTCAAGATGGGCTTATATTTATTCATGGTTCAGGTGGGAATTCAGAAATTTGGAAAGACCAATTTAATTTGAATGTGGACTATAATCTTTACTTTTTTGATTTACCTTCTCATAGTAAGTCTGATAAGTTCCCAGATCATACTCTAGAATTATATGTAGATGTCCTAAGGCAGTTTATTGAACAGTCGGATTTTAAAAATGTAATTCTAGCAGGACATTCATTAGGAGGGGCAGTGATACAAGCGTACTATTTTAAATATCCAAATGACGTCAAAGCACTATTTTTAATTGGAACTGGCGGAAGATTGCGAGTGTTACCCTCAACATTAGAAACTGTGAAAAACAACTTCCCTAAGTTTATTCAAGGTATGAATGATGATCTTAAAAAAGAATTTCTGAAAACAGCATCGAATGTGTGTTATGATGACTTCATGATATGCGATGGATTTGATACACTTGATAAGACTGAGTTAATAGACGTTCCATGTTTAATTTTAGTTGGCAGAGAAGATGATCAGACTCCAGTAAAGTATTCAGAATTTTTTCATAAGAAGATAAAGAATTCTGAATTAGTAATAATTGATAACGCAGGGCATTTAGTTATGATGGAACAACCAAAGAAATTGAATGAAGCAATAGAAAATTATATTAATAATTATCTTTGAAATATAAAATAGATGCCGAGAGTATATACTTATGGTCCTTTTCAATCAAGGAGATTAGGACTTTCATTAGGTATAAATGTGTTACCTAACTACAAACTTTGTACATTCAATTGTATTTATTGCGAAATAGGAATTACTAATGCGGAGTTCCTAGTATCCCCATCTTACAGAATAAAACTACCCCCATCTTCTCAGTTTAGAAAAGAATTAAAATCTATATTAATGCAAGTTCCTCATCTAAATTCTTTAACCTTTGGTTATAATGGTGAGCCGACTTTGAATGAAAACCTTTTGGATTTTCTCCAAATAGCATCAGATGTGAGAGAGGAAATAAGCTGGATAGGAGAAAAACCAAAACTCACTTTGTTTACTAATTCCACCACGCTTCATTTCGATGATGTTAGAGAAAGAGTAAAGAAGTTTGAAGTTGTTCTCGCTAAATTAGATGTTACTACAGATGAAGATTTAACAAGGATTAACCGATCTAGTGGAACATCACCAGATATGGCTATGATTATCGATTCTCTTGCTAAATTAAAACATGACATGCCAGAGAATAATGTCCTAGTGATCCAAAGTTTACTATTCAGTTCATATAAAAAAGATTTTGCCCCAAATGATACTGCTTCTAACATAGAAAATTTAGCTCGTGCTATAAAACGGATAAGACCAAACAAAGTACAAATTTATTCTATTGCGAGAATACCTGCAGAATATTTTGTATACGCAATTGATGAGGAGAGGAAAAAAGAAATTACAAAGATTATTGAAGAAATTGTTCAAGATACCAGTATAGAAATTAAATATTATTAGATCAACTCCCAGTTATTATCTAATTTACAATTATTTTAATATTGGATAAATGACAAAATATTATTGCCTAGAATTATTTGATCGGTTATCCAAAAACTCCTTTGGGTGAGAAATACAATTAAAAATTACATTGCGGGTGTTGACATTGGTGGCACTTGGACTCGTGTTGCTATTTGTACTCTAGATTTAAAAGAAGAAAGCATATCGAAGACAAGAATAAGGACACCAAAAGAAGATAAATATTCAATAGGTAATTCTGTTTGTAAGATCTTAGCCGATCTATTAAAGCAATATCAGATTAAAAAGACACAGTTATTAGGTATGGGTATAGCATCAGCTGGCCCTTTGAATACCGAAACTGGAGTTCTTTTTAATAATTCAAATTTAGGTTTTAGGACCATCCCCTTAAAGGAACCAATTAAAAACAAATTTCCGGAAATACCTTTATATTTTATTAATGATGGAAATGCTGCTGTATTGGGAGTGCATTTTTTTGAGGCAAAAGAACAGGAAAAGGACAACTTAGTGTATATTACCATGTCAACTGGAATAGGTGGGGGTGTTATTTGCAATGGCCATTTATTATTAGGGAAAGAAGGCAATGCTGCCGAAATAGGGCATGCATTAGTGGAACCACGAAGTACAGTTAAATGCAACTGTGGTGCGTACGGATGTTGGGAAGCTTATAGCTCAGGTACTGGTGTTCGTAATAGAACCCTTACTGCCTTATCGGAAGGGAAACTTAATGGGGATAAATTACTGAAAATTGTTGGAAATGATGAGGTTAAAATAACTGCTAAAGAGGTGTTTCAAGCAGCAAAAGAAGGGGATGAGCTTTCAAAGAATGTGATTGATAATTCGATTTTTTATACGAAAGTGGGAGTTGGATTAGTCAATAATTTTTATGATTGTTCTTCAATATTTTTTGGCGGAGCTTTGATGAAAGATAAAGATCAGATAATACCCCCTCTCGCCAAGCAATTTGAAACAGATCCTTTTCAATTCACAATAAATAATCCTCCGAAAATGAAAGTAACGATATTTGAAGAAGAAATTGGTTTAAGAGGAGCATTGGTTTATGTAAAATATATATTAGAAAACCATAAAGTGATAAGTTGAAACTTAGGTATTAATCGAGCAAATTAGATGGAAAGGGATAATTTAATTTTTACTGAAAGCGGGATTCGCGGGATTGCGGAAAAAGAACTTAATTTCAATACTGCCAAAAAAATTGCGATAGCTTACGGCTTATGGCTTAATCCAGAAGATAAGAGGATCATCATCGGTAGAGACACGAGACCAAGCGGAACTGTAATTGAAAAGGGAATAGTCGAAGGACTAGTAACAATGGGATTCGAAATAATATACTTAGGTGTCTGTCCTACACCTGTTGTGATTTATACTAAAAATAAATGTAATATTCCAGGAACGATAATAATAACGGGATCTCATAACCCTCAAGAATGGAATGGCTTGAAATTACTATCGACAATTACATTTCTAAACAAGGATGAGATGAGCATAATCTCAAGAACAGTTAATCAAATTGATCTTAACTCATATTCATCAAATAAGAATAGTCTAAAAAACCAAGTAAAACCTTATAATCCTCTTCCTAGTTATATTAAAGACCTTGCTAATTATGTTGATCTTGAACAGGTAAAGAAAAAAAATGATCTTAAAGTGATAATAGACACTGGAGCTGGAGCTGGAAAATATGCAGCTCCTCAAATTCTACGAGAATTAGGATGTAATTTAAAATTAATAAACAATGAAATGCTTGTTAAGGGAATTTTCCCACGAGAAATCGAGCCAATAGAGAGCAATTTAACAGATTTAATTATGGAAGTATGGCAACACAAATTTGATATTGGATTTGCGTATGATTCTGATGCAGACAGAATCGCTATTATTGGAGAAAATGCAGTTTGTTATCCTGAAGATATCGGTATTGCACTTATTACTGAAAATTATTTAAAAGATTGTTTGGGTTCAGACAAAGAAATGATCTTTGTTACCAATTTAGCTTCGTCTTTAAGATTTGAAGTGTTAGCTGAGAAATATAATGCACATGTAATGAGAACACCGGTTGGGGAGAGATTTCTAGTAGAACGAATACATTCTTTGGTTGAAGAAGACGCTACTAGAATCCGCAAACGACTAATTTTTGGGGGAGAAGGTTCATGCGGAGGCTTTATATTTCCTTATTTTAATAATACACGAGATGGGATTTTTGCAGCAGCGAAACTAATTGAAATTTTGGTACAATCAGGAAAGAGTGTCTCGGAGTTGGTTTCTAATCTTCCTAAATATTATACACATCGAGAAATAATCAATATAGATAATCTTGACTTAAAACAGATTATTCTTTTGGTAAAGAGAGAGTTAGAACAGGAGGGAGAAAAGGTAGAACAAATCAATCTTGATCTAAGGTGGGGAGAGGATAAAGATTGGTTTATCTTAATACACCCTTCAAATACCGAGTCAGTTTTAAGAGTTATAAGTGAAGCTAAAAGGAATTCTTTAGCGAGATTATATTGCGAAGCAACAGCGGAACTTGTGAAGTTAATTATTTCTCGAATATAATTTAATCATAATTCTCTTTTTGAAAAAGAGAGGGATTATAAACCCACTCTTTTCCCATTTGCTTTTCAAAGCATTACTCTCAGTAAAATTTAAATAGGTGACTTTCTTTTATTTTCTTTAAACATATTTGTTGGTAAAATCATGGCAATTAAAGATTATAGATGGATTGGGTTGGACGGGAGAAATATACTACTCCGTGTTCCGTCTAGTAATACATCAAAGACCATGACATTAATGTATATAGATTTTAGAGAACATTAGTGTAATAAACTATCCTAATAAATACATAGAAACCAACAAATCTCTTTGGCTTTTCATTATCCTTGACGCATGCCTTTTATTCTATTAGTTAGTTTTTGACGTTACTTTTCCATATTCTTTACCACTTGTAATTATCATTACCTACATAGATTTATGACCCCCATTAGGATAATCAAATATAATTTATTATAAAAAAGAATATTAAAAAAAAAAAGTAAAAGTACAAAAAAAAGAGGTGAAAATTTTGTTAGAAGTAAAGGAATTGGCAGAAGAAAGAGAAGATCTTTTGTTAGAAGAGGTAAAAGAAGAATTGAAAGTAAAATTGCTCAAGTTAAACGGAAATAAGCAACGAAGGAAACAAGCGAAACTTCAAAAAGAAAATTATAAGTTACGCGAGCTTAAAGTTAATGGATTGTATAATCTGAGATATCGACAAGAAAAGGAAGAGTACTTAAGAAAACTTGAAGCAACTAAAGCCCGTTTAAATCTTCTCAACTAATGCTAAGACGATACAAAAAATTGCAGAACTGATAGAAATGAAGATAAATCATTATGTAAAGAATGCAAAAATAAAAAATTTATAATTAAATAGTTTTTTTTTAGGTTCTATTTTAATTTTTTCAAACTCTTCAATATTCAAAATCTTATTTATTAATTTCCTCTAGAATTTTCATTGCTAATTTTTTACCAACAATTTTTGAAATTTCATCCAAGGAGGTTCTCTTAATGTTATCTACACTCCCGAAATGGGTAAGTAGTTTATTCCGAGTAACTGGTCCCACTCCCTCAATATCATCCAAGACTGAACCTGTAACACGTTTTTTCCTTTGTTTTTTTTGCAACCTCACAGCAAATCTATGGGCCTCATCTCTAACTCTCTGGAAGAGTTTTAAAGTTTGAGAATTTGCAGGGAGAATAACTGGATCCTTCTGATTAGGAAGATAAAGTTCTTCAAATCTTTTAGCTAGCCCCACTATTGGGATATTAAGGCTTAACTCTTGTAAAACAGAAATACCCGCGTTTAACTGCCCTTTCCCACCATCAACCACAATTAGGTCAGGAAGTTCATATCCTCTTTTTAAAAGCATTGAATATCTTCTTCTGATAACCTCTTTCATCATTGCTACATCATCTGGGGTAGATTGGGTTCTAATTTTGAAGTGCCGATAATATTTATTATACGGTTTAGCGTCTAAAAAATAGACCATCGAACCAGTTGCATCAATACCCTCGATGTTCGATATATCAAATCCCTCAATTATTCTTGGTTCTTTTGAGAGGTTTAAGATTTCCTTTATATCTTTTAGCACTTCTTCTCTAAAATCTTCTTCATCCATTTTGATTTGTTCCATTTGAATTTGTTGATTCACCATAACTTTAGCATTTTTCGTGGCAATTCGTAATAGTCCCATTTCATACTCATCAAAAGGGATTCGAATCTGTATCAGTGGTTTTAGATCCTGTAAGTAATTAATCAAAACTTTAAACTGTTCTTTCAATTCTGGGACAACAATTGCATCAGGTAATTTTGTTTTAAAATTTTGATAAAATTGTTCCAAAATAGCAGGTAAAATCTCATTTTTTTTTAACAATTTCTCTCTCAAATCAAAATTAAATGAACTTTTGTTTAAGATCCTTCCTTCACGAATATGAATTACAACCATGGTAAGAAAATTACTTTCTGTATGATAACCAATAATATCCTTATTTGCGTCATGATTTAAAATAACGTATTGTTGGTCAGTCGCGTGATCTATATCCTCTAATTTATCTCTCCAGAATGCAGCAACTTCAAACTTTTGCGCTTTCGCAGCATTTTCCATATTATCTAAGATTTGCTTTTTTAATTCAGTAGTTCCTCCGCTTAAAAATAATTCTATTTTTTGAATGTTATCTCTGTATTCCGTTGATGTAATATCACTAAAGCAGGGACCCGGACATAGTTTTAATTGGTAATATAAACATGGACGCTTGCGTTTCTTTAATGGTCTTTTACAAGAGCAATAGGGAAATATTTTCCTTAAATCTCTTAAAATCCTGATGATTTCCTTCTTGTCTGTGTATGGTCCTAAAAAAGCATTCTCCTGAGAATACTTTTCTGGATTCCTGAGTACTCGGATCCGAGGGAATTCTTCAGAATAGAAAATACCAACCCAAGGATATGATTTAGAATCCCTCATAATTACATTATACCTAGGGGTGTACTTCTTGATTTGTATATTTTCTAAGAGAAGTGCTTCCTTTTCGTTTTCTGTGACAATAAATTCTATAGAATTGATATTTTTAACTAATTCCTTTATTTTCTCTTCATAAAAGGGATCGATATAGCTAGTTTTTAAAAAATATTGATTAACTCTTTTCTTTAGGTTTATGGCTTTTCCAACATAAATTATCGAGCCAGCTTTATCTTTAAATAAATAAACACCTGGCTCATTTGGTAAGCTCTTTCTCTCTAACTCTAGGTTCTTCATAGAAGAATATGTATTTTTTAAAAACTATATCATAATACTAGATAAGTTATTAATAATATATGCAGAGACTAAAAGTTATTTATCATTATTGAATATAAGTAATAATACAGAAATATTACCTAATTAGTCCAAATGGTGTAAAGAATTCTATGGTTAATATCAGAATATGTCCAAAATGTAAGGAACCGAAATTAAGAAATGCAGTTAATGTTTCAGGCTGGTTAGCACCGAATATGTATGAGTGTACTAATTGTGGCTATATGGGACATTTTTTTGTTGAAATTGATTCAGAAGATTTTAAATTAGACCAAGAAGGCAATATAGATGATAAATGATAATATGAATTTTTATGTTAGTGATAAAATATGGATAAATTATTAGAAGATGCTGAAAAAATTAGGTCCTTAGAGATTCAAGGAGCTACCAATGTAGCCTTAAGTGCAATTGACTTTTTGAATAATTTTGTTAAGAGATTGGATGAAAAAAACCTTAATGATTGTATGAAATCTCTGTATCATGCAATAGACATCTTAATAAACACAAGACCAACTGAACCAGCTATGAAAAATGGTTTGAAATTTATTATTAGAAAATTAGAACAAGAAATAAAGAGTTTTAGTATGGAAGAGCTCCCAACCATGATTGAGTCATATAAAAACCAATATTACACTTTACTTGAAAATTCCAAAAAGAAAATCGCAGAAATTGGGGCTAGAAGAATACCTGCTGCGAATAAGGAATTCACTGTTATGACACATTGTCATTCTACTCTTGTATCTTCAATACTTTTAGAGGCTAAAAGACAGGAAAAAAACTTTAAAGTTATTAATACTGAAACACAACCAAAGCTACAAGGAAGGAAAACAGCAAAAGAATTATTAGAAGCGGGTATAAAAGTGATTCACATTGTGGATAGCGCTATGAGATGGGCTTTACGCCATTTTGAGGTTGATCTAATTTTAATAGGAGCAGATAGTATAACAAGTGAAGGAACAATTATTAACAAAATAGGATCTAGGTTATTAGCCTCAGTGGCTCACGAAGAAAATGTGCCCTTTTATGTTGCATCTCCTTTGTTGAAGTATAATCCAGAAACCAATCTTGGAATTCTTGAAACTATAGAGATGAGAAACCCATCTGAAATATGGAAAAATCCACCTAAGGGAATTAAAATTTTAAATCCAGCTTTTGAAACTGTATCTCGTAGATATATTGATGGGTTGATTACTGAAGCAGGAATATTTGCCTCTAGCCATATACCTAATTATTTCGCCCAATTATACCCCGATATGATAGACTAATACTACTATCACCTATCCCCATTTTTCGAGAGCTAAAGCCAATTCTTCATGAGTTTTCGCATATTCGCTTAATTCAATTCCATCGAGCGATGCATGTAAAGCTTGTCTAATAGCACGAGCTCCCGCTTCTGTTCCATTAGGATGCCCATGACAACCCCCTCCAAACTGAAAAACTATATCTTTTCCCAATATTTCTAACAGTTCAGGAATATGCAATGGGCTTAACCCTCCAGAGGCAACGGGTAAGGTAGGCTTAAGATTCATCCAATTTTGATCAAGCATTGATACATTATTCTCATAAATTTGAGATTCCGTAATAACCTGATTGATATCCAGTGTTTCTTGCTTACCTCCTTCCATTTTACCAACAATTGTCCCAGTATGGAGTTGATCCATCCCAATTAACCTCATTAGTTTCGCAAGACACAACATTGAGATCCCATGAGTTTTACTCCGTGTTAGGGCCGCATGCATGGCTCTATGAGCGTGAATAATCACATCTTTATCATTAAGGTAATCTCTTAATTCTTGAAGAGCAGAAAATCCAACAGTTATAATATCGACCATGACATATTCTCCTCCTTTTTCAATCACAAAGTCTGCCCGTTTAATCATTGTTGTAAGAGGAGCTGTAATATTAGGCATGTAAAACTTTCTCTCCCCTGTTTTTTTTTCAATTTGATCCCTCACCTTCAACGTTTCTATTATTCTTTTCTCAAATTTATTAAATATCATGCTTGTTAAGTTTTCATCATCCTTAACGATATCTAATCCACCTCTCCATGAGTTTCCACATACTTCTGCATGCTTTACTTCGTTCAGTCCAACCTTAGGTTTAACAATTGTTCCAAGAAGTGGTCGACCTTTGATATTAGTCAGTTCTCTAATACCATCAATACCATATTTCGGTCCTCTATATTTTTCAACTATTTCTTTAGGAAATGAAACATCTAATAATCTTAAATTTTTAAGCACTTTCATACCAAAAATATTCCCAGCTATAGCACTCAATATTTGGGGTAAATTTTCTGCTTCAAAAAGGTTTTTACTATAAGCAATTTTCACAATACTCTTTTTTGGATCAATATAGAATGCTGACGGTTTAAGGTTTTCCGCAATATCTGGCGACAGGGTTGCGATCTCTGTCCATGTACCAATTGAGCTCTCTTTAGCGATCTCTTCACAGGCTTGCTCTAAATCTTTACATTCTGGAGCTAGTTCTACATAATACATTGCAATAAGGTCTTCACTTTTGGGTTTATATCCCAAATTCACATATTTTACCATATTATTCCACCATCTAAACCTAGACTTCTTTTATTTTAATAGTCTTGAATTTCCCTTAAAGGAAATTAGAAGAGTTATCATAATATTAAAATCATAAAAAATTAATAACATTTTTAATTATTTTACAGAGTGGATTATCGATGAGTGATGAAAAAAATAAATCGATCGTAATTAATGTTAAGGATCTTAGTTTTAAGAGTGATCAACATGTAGTTGATTTGGTGAGATTCCTCGCTGAGGCAATACCACAGATTGATATTACCCGAGATGGGAATGAAATTTCAGTCATGATGCCAATTAGTCTCTCAAAACGAGCGTTAAGGTTAAGAATTAAAAAATTTTTACATAAACAGGGTTTAAGTAAAGATTTCAGACCAATTTCACTCAAAACTGTTGATAAGGAAGGATATACAGTAAAAGAGAAGAAAATGGTTGAACTAGCCTATTACTAAATCTATTCCTTTCTCAAAATTATTATATTATAGCATTACTATAATTAATTGTGTCAACAAAAGAAACTATTCATTTCTTGACTATTAAAACGCTAGATGACATATTGAGATGTATCAATCTAGCTAGTCTCTTAGAATTGTCTGGATGGCCAAAACCAGGTAATGTGCACAGAACTCAAAATTTCGAAAGTACAAGATTCGAACACTTTTTGGCGGGAATCGCAGCAATACAACCGAATTTTAGAATGTTATGTGAAAGAATAGCCCAAAAATCATTCATTAGGGATGAGGATTATGAACTTATAAAGTTAGGTCAATTTTTTAAGAATGCTGCTGAAAAAATGATGATGTGGCAAAAAGGGGGCAATGTTATTGTTGGCCATATTCTAATATTGGCACCTTTAGCTTCAGCAGCTATGTTGTGTCTCCAATCATCCAACACCACTATTCAAAATTTCAAAAAATTATTACAAAAAATTATTGATAATTCCACTGTAGAAGATGCTATCAATTTATATGAGGCTCTGAGATTATGTAACCCAGGAGGACTAGGTACTGTAGATAGATATGATGTTCATAATAATAATTCACTCAAAAGTCTACAAGAAGATGGAATTACTCTGAAAGCAATCTTCGAACTATCAAAAGGACGAGATTTAATTAGTTCTGAATACGCAACTAACTTTAATATTACTTTAAATGAGGGGTTACCATACTTTTTAGATACATTTCATCAATTCCAAGACATTAACATCGCTACAGTAAATACATTTCTATACTTACTTGCTTTACATCCTGATTCTCTTATTCTTAAGAAATCCGGTTCCGAACCGGCAATGCACGTTTCAAATTGTGCATCGAAAATTTTAGAAAAAGGGGGAATTTCTTCTGAGGAGGGTTTAACCCTAACTATTAATTTGGATAAGGAACTTCAGAAGAAGAAAGGGAAACTCAATCCTGGAACTACGGCAGATATTATTGCCGGAGTACTGTTTAGTGCCTTGATCTTTGGTCTTCGGTACTAAATTCAAAAAAATTATTTGATATAACACATTTATTTTAGGTAACTAAATCTCATACCTTTCAGACTTAGATTTTAATGGAATTTTGTGACGTTTGCGGTAGTATGATGCTCCCCTCAGAAGTAGAGGGAAAAAAAGTTTTTAAGTGCAAATGTGGAGCATTAAAACCCTTTAGTGAAGAAAAATCTAATGCGTATAAAGTAACCACTAAAATTAAGCACTCGATCAGAAATGAAGTTTCTAATTTAACAGAAATTATGAATTGGAAGGAAGAGAACTTAAGAAGCACAATTAAAGACTTTAAGTGCCCGAGTTGTGGATATGATAAGGCAAATTTGGAGACACGGCAAACCCGGAGAGCTGATGAAGGGATGACACATTTCATAACGTGTCTCAAATGCGGTCGTCATATAAAAATAGGGAGTTAATAAACAGAATCTTTAATCAAGTAAATCATTTTTAATTAGATCAACATCTCTCCTTTCAAGAAACTGTAGTTGAACAATTTTTTTAGGATTTTTCTTGCCTGATAATATAACAACCTGGTTAGCAGATATTTTTAACTTCTTCTTGAGTAAATTTATTAGTTCCTTATTTGCTTTGTTTTGAATTGGTTTAGAACGTATGAAAATAGTGAGATAATCCCCATCATCTATACATTTTTGGATTCTAGCATTGGCTTTAATTTTAACGTAGAGTAAAAACGTATAATCATCTTCCTTTATAATATAGCTCATGGCTAGAAGAAATTTTGTACTCTAATGATTATATATATTCATCTGCAAACGATGTTAATCGATTATATGATGCTATTGATAACCTAATACCCCCAGCTAACTTATGTCCTCCCCCTACTCCCCCCAATTCTTTCTTAATACGAGAAATTATTTTGTTTACTCCCCCTTCATCGTGTTTTTCAAGATATTTACGAGAGCATCGTACGCTAAGTTTTATGGTTCCGGATTTTTTTTCGAGTCCCCCTAAAAATAAGATCTTTCCAGGATCAAAAAGTTCATTAACGGCACTAAAACTTGCGGTGTCAGACCAATTACTGGGTGGGATTTTACCTCTTACTTCAATGAAAAGTGCTTTTTTTGTTTCATGACTTGGTTGTTCACTAGCAATTGTCTTTAAGTTTCTAACAAGATTTTCAATATATTCAGCATAGAGACCCTTTGCGTATCGAGTAACAGATTTTAGTTGCATCATTGAAATCGCCGCACTAATATTTTTAAAACATAAGATATTAAGCAATAACGCATGCTCGAAGGCAAATTTTAAAAGCCCTGTTTTTTGGGGTAAAAGAGCGTAATGGCCATAGCTGTTAATTTTCACTTCTTTTTGAACATTTTGGATTTCTGTGGGATTAAGATCAATTAATTTGGTCTTTGGGTTGATAGATATTTTTTCAAGAATTTGATTTATAGATTGATCTGATTCACCCCCAAAACCACTTAGAAAGGGTAATATACTAAATTTTAATGCATTTCTAACCGAACCATGCATATGACCAAATAGAGTTAATCCTTCTTTATCTTCAATTAATTCTTCACTAATCAATTCTTCATATACTTCACGATTGAATGATTGTAGTTTATCCATAGGTTTTAATGAATCTCCTGCAATCCCTACTATTGTTAACCACCCATGTTTCATTACAGAAGGTCTTATTTTTTTAGCAAACATATAAGACAAAGTAGCACCAGAAATATGTTCAATGCCATCATAACCATAAATAGTAGGGTTGAGAAAAAACACATTTTCAGGAATGGTGTCAAGGTCTACAGTATCTTCTACTTCATGATGATCGAGAATAAAGAATATTTCTTTTCTATTGCTTAAAATTGGTATTAACTCAGCTAGATTTGATCCAACATCAGTAAATATTAAAGTAGTTTTATCAGATTGTCTTTTTGATAGAATTCCATTTAAATAATGCTCCCAAGAAATAGATCTATTATAAATAAAATAGTCGTAATCTATTTTCATTCGATATAATAGATTTTGAATCAGATGTAAGCTACTTATGCCGTCAGCATCATTATGGGAAATTGCTATAGCTCGTGTAAATGAATGATCGATAAATTGATCTACTGCGTTGTTGAAATCTTCTAGAAATTTGGTTTTCTCTGGTTTCTTGGTCATTTACATCATTAACTAATATTATACATAGAAATTTTAGATGACTTATTAATTATAAGGTATATTAATCTTCTGATTCAGATTCAATTTAAGTGATGATTTCATGTTATACTTATTACTCAAAGATAAATTTTTTAATCTATTTCATATTTCTGTTTTTAACTCAGTGAAGCTGAAAATTCTACCATGTCACATAATTCTCAGATTAAAACAGACTTCTCTATGAAGCTTGTTTTTACATTATTTATAGTTTTTATGGTTATTGTTCCAGGCTTACTTGTGTATTCCCCTAAGAATTCTCATGAAGGTAATTTTATTAATGATCTGAATGAAAATGCCCTTAAAGCTAGCGAATTCACAAAAGATAATTATACTTCCATATTAAACCGGGGTAAATATGGATATGGAAATATGACTGCAAATGATCTATATTTTGATTTCCTTGAATTAGGTTTTTTTAACTATAATGTTTATTATCCCCTTATCCCCGATGAATACGAAACAAATGCTTTAAATTTGACTATAGAGGGAATTGATTTTATTGAAACGATTAGTCCGGCAATTAAAGATAACCTTGATTCTCAAATTGTAACAAAAGAAAGGATTACAGTTAAAATAAATGAATCTATAAAAGTTCGATATAACAATCCACAGCTAGGATATTTAATTTATCACTCAGGTTACCCTCAAACAGAATTGCTGGAGTTTCATGTCAATAATGGTACAGTTTTTACAAATTTGACTGTAGGGGAAGATTTTTATCAAGATAATTTCGATTTTATTGTATTCCATTATGAAAGCTTCTTCAATGTAGGTCCAGTCTTTAATTTTACAATGTATTTAATCTGGCAACTAGAATTACCTATCGCAGATTGGTTAATAGCCCAACGATTAGAAAATCCTCATGTAATGAGCGAACCTGAAGAAGATATTGAAGCGATGTTTACTTACCAATTTAGACTAATTGCACATCGATATGGGAAAACTCTCGAAGAAACTACACCCATTCCCTATTTAGCAGTTGCCATTACAGTAAACTTGCCAGATAAGGAAGATTTAGAAAATCATATATTGATTTTGGATGGAATTTTTGTTAATATGAATACCCATTTAAATCCAGATAAATCCATCGAAATTCTAATAGCTGATGATTTTAGAACAAATCTTAGCTTTTTCTCACTTAATTTTACCTCTAATTATCGATTGAAATTTGAGGAGCCATTAGAAAATTCATGGGCTATAGACAGACTTGTAAATGGTCGTAATACTCGAGAAAGAATCTATTTTTCTACGCTAGTTTCTGGACCCCAACATCTAGCTTTAAGTGGAGTGACGATTTTTGAATCAGATATTTTATTTGAGCAAGTAGTAAGTAATTTTTCATTATTTGAGAGAACTGTAGCATTCTTTATTTCCAATGGGTCTCAACCAGACCAGTTTATTATAAGGATAATAATTCCTTTTCTTGGTGTAGGAGAAACATGCCCATTCTCGATAAAATACAAGGCCACTAAAAGTCTCAAATTTGTAGTAACTGATAATATTAAGATGCCTTTAGTTGGAGCTACTCTCGAGATCTTTTACTACGGTGCTGCTTATGGAACATACGTATCAAAAGACGTAGCTCAGCCTATTAATCCAGGCATAACAGATGAGAATGGTGAGCTCATTATTAGCAATCTTCCAATCGGTAACTATACAATAAGGGTATACAACCAAGGAACATTTTTAAAAGAAGTTCAAGCTAATACTAACACCTATACAATTAATATCCAAACAAATTATCCTCACTTTCCGCTTTGGATCCTAATTTTTGGACTTATTAATGCAATAATTCTAATCTTTGGATTTTTATTTTATCGTAAAAACAAGAAATCACGTTAAGTAGCCTTGATTGTTATATTCTGTGATAATATTGATGATTTTGTTATGTTTTTAGAGAAACGCGTAATGAATGAGATATTTTATGAGTTTAAGGAAATAACAAGTCCATCTTTAGTAAACAAGGTTGATATTGAAATAATAATTCACTTTTTAGCAAAAGTTGAGAGTTCTCTTATCTTATATGAAACTAGGCAAACTATCACAAAATCAAGAATTTCTGATATTGATACGGAAGTAATTAAAACATTGGAGCAGATCTTCATCAATGTGGATGCTTCATTACACTTAACTAAGGGGAAAATTCGAGAAATATTTTTATCCTACTCTTCTTAGGTTAGCGAAGAGTATGAATTTTTGTTATTGTTCACTGATTCCCCATAGCCTATTAATCGATATCTTCTGTTAATAATTCGAGAAATGGCATATATAAAATCTTCAGGGGGGCAGATTGGGGGATTAAGCTTTATAATTACACTATTTTTTAATAATTTCGTGACAGTTCCCCCAGTTTTTTCAGTACCTACAACCAATAATAATTTTTCACCATGTTTTAGCGGTTGTACTTTCATTTGAACCTCAGAGCCAATAACTTTATCTAAGAGATTTACTTTTAATTCTACTTCATTTAAAATCTCTGGTAATGTCCCTGGTCTTCCAACTAAGTGACCTATCAAATGATCTCCCTTAGTTAAAGCGGGATCTAACTTTGTACCTAATCCAATAAGACCTCCAGGCTTAGCACTTTCTAGAAGATTATTACCTTGACTAATACTAATAATGGATGATTTTATGGGAACGTATTCCTCTTTAATACGAATACCGGGTTTTATTTCGATTTTAGAGCCAATATCTATTTTTCCCTTTAAAACCGAACCACCTATAACTCCGCCTTTTAAATCTTTAAGAGGCTTTCCTGGTCGATTGATATCAAATGATCGTGCAACTAAGAATTGGAAGATATCATCCTCACTAAATTGTGGAGAAGGAATAATCTCTTCAAACGCCCTCACAACAAGGTGTAAATTCGCCTGAAATACAGCTGAAACAGGAATAATAGGGGCATTTTCAGCGACAGTGCCTTTTACAAAATCCTTTATCTGTCGTTGATTTTCTATTGCTTGCTCACGTGAAACAGCATCTATTTTATTTTGTAAGATTATAATTTTATCAATCCCTGCAATATTTAAGGCTGCTAGATGTTCCCGAGTTTGAGGTTGAGGACATTGCTCATCTGCAGCAATTAAAAGACAAGCTCCATCCATTAATGAAGCACCGCTCAACATTGTCGCCATTAAAATTTCGTGACCAGGCGCATCTACAAATGAAATATTCCGTTTAAATTCTAATTTACCTTCACATGATGGACAGGTAAATCGAGGTTGTCCTTTTTTTCTATTTGATTCAGCTAGGTATGCTGTAAGATATTCATCGCAAGAAGGACAATACAGGATTGTTGCATTAGAATATCCTAATTTGATTGAAATTCCTCTTTCTTGCTCCTCAGAATGTCGATCAGTCCAATCCCCAGTCAATGACTTAACTAGGGTGGTTTTTCCATGATCTACATGTCCAACAAGGCCAATATTGCATTCTGCTTGCTGTTTTATTAACTCCTTTATGTTTCCACCCTTCTTTTGCTTAACTGGTTTGATTTTCGCTACGGGTTTAACCTTAGGTGGTAACTCACGATCAGTCTCTTCCGATTTTTTACCTGAAGGTTTATCCTTAGTTTTTTCGTCTTTAAGAATTTGCTTCGCAATCGCTATAATTTTTGCAGCAGTTGCTTTTCCAACTCCTTTTATCTTTAATTGTACTATATCTTCAGGCTTTGCAGCAACAAGTTTTTCAATTGTGTCCAATCCAGCCGCTTTCATCTTTTCTGCTGTAGTTTTTCCTATTCCCGAGATATCTTCTAATTCGTAAGACATTGTATTATAAAATTTAAGTGTTGTAACTGCTACATAAATATTACTCTATGAAACATTAAGAATATATTTTTTATTAAATTAATCAATAAACTACATCGCTTTAAAACAAAATGAAGATTGTTCATTACTTTGTTTGAATTGTAGTTTTACCACCAGGCTTCTTTTCGAGCTCTTTATACGCAACTCTAAGAAGGCTGTCTAAGTAAAAGGTGGAAAGAGCATTACAAAATTTACATTTTATATAAACTGGAGCAGGATATTGGCTGGCATCGATA